>Ga0114923_10000673_pt1 | contig 25628 bp, 13 predicted proteins | sample SumtaG_FD_89578 | JGI IMG/M metagenome (GOLD analysis project Ga0114923, IMG submission 89578) | Deep subsurface microbial communities from Indian Ocean to uncover new lineages of life (NeLLi) - Sumatra_00157 metaG | ecosystem: Environmental > Aquatic > Marine > Oceanic > Sediment | place: near...
CAGCCCTTTTTTTGATGTCTTTACATTTCCCATGATTAAAGGTGATCCGCGGACGGCTTTGTCAGACCCCCATTCCATCGTACTGACTGAAAAAATGGCAAAAAAATATTTCCCGAATGAAGAGCCGTTGGGAAAAATTCTCAGGCTTAAAAATCGGTATGATTTTAAAGTGACAGGGGTCATCACAGACCCACCTCTTAATTCATATTTTAAATTCGGATTTTTAATACCTTTTTCCTCATATCAATTCGTCGTGGAAAGAGGCGTTGTTGAAAGTTGGTGGAATAACAGGTTTCATACCTATGTGTTACTCCATACCCAACAAAATCCCACCACCGTCGATGAAAAAGTTCGTGATATCCCCAAAAAATACCTGGGGGAAAATAGCCTCACCCAATTACACCTCAAACCCTTTTCGGAATGTCACCTGGATAAGATTCAATACAGTGAGGGAGAAACCACCAGCACTGGAACGATTTATATGTTTTCCGTTATTGCTTTATTCATTTTGGTGATTGCTTGCATTAATTTTATAAACTTAACCACCGCAAATGCCACAGACCGGGAAAAAGAAGTGAAAACCAGGAAAGTTGTCGGGGCCAACCGCTGGTGGTTAATCACTCAATTTTTAGTGGAATCCATTATCATCACTCTAATTGCCGCTGCTGCTTCACTGCTGCTGGTTAAACTGTTATTGCCGGGATTCAACCACCTGTTGGAGAAACAATTGACCATGAGTATGCTGGTGCATGGGGGCTTCCCTGTGGGATTGATTGCCGTTACCCTGTTGGTGGGAATTATATCCGGCAGTTACCCCGCCTTTTATCTTTCAGCCTTCCAGCCGGTAAAAGTGACCGGCGGCTCATCGAAAATAGGAAAGAAAAGTTCCTTTATAAGGAAGGTATTGGTCACGTCTCAATTTTTCATTTCAATTGTTTTCATTGTCTTAAGCATCACTATTTATCAACTGGTTAATCATTTGAGACATGCGGACCTGGGATTTCAAAAAGAACATCTCCTGGTTTGTATGTTTGATCATTCAAGAGGCGAGCGTATAGATAAATACGAAGCGTTTAAAAATGAATTGTTGAAAAATTCAAATATTTTAAATGCATCGATCTGCGATGAATTACCCGGTGCTGTGGGGAATTCAACCCGGGTAATTGCGGAAGGCGGATCAAGAAACGATATCATATGGTGTTATGACACTCATATCGACGATGGTTTTATCGATACCTTCGGTATAAAACTGACAGAAGGAAGAAATTTTTCAAAAGAATTCCCGGCAGACAAAAAAAACCGGTGTATCATTAATGAAAAAGCTGCAAAAGTGTTGGGATTACACCGGCAAAATTACCGGGGGGAGAACTCCCCCATCGGGAAAGAGGTCTCCGCTTACAGGCAAAAATTTACGATAATCGGTGTGGTTAAGGATTTTAACATTACGGGGTTTCAAGCCATGAAACCATTAATGATGCGTCTGCATCAAGACCGGCTGGCTAAAGAAATCTTTCTGACAGTAAAAGTGACTGCCGGCAGTGGTGCATCTGCCCTGGATTTTATAAAACGTAAATTCAGGGAATTTTTCCCGGACGAAATTTTTGATTTCAAACCCTATGGAGATATCTCTTTTATACGGAGATTTTTTGAACGGACTGACAAAATGCTCACATTAATCGGCTCTATGTCATTAATTGCTGTCTTTATTGCAGTCTTCGGGTTATTTGCCATGGCTTCATACGGTACCCGGCGTCGGCGGAAAGAGATCGGCATCCGGAAAGTATTCGGTGCGCCCGTGTCAAAAATATTGCTGCTGCTGGTAAAAGAATTTCTTATTATCCTGGCCATTGCAAACCTGTTTGCCTTGCCCTTATCCTATTTATTAGGCAATCAAATCCTACAGGGAACAGCATATCGAATTTCTATGCAATGGTGGGTTTTTCCAGCGGTGGGATTGCTCTCTTTTGTGGTGGGAATGGTAACCATCGGCTTTCATACCATAAAAGCCGCACAGACAAACCCGGTAGACACATTGAGATATGAGTGAGTATTGGGAAGATTGGGAAGATAAATAATATATAGGAGATGCTAAAAATGAGAAAATTTAATGCCGTAATGTTATTTTTATTCGCCTTCGCATGGCTGACGGGCTGTTCCGGCGAAAAAACCAAAGAGCCCAAAGCAGCCCATGATTTGAAATTCCAGGCCCTGACGGAATCCTCGCTTCGAGTCCCGCCGCGGCATATCCCGCCGGCGGATGCACAAAAGTTGGCACGGTTTGAACATCAATTGGAACGACTGCGGCAGTTGTTGAAAATTCCCGGTCTATCCGCCGCCCTGGTAAAAGATCATAAAATCCTCTGGGCAAAAGGTTTTGGATATGCGGACCTGGAAAATGAAATTAAGGCATCCGAAAACACACCCTATCGTTTGGGCTCGGTAACTAAAACCTTCACGGCGACAATTTTGATGCAGTTGGTGGAAGCGGGAAAAATCGACCTGGATGATCCCATCGACAAGTATGGCATTCATATAAGAAGTCCCGGGGTTATCAAGTTGAAACATATATTAAATCATACATCCGAAGGATTTCCCGGTCATCGCTTCAAGTACAACGGGGATCGCTTTGCTACCCTGGGCACACCCATAAGAAAAGTTATGGGAAAACCATTTAGAGAGACCCTGATAAAAAATATAATAAAACCTCTCGGTTTATCACATACCGCACCATATCCCTCATCATGGGACAAATTATATAAATCTGTCGGCCTTTGCAAAAAAGAAAAGGAATTGGATCATGTATTTGCCGAGCTGGCAAAACCTTACACCCTCGACACCTCATTGAATATCATAAAAGGGGCCTATAAGGGTTCATTTAGTCCTGCAGCCGGGTTAATGTCTTCTGTTATAGACCTGGCAAAATTTAATATTGCCATCGATAAGAATCTTCTTTTAAAAAAAGAAACCCGGGAGTTGGCCTGGACAGCACCGGTTTCCCCAGCCGGTGCCACTCTGCCTTACGGCGGCGGATGGTTTATCCGTCATTATTTGGGACACCGGTTTATCACTCATTACGGACAATGGAAATGCGTCGCCGCTCTCATCGTGAAAGCCCCGGAAAAAAACATGACATTTATTATTTCAGCCAATTCAAGAAATTTAAACTTTTTTTTTGATACTTATTACTGCGATCCCCAGGATCATCTTGCCGGGCTGCTCTTTTTAAAAATCTTCATCTTTGAATTCATGGAACAGGTGCCGGATATCGATTGGGAAGCCTCGGAAGATGAGATTGTGAAAAAATTGGAAAAAGTCCGGGATACCAAATTAAAAGAAATAATCAAACGTGAATTAATACTGAATTACAGCTTATTTGAAAGTTTCGGGAAAAGAGAAAATAGAGCACGATTAATCAACGTATATGCCCGGCTGTATTCAATCACCCATTTAAAAGATTCTAAAAATCGGACAATTATCACGCAGATCAAGGATGTGAAAGACAATCAACACCAGGTAAAAAATTTTACATTGGATAAAGATAAAACCTTTTGTATCTATGCCGCTGGAGAAAGTGACGGGCGACGGATGTATGATTACGGCTATATAGAAAAGACAGCCACCGGAGAAATCGTATGGGAAATGCGCTTCCCCGAAACAACCCATGCCGGGGGCGGTTTTAAAAATCGGCAAGTGAACCGGGTGATATCTTTGCCCGCCGGACATTACCGGCTCCATTACCTGACAGATGATTCTCACTCCATTAAGCAATGGAATGAGTTACCCCCCACTCACCGGTTTTGGGGAATAACCCTCTATCATGACCCCTCAGCCGTGAAAAAAGGGCTTTCCACCGGGGTTCGGCAGACAGGAAATCCCCCGGAACCGGATGAATGGACGCCAACTCCTTTCTCAAAGACATTGCACATAATTCTTTGGGTAGGCTGCCAACTGCTTTTCCTGTCGGCTATCGCCCTTCTCCCCGCATACGGGATCCGTCGTTTTTGGTCCTGGATATCAAAAGGAGAGTATACCCCGATCGATGCCAGGAAACCAGCCAAAATCGCACGGTTTACGGCCTTTTTTACCGGTCTTGCTTTTTTATTAATAGAACTCAGATTTCTCCGAATTAACATCATCCTGAATAATGGTATCATAGAAAGTCATGATTGCTTTAATTTGTTAGGATATAATATTATCTTAGCCTGGAGTGTGATGCTGCTGCTAATGGTTGTTTTAGTTATCTTTACCGTATTTGCCTGGAAGAACAAATACTGGGGCTTCAAAAGACGCGTGCATTTCACTTGCATTACCCTGGCCTCCATAATACAGGCCCTGTTTTTGTATCATTTAATTTAAAAAAAGGAAGGCGAACATGTCGATTGTTAATTCAAACCATATACAATGTAAACCCGGGACTAACAAAAAAGTTCTTTTAGTCTTATTGCCCTTCTGGTCTCCCCAGATTCCCCCATTGGGAATAGCCTGTCTCAAAAGTTTTCTCCAGGGACACCACATCAAAGTAAAAACAGTAGATGTAAATATAGAAGATGAAGCCAGGAAAATCCTTAAAAATTATTATGATACACTGGAAGGATATATTCCTGTAGATAAAATAGGGAACCTTCGGAATATTGGAAATAATGTTTTATACAACCACATGATGGCTCATATAAATTATAAAAAAGAAACGGAATACATCGAATTAGTAAAAATATTGGTAAAAAAGACTTTTTTTACAACCATCGATGCACGGCAGGTAATCCAATTGAGCGAAATAGTGCATGATTTTTATCAATGGCTGGAAAAATATTTCATCGATTTATTAGCTAAAGAAATGCCGGATGTACTGGGGCTTTCAGTATACAGGGGCACGCTTCCCGCCTCTGTATTTGCGTTTAGACTTACCCGCCAAAAGCATCCTCACATTAAGACGGTAATGGGTGGACCTATCTTTTCCCAGTCCCTCGATATTGGCTCTCCGAATTTTGAATACTTTTTAGAAAGAACCAGGGATTTTATAGATAAAATTATAATAGGGGAGGGTGAAGTATTATTCTTAAGGTACCTGATGGGTGAACTACCGGAATCCCAGAGGGTTTATACTTTAAAAAGTACGGATGAGGCAGCCCTGGATATTCGTTCCGCGGCTGCTCCTGATTTTTCGGATTTTGATACGTTGTTTTATCCTTACCTGTCTGTTTACGTTTCACGCAGTTGCCCATTCCAATGCAAGTTCTGCGCCGAGACGGTCTATTGGGGGAAATATCGAAAGAAGAGTGCAGCGCAGATCGTTGAAGAATTAATGAAATTATACGAAAAATACAGGTTCCAATTATTTTTGATGTGTGATTCATTATTGAATCCCGTGATTACGAATATGTCCAAAGAGCTTATTAGAGCGGATAAAGTAGTGTACTGGGATGGTTATTTAAGAGTAGATAAAGAAGTCTGTAACATTGAAAATACCATATTATGGAGGCAGGGTGGGTTTTACAGGACCAGGTTAGGAATCGAAAGCGGTTCGCAGCGTGTATTGGACCTTATTAATAAAAAAGTAAATATCGAACAAATCAAATCAGCAATCTCCAATCTTGCATATGCAGGCATAAAGACCACCACATATTGGATAATCGGATACCCGGGAGAAACCGAAGAAGACTTTCAGCAAACACTTGATCTTCTTGAAGAATTTAAAGATGATATCTATGAAGCTGACTGTAATCCATTTGTTTATTTTTTAACCGGGCAGGTGAATTCCAGCCAATGGATACAAATGAATAAAAGTGTGCCATTATATCCGGAAAATGCCAGAGATATGTTGATGATTCAGGCCTGGGGCCTGGACTGCTACCCACCCAGGGAAGTGACGTATAAAAGATTGAACAGGTTTATCGAGCACTGTAACGCCCTGGGGATTCACAACCCGTATTCATTACATGATATTTATAAAGCAGATGAACACTGGAAAAAAATGCACAAAAATGCAGTTCCGAACCAGTTGGAATTTATTCAAGCGAGAGATAATAACATTTATATATCTGAATCAAGGAATATTAAAAAGATAACTTTTGGAAAGAGTGTATTTAAGAATAATGATAATGTGGACTGGGGATTTTAAAACAACTAACATTTGTCCGGGAGCTGGTAATGACTAAAAAAGTTTAAAAGAGGTTTTTATGACTGGAATTTATGGGATTCACGTGACCGGTGCACGTGGGCAAATTACGAATTTGGACCGTTTGCCGATACCCGATCGCAGCCTGGTTGATTATGAAAAATACAATCGATATATCGGGCAGTCGGTGGTTAAATGTAGTATTTCTTTACAAGCCACCCGCGGTTGCCCCTATGATTGTAAATATTGTTATCAAATATGGCCCAAGAAGCATGTTTTCCGTTCAGCCCAAAATATTTTTGAAGAAGTGCAGCTTTATTACAACCTTGGGATACGGAAATTTAACTTCGTGGATGATATTTTCAATTTAAACATAAAGAATAGTACGAGGTTTTTCCAATTAATCATTGAAAATAAATTGGATTTGCAACTTTTTTTTCCTGCCGGCTTGCGGGGCGATATATCGACAAAGGAATACATCGACTTGATGGTTCAGGCAGGAATGGAAAATGCTGTATGATGTGGTTGAATCACCATTGGGCTTATTGTATATTATGACATACTTGAATCAACAGTTGGGAAGTAAAGTTTATGGAAAAATCGCCAAATCGCGGATCGATTTTAATAATTATTCAGAATTAAAAGCATTGCTCGGTGAATTTAAGCCGGATGTGATTGGCATTAGGTCCTTAACATTTTATAAAAAATTCTTTCATGAAACAGTTTCAATGATCAGACAATGGGGGATTCAAGTGCCCATCATTGCCGGTGGACCTTATGCCACTTGTGACTATACAGCGGTTCTGCAAGACCCAAAAATTGACCTGGTTGTTTTGGGGGAAGGAGAAATGACCTTTTGTGAAATAATCGAAAAGATTATAAAAAATGATAAAAAATTACCGGGTAAAACAATATTAGATAAAATCAAAGGAATAGTTTATGTCCCGGGAAGAAAGGACTGAGAGAAAAAGGAAAGTGGGAAAGTAGGAAAGTGATTAAATAGGCCTAAGAGCTTACAGCAGCATCTGAGTTTTTTGCCAATTCTACAGCTTTGACCAAAGGAGTGATTATCAATCATGGAGAAGCTCAACTCATGTGCACATGTGCAGCGCATATATTGATCTGAACCCGGTGAGAGCAGGAATCAAGTCTAAGTCGCCTGACCCCTTTTTTATTACCCTTAATGGCCGAATACCACGCAGGTTCTATATGTCAAGGTAGGGGCGAGGTCCCCTCGCTCGTTATTTTCCGTTCGTTCTATACGAAAATCGTTACCGGATAGCCGCCAGGGCACGAAGGCACCAGGACGTTTTAAATATTTTTAGGTACTCATCATTTAGCCATCGTGATGGCAGCAACCGGGCAGCCCTCCTGGCAAAACCAACACCCAATACACTTCCCGGGATCCAACAACTCCGGGTAAGCATTGGCATCCCTCCCGGGTCCCCTTTTCAACGTCAGGCAACTGACAGGGCAATTCTGCACACAAGCGGAACAAGCCACACAGGTTTTTTTATCGATTACCGGCTTCATCCCTTTTGGCCGTTTGGCAGAAACCCCCGGTGCCGCGGGCCCCTTTTTCCCCGCTTCTACTGTAAGATCATCTTTCCTTCCTGCCACTACATCTTTCAGTCCCAATTCTATAATTGTTTCTTCAGTGGGTTTTCCACTCTCCCGGTCCCAACCGATCTCCTCCCAGTAATCTTTCATCATTTTTTCAAGGTCAAAGGTCCGGCCCCTGTTGGGCCCCCCAGTTTGCGGCGGTTCTCCAACCGACCTGGGATGCGCTTTAAGAGAGATGGGCTCGATACCCTGTTTGATATTAAAAAGCTGTTTAAGGGTTTGCACCCTCCGGCCCACTTCCATATACTCTTCAGGACTTCTATCCCAGTCGGTGGCCGCATTCATCCATTCAAATATCGGAACCCTGTGAACACCGGTAATGGCAGCAAAAAGACAAAGCCCGGCACCGTTGTAAAATTGACTGAAACAGCTATTGGCAACCGCGCACACCGCTTTCTCCCTGTCGGCGATAAATTTACTCTTGACCGTTATCAGCGGTTTGGGCCTGGGCAATCGTTTAATTTTTTTCCACAGGGCTGAGAGTTCATAATACTGCTGGGCACCGATGGAATGCCTGCCCGGTGTCGGCTCTACACTGGCATGGAGGCCGTAGCCCGGGTCATTGCGGGGATCATGCTGGGCAAGCTCCTGCCCCCCGGCATTTATTGCAAACGAGCCGCTTCCCTTTGCTATTTTTTCCACTGCGGCTTTTGTGCCGTCGGCAAGGATATCCCCGATCCCCTCGCGCCTTACCATTTTTTCCACCAGGGCTATAATTCCCCCTGTGTTTCCCCAACCCAGGTCGATACCTCCCGTATCTTCTTTGGTAATGATACCCTTCTCAAAGCACTCCAGGGCAAAGGCCACGGTTCCGCCGGCGGATATGGTATCCATCCCGGCGCGGTTTAACAAATCATTGATATAGAAGATGCTGTCCAGGTCACTGTTAAGAAGGAGACCGCCAAAACTATTGGTGCTCTCATACTCCGGTTTATGAGTCTCTCTCCACCGACCGTTTATATTTATGGTACATATACCGCCGCAGCCCAGGGGACAGGCATAGCAGTGGTATTTCTCTTTTAGCCGGGCAATAACCCGGTCCGGGTTTACATTTTCAGAAAGCCGCCCCGGGTAATCTTTGCAGGTTCCTTTCCAGTTTTTTATGGGGGCGTCTCCGATTTCCACGGAAAACTGGTTCAAACTTGGGGTTCCCCATTTTTGGAACATGGAAGCCATGAGTTTTCCCGGCATAGGGGGTAGGGCTTTCAACTTTCCGGCCAGTTTCCCAAACCAGCGGAGGAATTTTCCCCCGGGCAGGGGCAGGCCCCGTGACCGGCGGCTGCACCTCTTGCTCAGCCGCTTCATTTCTTCCAGGTTGTGCGGTCGAACCGGACGGCTTCCTTCCAGTACCACCGCTTTCAAACGCTTTGAACCCATGACCGCCCCTAACCCGGAACGGGCGGCGATGCGCCCCTTGTCATTGCAAATCCCTGAAATCAAGGAAAGTTTCTCCCCGGCTGTTCCAATGCAGGCCACTGCGGGTCTCTTTTTCCCCTGGGCCCTGGAAATAAGAATCTCCTCTGTGGTGACAGCATCTTTTCCCCACAAATCTTCTGCCGGAAGTATCCGGGGCCCTTTGTTACCGATGTGGAGATATACCGGTTTTTCACTGATGCCGGAAAAAAGTATGGCGTCATAGCCGCACTGTTTAACAGCGGGGGAAAAATTACCGCCGCAGTTGGCATCTCCCCAGGTGCCTGTAAGGGGGGATTTAGCGGCCGCCATCCATCTGCCGGTAAAAAGGCTCGCGGTTCCTGTCAGCAGCCCGGACATAAATGCCAGTATATTATTCGGTCCCAGTGGGTCTGCGCCGGCCGGGATTCTCTCATACAACAGCCTGGCCGCAAGACCGATCCCGGATAGATAATTATAATAAATGTCCTCCGGCAGACTTTCTTCAATACAGCGTCCCTCAGTCAGATCAACAGATAGAATCTTCCCGGTATAACCCTTCATATGTTCCTCCTATAAAAAAGAATTTTAACCGAAATCGTATAGAATTTCAATAGGAGTTTTCGCCTCCGACGTCATCAGGGAACTGGAAAGCGAGGACGTGCAAAAAAGGCTAAAAAATATTTTTTCAATTTAACCTTGAATTTTTCTCTTGAATATGCTAATCAACAATCCTAAACACAAAAAGAGAAAATTTTGTAAAAAGGATATCGATGAGATACCGGCACCGCCAGTACAAACAAAAATTTTTTACCTGTGTACTCCTGTTTTTTGGACTGCTTTTGGGGGGCCTCCAACATGCATACGGTCAACATGCCGGGTTAAGGTATTCCAGGAACTTTAGCCCCAATGACTACAGCGGTTACCCCCAGAACTGGTCTGTTCTACAAGACAAACGGGGAATCATTTATGTCGGCAACAACGGCGGTTTGCTGCAATTTGACGGGGTTTCCTGGCGGTTAATTAACATACCCGACTGGGAAGCACGCTCCATGGCAATGGATGACAGCGGAACCATTTATGTCGGCGGGAAAAATGAAATCGGGTTCTTAATCCCGGATGCAAAGGGAACTTTACAATATGTATCCCTGGTGGACCAGCTAAACGACAAGCAAAAAAACTTTTCCTCTGTATGGCGAACTCATTCGACAAAAGAAGGAATATATTTCCATACCTCCAAATTTCTATTCCGCTGGAATTCAAAAACTAAGACAATGCATGTGTGGCAGCCTGATGATCGTTTCAACGCCTCCTTCAATTGCAGGGGCACTCTATTTATTCGCCAGGGAAACATCGGGCTCATGCTAATGAAAAATGACTCCCTGAAATTGGCCCCCGGGGGTGAATTTTTTGCAGCTAAAAAAGTTTATATGATGGTTCCCTACGATGACAAAAAAATACTGATGGGAACCCGTTCAAAGGGATTTTACCTTTATGACGGTATAACGGCCGTTCCGTTTCCTACAGAAGCGGATGATTACATAAAAGAAAAAAAACTATATTATGGTACCCGGTTGTCTTCTTCCTCCGCAGAACCCAATGGCTTTGCCCTGGCAACACTTCAGGGTGGCCTTGTCATCGTCGATTCCCTCGGCAAGTTAAAAGAAATCTTTAACAAGACATATGGCTTGCCGGATGAAAATGTAAAATACGTTTTTGAAGATGCCCAGGCTAACCTGTGGTTGGGCCTGAATAACGGCGTCTCAAAAATCGAATATGCTGCTTCTCCAATTTCTTTCTATGATAGACGATCAAATCTACCGGGGATCGTTCTAACGGTTACCAAGCACGGACCCAATAACGATATATATGTGGGCACCACCAGCGGATTATATTCCCGTTCATCGGTATCTCCCGGTAAATTCATCCCTGTCCCCGGCATGTCCGGCAACTGCTTCTCCATACTTTCAGTGGGTGACTCCCTCCTGGCAGCAGCAACCATCGGTGTTTTTCAAATAAAAAACCACGGCAAACAAAGGATTGGTGAGAACTCTTCTTATGTTTTACTGCGTACCAAACTCGATCCAAACCGCATCTGGGTGGGAACAGCTTTTGGATTGGTTTCTTTATATTTATATTCCACAACCGAAAACAAAACGCACCGATGGACAGGGGAGCGAAAATTTGAAAAAATAACTCAACCCATCAGGACCATCGCCGAAGATAAAAAAGGAAATTTGTGGCTGGGTACCTTAACAACAGGCGTTTTTAAAGTCGATTTTCCTAACCCCGGAACAATCACCAATCCTGCAGTGACCCGGTACGATACATCCCATGGACTACCGCCCAAAGAAATCAATGTTTTTTTTGCAGCAGGCCATGTCATGTTTGCCACAGGAAAAGGAATATTTCGCTTTAATGAGAAAGATAAAGTTTTTATTCCCGATACTACCCTGGGAAATGAATTTGCCGGGGGTTCAAAGGGTGTTTTCCGCATTGCGGAAGACAAACATAAAAATATCTGGCTCCATTCGGAACATAAAAACATCCGGGCAATCCCCGGGCCGGGGGGCGCCTTTGTCCTCGATTCAACGCCTTTCCTCAGGATTCCCCACACCCAGGTGAACTATATTTATCCTGATCCGGGGGGAAATATCACCTGGTTCGCGGGAAATGACGGCTTGATACGTTACGATACCCGGGTAAAAAAAAATTACCGGTCTGATTTCTCTACCTTTATCCGGCAAGTCCGGGTTAATGGCATCACGATTTTTAACGGTTATAAATCCAAACCGCTGCTTCCTGTTATTGCTTATAAGGATAGAAACCTCCGTTTCACGTTTGCCGCCCCTTTTTTTGAGAATGAACCGGGGACAACCTACCAATTTTTCCTGGAAGGTTATGATAATGATTGGTCTGCCGGTACTTCGGAAACCAAAAAGGACTACACCAACCTCGATTCCGGCAGCTATAGGTTCCGGGTACGGGCCAAAAATGTCTATGAAAATGTAAGCCGTGAGGCTGTTTTTCAATTTAAGATTTTACCGCCCTGGTACAACACATGGTGGGCCTTTTTACTTTATGCGCTTATGTTTTTCTTCCTGGTGTACGTTATTGTCGAGTGGCGGTCCGGGAAACTGGAAAAAGAAAAACAACGGCTCGAAGGGGTTGTTGAAGAGAGGACAAAGGAGATCAACCGGAAAAATCGAGAATTGCAAAAGCAAACCCGCCAGTGTCAAGTACAATCCGTGAAACTTCAAGAAATGGACACGATCAAATCCCGTTTTTTTGCCAACATTTCCCACGAATTCCGAACCCCCCTTACATTAATCATCGGCCCCCTGGAGCAAATACTTGGCAATACCCGGTACAAAGAGTACAAAGAACTGGAAGAGACACTGACCCCGATGCTGCGCAATTCAAAACAATTACTCACTTTGATCAACCGGTTATTGGATCTATCAAAATTTGACAGTGGAAAAATTCGCTTGCAAGCTGCCCCCCAAAATATTATTTCTTTTTTAAAGGGCATTTTGGCTTCTTTTGAGTCGCTGGCGGTTCAAAAAGAACTGGAATTAACATTCGGCGCCGAAGAGGAAAATGTTACCCTTTACTTTGATCCCCAAAGGCTGGAAGAGATGGTGGCTAATCTTCTTATAAACGCGGTAAAATTTACCCCCCCGGGGGGACAGGTAACGGTAAGTACAAGAAGAAACCTGGAAAAAGAAGCACATTTTCCCCTGGGTTCCCTGGAAATATCGGTGCGCGATACCGGGATTGGCATCCCGGGAAACCAATTGGCACATATTTTCGACCGTTTTTACCAGGTAGAGGGTTCCCGTGAGGGATACACCACAGGCACCGGGATAGGGCTTGCCCTGGCAAAAGAAGTGGTGGAACTGCATCATGGGGAAATCCAGGTGCAAAGCAGTAAAGGTGAAACCAGCGGTACGGAATTTATTATTCGACTGCCAATGGGAAAGGAACATCTGAAAGCGGAAGAGATTGTCGATGCGGCGGAAATACCATCGGTTCAGGATAATGATTACGATTATGCTCCCCCACCTGGTGAAAGTCCGGACGTTTATATGACGGAAAAAGATGAATTAGAAGAAACGAAAGATGATACTGAACTGATTGAAAGTGAGGGAGAGAAGGAAAAAAACGTCATCCTGGTGGTGGAAGATAATGCCGATGTGCGGAAATACATCAGGGGGCCCCTTGAACCCTTATACACCGTAGTAGAAGCGAAGGAGGGGCAAGAAGGTATCCGCAAAGCAAAAGAAATCGTCCCGGATCTCATCATCAGCGATGTGATGATGCCGGGGGTGGATGGGTATGAATTATGTAATGTCTTAAAAAAAGATGTCAACACCAGTCATATTCCCATCATACTGTTAACGGCAAAAGTATCGGAGGATAGTATTGTTCAAGGACTGGAAACCGGGGCCGACGATTATATCACCAAACCCTTCAGCACCAAAATATTGTCTGTCCGGATAAAAAACCTGGTCGACCTGCGCCGCCAGTTGCAGGAAAAAATACAACGGCAAATGATGCTGCAGCCGGCTGAGATTTCCATATCATCCATCGATAAAGAGTTTATTAATGAATTGATGGAACTGATCGTAAAGAATTTATCAGACCCGGAATTTAATGTCGATCAATTGGGGAAGAAACTCTATATGAGCCGGGCCAGCCTGTACAGGAAAATACAGGCCTTAACCGGTGAGTCCCCGATCCAGTTTATCCGGTCGTACCGTCTTAAACGGGCGACCCAATTACTGAAAGCCAATTTCGGTAATATCACGGAAGTGGCCTTCGAAGTCGGTTTTTCCAGTACCGCTTATTTTACCAAATGTTTTAAAGAAAAATTTCATCAACTGCCTTCCGATTTTCAAGCCAACGAAGCCACCGGCAAGGGAACCTTATAATTAAACGGTATATGGTATAATAGTATATATAATAAAAAAACAGGAGGTTAAAATGCCGGAAGTTACGATAACGGTCATACCCAAATTAAATTCCGCAACAGTGGACGAAATGCACATTTCAGGAATTGTTGTTACCCTTATGCCCTCGGGCAGGGAAACCCCGCCTTTCCTGGGCGAACCGCAAGACTTTGATCTTGGTACAGCACAGGGAGAGGATAATTTCATGACCATCAAAATAAAGGACGAAAGTGGCGGTAATATTCCCCTGGGAGGGGTTTTTAAGGCCGGGTTTAGCTCAATCGTTGATGACAGCTACAATTACACATTCTCAAAAACAATCGATGAATGGACAATTGCGCTTCCAATAACAGCAGCATCCCGGGAAAAGACAGTAAGAGCTCCCAATGGCCCATCAGAACTACCAAAGACCAATGTATCCATCGGTGACGATGGACCGGGTGAACTTTAACGTTAAGTTATCGATGTGACTGACGAGTTTTAACATTGCTTTGCCACCAAGACACGAAGGCACAAATGAAGTTGGACAGAAAAGGATTTTGTTGACAAATGGGATAAAAAAATGTATTATTAAGTTGGTTGCACGGTGCACCAGGAGTTTGAAATGTCTTTGGGTTACAGTATAGGATTCATTCGCAAGATTGAGAAGTTAGAGCCGGAGTTGAGGGATATATTTTTCGATTTTGGCGCAGAGCTTGAAAAACATCGTGAAGAGAGTGTCGGTAGGGATGAATTTATTGAATTAAGAGATATTGTCAAAGAACTGGCTGAAGCACAAAAACGAACGGAAAAACGAGTAGAAGAATTGGCTAAAGCGTTAAATGAATTGGCTGAAGCACAGAGACGAACGGAAGAAGTGCTTAGATCTGAAGCCCAAAAAAACAAAAAAACCAGGGAACAAATGGGCGGCTTATCCATGAGTTTTGGATACGTCCTTGAGAATGAGGCTTATAAAAAGCTGCCGGAACTGCTAGCCAGGGATTTTGGTATAACCGTAGAGGAAAGACTTACGCGCAAGTACCTCCGGGATATCGAGGGAAATTTCATCGAGGTGAATATATTCGGTTATGGAGAAAAAAAAGAGAACGGCAAGGCAAAGAGAATAACCATCATTGGAGAATCCAAAGCCCAATTGTCAACAAACGATGTGGACAAATTCTTAAGAAAAAAAATGAAGCGGTTGGAGGGACTTTACGAAGATGTTTTTATGGTATTGGTGACGCATATGATCTCCGGCCCTGATGTTGAGGCATATGCGCAGCAGAAGCAGGTCAACCTTTATTATTCCTACGATTTCTAAAAACCGGTTATTTCAATATTTATTCCCTGCCCCTTTTTCATCACTCAACGTTCATCATTTCGCTTTTTTTCAGATGATTCTCGATCAGGAGGCTGTCCGAAAACATGCCGACAAGATGCCGGCGCGGGAACCGCGCCCCTACCTGGACAAAGACAAATAGGTCCCTAATAGCCCCGAATACCGCATAGGTTTTATATGTCAAGGTAGAAAATGGCGGCAAAACAGACGGTTTCCCCGCCCGTTGCCAGAAAAAGAAATTGGTCGCCTGTCCCAAATTACCATTATTCTTTCTTTTATATAATTTTATGGTTTTTAGATTTTTATTTTGCGGGGTGTGCTTGTGGATATACGGCAAGCCCCCGCAAGTTTTGGGGGGTTCCCACAGGGTTCTGAAGGGGGGGCAAGGCGTGAAGAACTTCCGGCTTGTACGGGCTAAGCCATGGTGATAGCGTCAACCGGGCAGCCCTCCCGGCAAAACCAACACCCGATACACTTCCCGGGTCCCCTTTTCAACTTCAGACAACTGACAGGACAATTCTGCACACAATCAGAACAAGCCACACAGGTTTTTTTTGCCCCCGGCGGGGCCGCCGTCCACTTTGAATCAAATGTTATATTTTTTGAGCGATTTGTTATATCTTTGACCTCCTTATTCATTTAAAATACTGCACTTGATCATTTGAAAGTGAACGCTAAATGATCGCAAGTGATTGCAATGAAAAAAATGAAAAAAAATACAAGGAGGAAATATGATTAACATCCAGGAAACACGAGTTTTCTACTATGGGGATTCCCAGAGTGTAACCGTTTACAGGGATTTCTCTGACACCAACAAGTGGTACATCGTGCCCACCCCGCGTTTTGCCATCTCCAAAGAAACCGACCGGGCCATGTTTACCCTGAGGGAATTCAAAACAGATGAAGGTATTACCGGTAACTGCAATTTCACGGCTGAATTATACGTCGGCGACGTGGAAAGGAAAGTTGTCAAAGATAACCTGGGCGAGAATATCACCTTTGGTCAGTTTGACTGGCAATCGGTGACTACCTTCTTTACCTTTCAAGTGGAAGGTGAAGAGATAGTACTAAATGCCGTGCCGGCGATGTTCGCTGAAAACATGGTTACCTTTAACATTTACCTGGCCAACCAGGCTGCCGTGAACACCTTTAAAAACGCTTTCGGTCCCGAAGGCGGAACGGTTTCTCCCTTTCAAATCCAGTACGAGGCATTGGCCCTGTCCAAACTCCCCGCGGTCAATGTAAAAGTTAAATATGATTCGGTCATTGCCTTTGACTATGAAAAAAAGGTAGACATTAAGAAAAATGTGTGGGGAAAAGAGACCAGCCGCAAAGCAACCATCAAGGAAAATTTAAAGAATTCCGATGCCGGCAGCACGAAAATCGATTGGAATGTACAGAAACCGGACGAAGAAATGCAGCAGCGGGTTTACGATTGGGCATGGGTCACCCTGGAAGGATTGGTGAACAAAGCCATCGATGATGCCATGAGACGTATCGGCGAAAATAACGCCGACAAGTTTTCCCTCGATCAAACCGCATCCTTTGAACGAACCTACGAAGAAAACCAGGTGATCGAATGGAGCATCACGCCAACGTCGTTCCTGAGAGCTTTCAGCCAAGATGAGTGGGATAAACATTACAGTGAAACCGATAACCGCACCTTTACGGTAAGCTTCACCATGCGCGACGACCTGGAAGCCAACGATATCCAATCGGTACAAATACTGGTAAAGTATCCCTCTTTGGCACAGCCGGCTTCACACACCTTTATCCCGGGAAGCCCTGCCACCTGGATACTGGAAGCCGACGGCTACTATTCCGGGGGAACTTTCGATCCCAATTACCAATACCGCTACATCGTTACCTTTGCCCAATCCACCGGACTGACCCCTTACACGTCTCCCTGGATAGAAGACAGCAGCGCGGAAATTGTGCTTCCCGCGGCGGCACTGGGTATCCAGGGTGCAACCTTCCGGGCGGGCAATGTCGATTTTGCCAACAGCATCGACTTTGTCCTCCTGGACTTTTTCTTTGCCACCCCCGAAGATTTACCCAATAAAAACGAACAGGTTAAGATTACGGAAAACAACAAAGAATACACTATTACCAGCCGCACCGGGCTTCCCAGTGAAAACGAGTACAACTATGCGCTGACCTATGTATTAAAGGATGGAGCCAAATACCTGGTTTCTCCCATAACGGTTTTCCCACCCCAGAACAGCGATACCGTGGAAATCACGTCGCCCTTCCGGTCCAAAATGTACAACCTCCAGGTGATCAACCCGGAAAAAGCCGAAAACAAAATTATCCAGGTGCAAATGACCGGCACTTACGATGATTATGAAAACGGTCTCACCGGTTTGAACAATCAATGGAACTTTAATCCCAGGACCGGCCAGTTCTTTTCCCAGGCCGACCCCTGGCACCTGACCGTGGTGGAAAATCCCAACGGCAGCGTTATCACCCTTAACGGGATACTGATTTTGTCGGACGGTTCGCAGCGAACAATCAGTGGGTTGAAGAACCAGACCGGTTTTGTCAACTTCAGTTCCGTCCAGGAGAATTTCGCCGTAGAAGTGGATGCTTTCCAGGTGAATTGGCAGGGTGGAGTGACCCAGGTTCAATTCAACATTTTTCAACTGATCGGAGACCCGGTAAAACCGTCGGAAATTCGTAAGGCTGTCGATGAGGGTACAACAAAGATCAATATAAGGACCATGATCTTCCGTCCCATATTCGATAAGGATGGGAACCCGGGTCCTGTTCCCAAACAATATTACACTTTCATCCGTCCGTTGGGTACCCAGGCGACCTATTATTACGAAGGCACCTATTACCACAAAGAGAAACCGGACAGCTATATCCCCGAAACCGGGGGCAGCTATCAAACGGTTGTTCTCCCCAAAGACGGTGAATTACCAACACCCACGATCCACCGGGTGGTTGTACCGGCAGAATAGTTATGCAGTTGTCGGCCCGGCGGTGCACGGTGCAGTTAAACCGGCACCGCCGGCCCGACTGCTTTAAAAATCCAATTAGAGGAGGTATATTACAATGTCACACGTTTCCCATACATATACAGACAGCGATTTTATGATTTTTTTCGCCAGGGATATCGACTTCACCTTCATCCGCCGGGTCAAGGTCTCCTACCCATTCCAGTCGGAAGAGAGGGAATTTACGTTGACAAAAGAAAATCAATTTAAAATCCTGGTGGCCGGCAATAATTATGACAAAAACCAACCGTTTGTTTACGATCTCCAATTCCAAACCGCCAACGGGAATTATATCAAAAAAGAGATCGAGGCAACATTGGCAATAAATTTTATTTACAACCCCTTTACCCCCGGGTGCGCGCAGTTTCTGCCCATGGGATTGACGGGAAAAAATCCCCCGGTGAAGGAAATCCAGCTCGATTATTACCATGAAGAAAAAGGTCCCGGCTGGACACTGACCGGCGAAAGCCGGCAAGTGAAATTGAACCTGGAAAACGCTGCCTGCACGGTAAATTATCCTGTGGTTGATCCACGGGAAGCAGTGGTGGTTTACGAGGGGGCGATCATCCGTTCGGACGGAAGGATCAAAACCATTCAAAAAACAAACAGCAACCAGGGAATAATCCCCCTGGGCATCGATGTCGATTGGAATTCGCTGGAAATTTCAGCCGAACGGGTGGAATGGCAGACGTTCAAAAAGGTTAATGTTTTTCTCTACACCAAAGATGACAAAGGGGCAGAGACCAATATGGGCCTTTTAAGCTTTTCCGCCAACAGTGGCCCCCGGTACTGGGGATATTTAAATTTCGGCAGCCCAACCGACTATTACTGGAGGTCTGCCTATTACATCGAGGATTACCTGGACCCCTGCAAGACCCCCGAAAAAGAGGATTACAGCCAGGTATTGCTGCTGCCCCAACAGCCATCTTAAGGAAAAGGAGGTGTCAAGGTGAAAGATAGTGGTCATGTTAACATACACCCGGCCGTGGACAGGGCATTGAGAGTGGCCTCGGCGTATCGACCGGAAGCAGCCGCATCTGCTGCGCTGTTTTTGCAGGATATTGCCGGGGATTTGTTAACGTCCGCAGCCTCCGACGAGAAGACCTGGGCCTTCAGTGCCCTTAACCGGGTAGAGTTCCCCATAGAGTTTGCCTTTGTTTCAGGGGACGATTCGATTCGTTACACCACGGAAGTGACCGGTCCGCAAATATCCCCGGCAGAGCGCCTGAACCGGGCCGAAACCATATTTTCCCGGTTAACCGGCACAATACTGCCTGGGGGTCTGGGGCGTTTTCTTCACACCGCCCAGCGGAGCGGAAACCTCAAATACGGGGCCTGGATAAGCGGCCGCCACCGGGACCACGGTAATTCATTCAAGATTTATGCTGAAATCCCTTGTGACAACGGGAACAGTAACGAAGTAACCACCTGGGAACAGCGAATAGTCAAACGCCCACCGGTACTGCCCAGCCGGGGGGTTCGCCTGTGCATGGTGGGGTACAGCGCAGACAGCGGCGGCCTGGAACTCTATTACGATACCCGGGGCTTAATGCCCGGGGAAATTGCCACCCTGATGTCCCGCATCGGCCTGGAATCCCGGGCAGAAGAGGTACGGGAAACCTTACAACGGGCCTACCGCCGCCCCATACGAAGGGAATTGCCCGGCAGCGACTTCGGCTTCAGTTATGCCCTCCCCCCAAAGGGCGGACCCGTGGTATTCTCTCTCTACACCTTTGCCAATGCCCTTTTCGGTGGGGACAGCAGTATTCGCTCTGCTGTCCTGGAACTGGCCCGGGTCCAGGGCTGGGACGCCTCCCTTTACCAGGAGATCAGTAAGCCCCTGGAAAATACCCGCGGTTTTATCACTCATCATGGGGTTTTTGGAATCGTGGCACCAAAAACAGGACCTTTAGCCGTGACGTTCGGTCTGGCTCCCCCCCAGGAGACAATATGAAAACCTATTCTCTACTGGATGAGGTTCTTTCGGCCCAAAAAGCCAGTGGTGCGTTTTATTCTTTTGTCCGGCGCAACGGGGAACAGTTTCCCGATGAAAACGGTTTTATAACGGCCCTGGTACTGCATGAACTGGCAAAGGTCCCGAAAAGTAACACTGTCACCCCTGCTGTAGAAAAAGGTCTGGAATTTTTAAAAAGCTGCGCCAGCCGGGTATTACCCGGTACATTTCATTTTTATCCCCCCGGTCTGGAACCGGCATGGCTGGGTACGCACCTGCCGCCCGACGTCGACGACACGGTTCTTTATACGTTAACATTGGTAAAACACGGCGCCCTGTCCAGTCAACGGGCCTCCGGCATGGTGGAGGAAACCCTGGAACCCCACCGGCTGCATTACCGTCCCGAATCCATGCCCCCCTGGGTTAGGCAGGGTGCGTATAAAACCTGGCTGGACCGTGATATTATTCCCAACCCTGTCGATTGCTGCGTCAATACCAACGCAGCCGCATTATTAAAATTCCTGGGTAAAGCGGAACATCCCGCCTACGAAGCGGCTGTTCAAACGGTTACCGGGGGTGTACACTGGGTGGCCCGGTCCCCCCGGCTGGCCGGACATCTCTCCCCCTTCTACCCCCACCCCGCGGAACTCTACTACTCGATGAAACGGGCCATTGAAGCCGGGGTGAAGGAATTCCGGCAGCCGCTGGCTCGATGGACGCAAACGTTGTGGGGAAATAGAAAACCGGGAGAAAACATCAGCGCGGAACACCCGGTTTGCGGTTCCCACGACGCTAAAACCCTATGGTTTTCACCCCCCCTGGCAGCCGCACGAACTTTTACCACTCTTACCGCTCCCCCGGGAGTTCGCATTAAAAAGAAAAAAGATAGAAATTAAAAAATAAAAGGAGGAAAAAAAATGAGTACAATTCAATCTAGCGACAATGAAACCAACAGTAATTTAATAGTAACCACCAAATTCATGGAAACCTTTGAAATTGTTCGACCGGTTACCCCGGGCTCGGATTTCTCGTTGTTCCTGAATTCTGCCGGCAACCTGGACATCTATTCGGTGGGCACCGCCAACACCGTGTACCGTTTGCGTCAGAACAGCAAAAACGACGCCGCCTGGTCGCAGCAAGACCTGGGCTTTAAGGCACGGATGCTGAGTGTCTATTCGGATGATTTCGACCTGGATAATCCCAACATCATGGGTGTCGACGATGCCGGTAAGCTTACCCTGAGCACCTACGATGCAGAATTTGAAACGTACCGTCAGCAGGTTTCCCAGCCTGGGCTTGCCGACAAAAAGATCATCCAGTTCCTGGCCACCCGGAAATATGACAACGTCTACGCCAATGTCATCCTGGAAGACTACACAGTGGGCAACAGTTTCCTGAAGTCGGACGGTCAATGGGCCTCTCGTAATTGGGTACCCATCAAAGAAAGTGAGGGCAGCACCCAGGACGCAAAAGCCTACAAAATTGCCATGTGTCACAACAACCCGGTCCAGAATGCCCTTTACGCCATCGGCCAGGACAAATCCGTATTGTTTGCCGATTCCAAAGCCCGTTTTTCTTACTTCACCAAACTGGGCACCCTGAAGGCAATCGACCTGTCGGTGATCGAAGATAGTGAAAACCGTCTCAACATCTTTGCCGTTTCCGATGAAGATAAAGCCGTTTACGTCAAACGGGAGAAAAAGTACTCTTCCGGGGACAGCATCGAATGGGAATCCTGGCAACTGGTCAGCAATACGGCAAAAATGAAAAATATTCGCACCACCATTAATGCGGCCGGTGTAGTCGAGGTATTCGGTATCGAAGATGATGAAAGGGGAACCCTTTTCATCAGCCGCGAAGTAAAAGACAGCAAGGGACAGCGTATCGGTTGGACAGAGCTTTTTCCCCTGGCCAACCCCGTGCCCAATTCTCAATTCCAGGTGGCCCGGAACGCCAGCGGCTATTCCGAAGCCTATACCATTGCCCGGGACACGTCGGCAAAAGACAACACCGATGTCACCTATATGTACCGCTTCCGGCAGAGTCCCGAAACCACCCAATGGTTTTCAACCCCCATCTCGTTGGCTGAGTCGGCGGAAATGATCAGCGTTCCCACCCACAGCCTGGAAATGCAGGTGCTTTACCCCAACGGCGCAGCATACCCCTTTACCAATATCCGCATCAATGCCTCCCTGACCTGCACCCTTCGTATCAACGGGCTAGCCTATATCGCCAGTCCCCTGCAGACAGTTAAACTGAAAACCAATGCCGCCGGTACACTGGTGGCAAACTATGTCACCACCGCCCTGGCATCCCCTACAATATTTATCAACACCGATGATATGGAAGACGGCGAAGGGGTAACCCTGGAACCCAACCAACAACTGCAATTGAAGATGCACAATGTGACCAAAGACGACGTACTGGAAGCCCGCGGCGCAGAGGGTCGACTCCTGCTGACAGGTACTCCCGAAGAGCGGGAGAAAAATGCCGATGCCATCTCCCAGGTGATGCAGCAGTCCATGACCATCGGCATGCCGGCAGACGGCGTCGCTCCCGGGAAACTGAGGTACCTTTCCCAGAACCGTCATACCGACGGACTGCGTTTCCATCCCCGGGGAGAACAAGGCTCTCCCTACAAACTGGATATGAGCGAAGTGCCGGAACAGCATTGGCAGGTCATCTTCACCGATGACGGCGGCATACGCTTTGAACAGCTCGACGCCTTCAGCGCCCAGCATGCCATATCGAATATCAATGCCCAGGTACTGGGTGGAAGTTTTCTCGGTGTGGATTGGGGAGACTTCTGGAATTCCGTCAAACAAGGTTTCGGCGCCATCTGGGAAGGTCTCAAAAAAATTATCGTTACCACCATCATCGATCCCATTACCAAACTGGTCAAATCCATCAAAGTAGTGGTGGAGTTGCTCATCGGTGGGGTTACCCATATCTTCGAAAAGGTGGCTGAATTTTTCCAGCAAGCCTTTGATATTATCGAAGGTATCTGGGCTAAGATAAAGGTATTCTTTGAGGACCTCTATGCCTGGTTGGCCTTTTTATTCAACCTGGCCGACATCGGGCGTACAGCCGAAGCGGTTCGCCACTCCATCAACCAGACCCTGGATTTTACCGTGATGGGTATCGATGCCATCAAGGGCCAGGTAGCCGGTGCCCTGGACATGCTCTCAGGGGAACTGCAAAAAGTAGTGAACAACTTTTTGAAGTCCATGGACGGACAGGAAACCATCGGCCAGTACGGCGATAAGTACCAGACCCCCCCGGGTCAGGAAGTTTTCAAAGAAGGAAACAGCCACAATGTCATGCTCAACGGTTACATGGACAATTGGGAAAAAACCAAAGTCAAGGAGCCTAACGCTATTGCTTCCAGGGCCCCGGCATCCGCCCTCGCCTCCATGGAGGAGTTGATAAAAATGATGGAAAGCCTGGCCGACAATTTCCAATTTGGCGACGGCAAAGCAGCCTTTGACGAGGCCGTCGGTTATTTTTCCGCCATCGGAGACCAGCCGGACCAGGCCATCAACCTGGTGTTAAAAGGGTCTGTTAAGATGATGGAAGCCATCATGCTTTTTGCTTTAGACGCGGCCAAAGGCGTGATTCTATCACTGCTCGACCTGGTGGCTGACGCCATCATCCTGGTCAAGGAGATGATCGATGAAGAGTGGGAAATCCCCTTTGTTTCCCAGTTGTACAAATTCTTCACCGGCAAGAGCCTGACGTTCCGGGTGATCGACCTGTTCACTTACATCATTGCCATTCCCGGCACCCTGGTTTACAAAATCGTGGAGAAAAAAGCACCTTTCCCCACCGATCGATCGGTCGAAGATTTCAAAGCGTTATTCACTGCCCAATGGCTGGCCGAGCAAAGCGGTATCAAACCCAAAGGGGCGGCCACAGAGCAGGCGATTAAGCTCTACGCGGGCATAGCACCGCAGGAAATTATAGGTCCCATTTTTAATGTTCTTGGGGGCACCACCTATTTTGTCCGCATCTTTACCGAAACCGGGAACATTGCCAGTGTTGCAGTCGCCAAGCTAGCCCAACAGCCGGATCTGCCCTTCTCGGCACAAACCTTTGGTATCATGAACATCCTGGGACGATTTGCCAGCAGCATTTTCTCCACCCCCTGGGCCATGAAAGCAGACGCCGGCGGTTTCTCCTGCTCCGATGCTCAAGGACTCTCCAATACCATCTGGCTTTGCCAACTGCTGTGCGGCCCCAGCCGGGGGTCTATCCTGTTGGTTGCCAACATGGTGAGTAAAGGAAAAATCCCAACCGAAGTCAACGATCTTACCTTGACCTTATGGGGCGCCGTGCACCTGGGATTGGAAATCTGGTTGATAACAAAGGGTTACTATAAAAACGACGGCCTCAAAGCGCGGGCGATAATGGGCACTTTTGGACCGCAGCTCTTCCGGTTCGTCCTGGTGGGACCACTGGTCACCGCATCGAAAGGAATCACCGCACTGGCATTAGAGATTGTCGTTGTTCTGACATTCGCTGCCAACGGCATTATCACCCTGCAAAACACGCCTTCGACGTTGATGCTCAAAGCTGAAGATATCAAGGAGTTAGCAGCACCGGTAAACGCATACGTACACACTGTTACTGCAAACGCTCTTGAGCAAGGAAAATAAAGAAAAATGAAAAGCCACACAGACTGACAGGTGGCTGTTTGAGAACTCAGGTTGAGGTTAAGGTTGAGGTTGAGAAAAGATAGTGAAGCTTAGATAAAGGCTTTGCATGAGGGTTCTTTTTTCTCCTTAACCTTAACCTCAGCCTTAACCTTTATTTTCGCAAAAAAGGGAAAAAAAGGGGACAGGCCGGAATGCTGCTAAGTTAAGACTAAATGGAAGAAAAAAGAATATTTTGCTATTAATGATTTAGGGCAGGCACGGAGACCTGCCCCTACGGAATGCTGTAGGGGCGACCCTCTGTGGTCGCCCGTAAATTGGTTCCAGAAGACACAAAACGGTATTAGACTATAAATACATGCTTAACTTAGCAGCATTCGGGACAGGCCGGAATGCTGCTAAGATAAGGCTAAATTTTTGTTTTGATGTATGATTTCGATCTATGATGTTGTTTAGGTTAATGTTGTAGGGAACAGGCTTGCCTGTTCCTAAAACCATGGGTAACAGGCCATGCTGTGCGGAACAGGCAAGCCTGTTCCCTACATAATCGATATAACCGCTCCTTGACCTTTCTGCATTATGGACGTTTGGGCATTAAATAGTAAATTTAGGCTTATCTTAGC
>Ga0114923_10000674_pt1 | contig 25624 bp, 19 predicted proteins | sample SumtaG_FD_89578 | JGI IMG/M metagenome (GOLD analysis project Ga0114923, IMG submission 89578) | Deep subsurface microbial communities from Indian Ocean to uncover new lineages of life (NeLLi) - Sumatra_00157 metaG | ecosystem: Environmental > Aquatic > Marine > Oceanic > Sediment | place: near...
GGAGGGAATCTCTATATTTGAAATCAATAGTCCTGAATATCTTTTCTCATTATTTGCTGCCTGGATTTCAGGCTGTTATGTGGTGTTAGTTAATACAGGCTTAAGAGGTGATGGTTTACAATATATCATTGATCATAGTGATAGTAAAGCATTTCTATTAAATTGGACGTTAATAGATGCATATTTAAATATTAAAGACAATTTGCCAAATATCAAAAATGTTATTGTAGACATAAATGAAGCACCACCCGATTTTAAATTGCCTGAAGGTACAATTTCTCTCCAAAGTTTAATGGACGCATCTGATGAAGATATAAAAGTTGAAATTGATCCAACGGCTATAGCCTACCTTATATATACATCAGGAACAACTGGGCGTCCAAAAGCAACAAGTTTTTTTTATGGAAAAACTTTAATGGGAGATGCTCTTGGTTTTATGGGATTGTTAGCTTTCGCGATGGGGCGACCAGGAGATGTTTTCTTTACATGTTTACCGCTATTTCATGGAAATGCGCTTCAATTGACTACTATGCCTGGATACATGATGGAATGGCCTGTTGTAATTTCAAAAAGATTCTCTGCTTCAAGATTTTGGGATATAATTCGTAAGTATAAAGTTACAAATTTTAATCTTCTAGGTTCTATGCCACAATATTTGTTAAAACAACCTCCGAAAGACAGTGATAAGGATAATAAAGTTTGGAGAGTTAATTCTGCTGCATGTCCCAAAGAACTAATCAAAGACTTTGAAGAGAGGTTTGATCTAAAAGTTTATGAAGGATATGGTGCGGTCGATGGTGGTGGTTTTTTCCTTGGAACTTATGGTCGAGATGCAGAACATCCTCCCGTGGGTACTATGGGAAAACCAGCAGCTAATATGATTGCAGAAATAATGGATGACGAAGGCAAGATTTTACCAACGGATGACGTAGGAGAATTAGTATTCTTAGTAAAAGAAGAAGAAAAAGCACAAAGGCAAGTTAAATATTACAAGGATGAGGCAGCTTCCAAAAGTTTAATTCAAAAAGGAGCAGATGGTCAACTTTGGTTCCATACAGGAGACCTTGCAACAAAAGATAAGGATGGATGGTTCTTTTTTGTTGACCGGAAAAAGGATTCAATTAGAAGACGCGGAGAAAACATAGCTGCGTGGAGCATCGAAAGAGTGATTAATGGGCATGAAAAAGTCTTAGAATCCGCCGCGTATGGTATTAAATCATCTCAAGTGGGTGAAGATTATGCAGAAGATGAAGTAATGGTTGCTGTTGTTCTAAAACCTGGAGAAACGATAGATCCTGACGAATTGCTTAAATTTTGTGAAGGCAAACTAGCTACCTTTCAAATTCCTCGATTTCTTGAGTTTGTTGATAAGCTTCCAAAAAGTGAAGTTCATAGAATAATGAAGCGTTATCTTAAGGATCAAGGAGTATCAGAAAAGACTTATGACCGGGAAGCGGGAAATTTTTTTAAGAAAGGATAAAAAACCTATTATTATTTTAATAAAACATTTTTTTATTTTCTCATTATAATAATTAAATAAAACATTAAAAAGGTAAGAAGTAATGTCAACAGCAAAAAAGAAATTTAGAGTAAGAGGACGAACCTTATTAAGAGATATCATCAAAAATAAGGCAGAAACAGTTCCAGACAAAGTTTATATGACTTATGTTCGAGATTTTGACAAAGGAATCGATGAGCAATATACTTATAAAGATATGCATTCATTATCAAATCGTTTAGGAAATGGTCTTTTCAAGCTGGGCTTAAAAAGAGGGGATGGAGTAGCCCTTATGGAAATTAATTCCCCAGAATTCTTACTTACGGTCTTTGCGACTTTTAAAACTGGTATGTATTCTGTTATGGTAAATATTGCTCTTAGAGGAGATGGTCTTAGGTTTATCATAGATCATTCTGATGCATCAGCGGTGATACTCCATTGGACTTTTTTAGATGCCATCTTAAAAATCAGAGATAATTTACCTAAAGTTAAGCACATTATAGTAGATGTTAATGAAACTCCAGATGGGTATAAATTACCTGAAGGAATATTATCATTACAAGAAGTTATGGAAGCACCTGATGATGAAATAGAAATAGAAGTCGAGAGAACAGATCTGGTTATGTTGATGTATACTGCCGGTACTACTGGACTTCCTAAAGCAGTAATGTTCTGGCAGGGAAAATTAATAGGGGGCATGTCAATACAAGCCCTTTATGGATTTGTGTCAATGATGGCAGGAGGAGATGAAACTTTATTTACTTGTCTTCCGTTAGGCCATTCGAATGCGTTATATTTAACAAGTTTACCCGCTTTTTTGGCTGAACGCCCTTTAATTTTATCTAAGAGATTTAGCGCTAGCAGACATTGGGATATTTGCCGTAAATATGGAGTCACTACTTTTAATGTTCTGGGAGCAATGATTCCTATCTTAATGAAACAACCAGAAAAACCGAATGATAAAGTTCATAAAGTACGTCAAATTAGTTCTGCGGCATGTCCGAAAGAATTATGGCTTACTTTTCAAGAAAGATTTGGAGTCAAATTATCAGAAGGGTATGGCGCAACCGATGGAGGAGGTTTTATGCTCACTACCGGTGGATCACAAGATGTTCCTCCGGGAACTATGGGGAAGCCTTTACCTGGTATGGTTGGGGAGATCTTGAATGATGATGGAACAATTTTTACTGAACCTGATAAAGTTGGAGAACTTGTATTTCTGGTTAGAGAGAAGGAAGTTGAATCAAGAAAAGTTAAATATTATAAAGATGAGGAATCTTCACAAAGATTGATATCAGAAGCTAAAGATGGCCAAAAATGGTTTCATACCGGTGATTTGGCCTTTAAGGATAGCGAAGGATGGTTTTACTTTGTAGACCGAAAAAAGGAATCTATCAGAAGACGAGGAGAAAATATCGCACCGTATAGCATTGAAAGAGTCATAAATTTGCATGACAAGGTATTGGAGTCCGCCGCTTTTGGAGTAAAATCAGAATTAGGGGAAGATGAAGTAATGGTCTCTCTAGTTCTACAACCAGGTAAACAAATGACTCCAGAAGAACTTTTAGATTTCTGTCAAGGGAAGATGGCGTATTTCATGATACCCCGATATATTGATTTTGTTGATAAACTTCCAAAAAGCGAAGTCCATAGAATAATGAAGCGTTTCCTTAAAGAACAAGGAGTCACAGAAAATACCTATGATAGAGAAAAAACAGGATATATTGTAAAACGAGATTAAGTACTATTGGGTAATTAATATTTTTTTTAAATATTTCTTTTTTTTATTGTTTTCACTTCTTTTTTTGTTTAGTTATACATTTATAAATTTACCATTATTAGAAATTATAAAATTTAGAATTTAGTAAAGTGAGATTAAAATGACGATAAATCTTTCAGAATTGGCTCATATAAAAGTGGTTGTCCATAATGCCGAGGAAGCTTATCAAATTCTCCGTACTATATTTAGTGCTGAAAAATTAAAGGAGGATTTTGTTAACTCTTATATTAAGGTGGTCTATGTTGGAATTGGAGATTTTATTTTACAATATATAGAACCCATAGCAGAAGAAGGTCCTTGGTATGATCATCTTCAGACTAAAGGTCCAGGAATTCACAGCTTGGCTTATTGTATAGAAAATATTAAAGAGGCGGTTGAGGAGCTCGAGAAAGAAGGGAATATTGCCCCTCTTTTATCATTTGATGAGGAAAAGGGGAGATTCCCTAATGAATTCTTAAATCCTAAGATAAAAACTGATTATATTATGAACACGATGGAAAATATTGGATTTCATATGGAGCTTGGCGAAAAACCATCGGATATAGAATTGACATCGCCTAAAACTCAATATGTAACAGGGCGTGACAATCTAATTGGTGATGCATCAACTATGCTCCATATTGAATTAGTCACTCATAATGGAGAGAAGACTTATGAATTCCTACATAAGATTTTTGGTTCAAAAATAGTAGAAAAAGAGTTTTGTAGCTTAATAAATAGCGAACCTATGCCTATTGTCCATGTGAACCTAAGCAACGTTGTTTTGCAATATTGTCAACCTTCACCCCAAATGGGAACATGGGCTGAAATTTTAAAAAATAATGGTTCATATATACACAATCTTAATTTTCTTGTGGATGATATTGAGGAAACAGTTGCTAAATACAAGGAAGAGAAAATCCGCAGAATTTTCAAACAAAAACTGCCGGGTGCTGAGACACATTTTTATATGCTGAAATCCCTCAATAAGCTTGGTTTTCATTTGGAACATGGACAGACACCAGAAGGACCTCTACCTCCAGGATTTTTTTTCACAGACTACAAAAAGGAATCAAAAAAATAAGAGATTTTAGCTTAAATTAAAAAAATTAAAAAAAATATTAAATTGCAGAGTGAAAATTTACTCCGTTTTGATAGGCAAGCTTGAGGATTTCCATCCATCTTTCCATAGGAATAGGTAAATCATCAGAAAAATCACCAAGTTTAATTTTCCCTGCTTTTAAGATATATTTAAGATATTGAGCTAAATCCTCATGCTCGTTAATGTAAAAAATTCTAACTTTTTCTCTCTTTTTTCGATTTGTAAAGTAATCTTTTAATTCTGCCACAGCACAAGGACCATTTACTATAAAAGGACCAGGATTTGCATCTAACTCTTTAATATTATGTCCTTTACCATAAACTATGGCGTATGGATTAATTTCCATGCTTTCGTCTCCTCCATATCCAGCAAAATCGGAATATCCACATCCTGTTTTACAAGCTTTCTCTTTTCCTCTGAATAATGAAACATGATCTCTACGTTTAAGTGGAATATTGCTCATATCATGATCTAATTGTACAAAATACTGATTTATTAGATCCTTAGAGGGAATAACATTAATTTCCTCAATATTATTAGTTCCAAGCCCTTTTTCTGCAGCCATTGCAATGTGTTTCGCATCATCAATACCAATAATCATACTTGCGATGGTATCAACAGCAACAGGATCTTTACCACTTAATAGGAGACCCATTGGAATATTAAAATCTTCATGAATGAGCGTCGGCCCAAAATTTATAACGCTAGTTGCATCGACGATATTAAAATCCGGTTTAAACATACTTGTAATTTCTACAATTTTATCATTAATTAGATGATGATTATAGATTTTTTCGGCATCATATACAAGTCCATGGGAATTTTTAATACAAATAGTTACACCACATTGCACATGTGACTTCAATTTCGGTATATTGATATAAGTATTTTCACCATTGTGTTTTACTAAATCCTCGTATAAGATTTTAGGAACTGGAATTGGTTTATCAAAGGCCACTCCATTAAAATCAACCTCGATAGGTTCTTGCTCATCTAAATATAATGGATTTGCCCCTAAATCTTCAATTTTTTTTGCTAGATCATCTATCTCAAATGAAAGTCTAGCACAGAAGCCTACGGCGGAATTTTCCATAACATAAATATTTGCAGGATTAACTTGTTCTTTAACCACTTTCACAGTTGATAAAATAACCTCCCGATCAGTCATAATATCGGGCGCAGGACCAGTACCGTTGAATTTAATATATACCTTCCCTTTACAAATTGACCCAACACCACCGAATTGATCAAAACAATCACGAACGCAATCGGTAAGGTCATCATTTTCAATTGGCTTAATATAAACTTTGGAATTCACTTTATTTTCCTCCTATGCTTTTTCAATTGGAATTCATATTGTTAAAAATGTAAAAAAGTAATATAAAAAATTATAGGTAGCTATATAAAAGTTATGTTAGTCTAATTCATATTTGCTTTTTGCAATTTGATTGTTAACATTACGAACTACATCTTCTATACTTCCAAGACCCATTTTACTTAAAAAATCCTCGTATTGCTCAGTATTTTGTTCTAAAATACCTTTCCAAATTAAGCCCCCATCGACAACTAAGGCATGGCCGGAAACAAAAGAAGATTCCTCACACGCTAACCATACTGCAGCTTTTGCAATGTCTACCGGAACCCCAGCTTGCTGAATTGGTTGCGTCTCTTTTAAGGCGAGCTTTACAAATTGAGCAAATCTTTCTGCCTGCACTTGTGACAAGCCAAGACCTCTTCCAAAAATCGCAGTTGAAATACCTCCTGGACAAATGCAATTTACCCTAATCCCAAATTCACCTAATTCGGCAGCTGTCGTATGAGTTAGTTGAATTATAGCTGCTTTACAAGCACTATATAAATGTGGCCCCATACCCGTTCTTAAACCTGCTACACTGGCATTGCTTATAATGCTTCCAGATTTTTGTTGCTTCATTGCTGGTACTGCATGTTTAATGCCAAGAAAAACACTCCGTAGCAATACTTCAATGGTCACATCAAACGCATCTGCGGGAATTTCCTCAATAGGTCCAGCAGCACCTCCAAAACCTGCATTGTTAAACACGATATCTAGACGACCAAACTCCTTAACAGCCAAATCAATTAAAGCCTTTATATCTGACTCTTTCCGTACATTAGTATGCAGATATATTACATTTGGCCCAAGTTCATCCGCAAGTGCTTTACCTAGATCATCTTGAATATCACCAAATACAACACGAGCACCTTCCTCGACAAATAGCTTAACGGTACCCTTACCGATTCCACTTGCCCCACCGGTGATAACAGCAGTTTTATTATCAAGTCTACCCATATAATCACTTAATATATTATGATATTATGGGTTTAGATTTAATAGTATTTAATAGTTTACTTAAAAATGATTAAAAAAAGATGGATTGGCTAAATATCCGAGGTTATGATTATCTAACAATTTTTTGTTATCAAATTATTCTTCATATTTCATTTGTGCAATCTTTTCATTCAATTTTCGAAAATTTTCATCCAAATCATCAATTCCTAGAATTTTTTTAATCTGTTCGAGATCTTCGCTGTCTTCTTCCGTTTTTTGTCCTAAAGTTAAACCTCCATCAACAACAAGAGGATGGCCAGTTATATGAGTTGAATCATCACTTGCTAAAAATAATGCTGCTTTAGATATATGGTCTGTAGTAATTGGAACTTTCATTGGATTTGCATTGGCTAGTTCTATACTTAATAATTTTGAAAGCCTTTCGGCTTTATCTTGAGGAAATCCGAGAGCCCTTCCCCATAAAGCTGTTCCAACTAGTCCAGGACATATGCAATTTACCCGAATATTACGGTCAGCTAGTTCCAATGCAACATTTCTGGTTAAGCTGATAATTGCGGCCTTTGCTACACTATATGTCACAGCACCAATTCCCGCTTGAAGCCCCGCTATACTTGCCATGCTTATAATACTTCCAGATTTTTGTTTTATCATCACAGCTGCTGCATATTTCATTCCAATAACAACACTACGGAAATTCACTTCCATTGTTACATCAAAAGCATCAATAGATAACTCTTCGATTGGAGCTGTTACACCTCCAAAACCCGCGTTATTAATCAAAATATCTAAACGTCCAAACCTTTTAATAGCAAGGTCTATTAAACTTTTTATGTCTGATTCTTTCCGTACATTTGCGTGCAAATATAATGCGTTTGACCCAAGTTCATCGGCGAGGGCTTTACCCAAATCATCTTGAATATCTCCCAATAAGACGTGTGCACCTTCTTCAATAAAAAGTTTAACTATAGCTCTGCCGATTCCACTGGCTCCGCCCGTGATTACAGCAGTTTTATTATCTAGTCTACCCATAGAATCACATTATTTATTCTGATTTTTAAGATCAAAATCTATTATATTTAATAATTTCTTTGGTTTATAACAATATATTTAATCCAAATTTTGACCTTTTTGAGAAGTTTTATATACATTTATATCCTAATTTTTATGTTTGTGCGGTAAATCTAGTAATCAATTAAAATATAATGATTCTCTATCACAGTCCAAAGCTTTTTGGAGGTATAAGGGAACTAAAAGAATGTGTGAAATTATTAAATTTAAATGTGAAATACTCTGATATTCAACGAAATAAATAAATAAATAAAAACGAAAATTAGAAATTATTTTAAATAATCTCAAAACAGGTCTTAGTATCTAATCCTGGTTCGCAGAGAGGGAGTAATTTGGCCAACATTGTACGAACATTCTTTAGATGTGCTCGTAAAGCTTTGTAATCTTCATAATTTTCATAAAATATTATTGTATTTTCATTTTTTCGACCCTTAACCGTATGAGCAACGTATTGTATACAACCTGGTTCAGATTCTCTCACTTTAGAGACTAGTTCTTTTATAATCTCAATGGCTTTTTCCATCATGCCTTCTTTCACTTCACATGTAAAGATTTGTATAACCATGTAAAAATATCACCTTTTAAAAGCAAAATATTGTTTTACTCATTTTAATCAATAATCTTAATATTAATCAATTTTTACTATGTTTTATATGATAATATTGAAGTAAAATAAAACTCTTTGATATTTATTTCCCTATATTAGAAATTCTTTCAAAAAGACTAACGAAATTTTAGAAATGATGACTACTTCTAAAATTTACCAAGATGTTGTCATCCATCGAGATGCAGCTCTGGAGAGGACTGACGTTTATATTAGCACGCCTTTTAAGGAATAAATGGAAATTAAAGCTTTTAGCATAAATTTAGATATTATATAATTTTTCCCTATTCATATTATTCTTACTAGTTTAAATGATTAAATCGTAATACTCTTGATTAAAATGAATCGAAATCTTGTAGCTTTTTTAAAATATGATGATTCTATAAAAGATTTTTATGTTTTTTATTGTTGATTCTTCCATTCATTAAATTCTTCAATGAATTTACCCCAACCAGATTCATCGGTTTCACTTTCTCGTGTTTGAATATTTCTTTCCAAGAACCAATTCATTCTCTCCTTAGCAACGGGTAAAGAGCAAGCTTTCATGAAAAGATTAGATTCTTCAATCAAACCTTCAACTATTGGTTGTTCCAATGCTGTTAAAACAGCTTGTTTTGCTATGGCTATTGATTCTGCGGGGTATGACGCGATTCGATAAGCAAGATCCTCAACATATGGTGTTAATTCATTTGAGGGTAAAGCACGATTAATGTAACCGTATTTTTCAGCTAATTCTGCTGTGAAATCAATACCTCCTAGTACAGCTTCCATTGCACGAGATCGTCCTATCAAGCGAGGTAGCCGCTGAGTACCACCACCACCGGGAATAATACCTAAACATATTTCTGGTTGACCTATAATTGCCTTACCTATTGCTCCGAATCTCATATCAAGTGCAAGTACGAATTCACTCCCTCCTCCACGAGCTATCCCTTCTAACTTAGCAATTGATACTTTTGGCATAGTGCGAAAAGCTTCACAAACAGGGCCCAAACCAGTGAGCACGTCGAACTTTGGGGGTGGTTCATCTGGTATTATTGGTAAAAGAGAAACATCAAAATGGGCTATAAAAAAATCAGGATCTGCACTATTAAAAACTATAACTCTTACCTCGTCGTCTTTAGCAATTCTTTTTTGGAGCCGCCCAAATTCTCCAATGAGTTGCATATTTAGAAGATTCATGGGCGGATTATCAATTGTTACAAAGGCAACCCCCTGATTAATTCGAACCTTAAGAAATTTAAACCTATCATATTTCATTTTATAAATCCTCCATTAAAATTTAGAATTATATATTCGTTAATTTACTGGAAATATAAGGTTATAGTTAACAACAAAGTAAGAATTAAATGATTTTTATTTAAGAAGATTTTATACTGATTGTAAATATTTTATTATATTAATTTGAGGTGAATTATCTTATGGAAAGGAAGTTAAGAAGAATAATAACGGGTCATAATGAGGAAGGCAAATCAGTTGTAGCCTATGATGGTCGCCCAATTGGATTTGGAGGATTGTCTGAAATATGGGTCACAGATGGTTCGCCGGCAGATAATAAACATAAAAATGATGCTGCGAAACGAAAACTACGGCTTGAACCACCGTCAAATGGTTCTATATTTCGTTTCTTTCAAGTATCACCTGAAGATCCATCTATACTCACTGAGCAGTTGGAAAAAGGATTAGCGGCTGCTTTTGCAGCAATGGACGCATCACATTGTCGTCCAGATACGTCAAGAAATCCAGGTATGCATAAAACCAAAACTGTTGACTATATAATTTTGCTTGAAGGAGAAGTTACCCTCCTTTTGGATGAGGATGAGGTGGATTTAAAACCGTTTGATGTTGTAATTCAGCGGGGTACGAATCATGCATGGATAAATAAAGGTTCTAAACCAGCGCTTTTAGTTTCAGTCTTGATAGATGCTGAGCCATTATAATAATTAAATATTTAGATATTTTACTGAAACTAGCATTTTTTTTCCGAGGTGATGTTAAAGATTTTTTCAAATCTTTAATTTCTAAGGATACTATATTTAATTTTTCAAACAGGTTTAAAAAAAAATAAGATAAAAAAAGCAATTAAACTTCATCTTTTACCGAGTTCAGCCTCGCGTGATTGAGAATCCATTTTAAGAGCAAATTTCATTCTTTGTTTTGCTTCAGGTAGAGCACAAGCTTGATTGAATAAATTAGTTTCTTCAAGTAACCCTTCAACGATTGGGAGCTTTTCAGCAGCTAATACTGCCTTTTTTGCTATTGCTATTGTTTCTGCTGGAAGAGAAGCAATTCTTAACGCCAGATTCCTAACAAATTTTCTCAATTCTTTGGGAGGCAATGCACGATTAATATACCCGTATCGCTCCGCCAATTCTGCATCTAAATCACTCCCGCTGAGAACAACTTCCATTGCCCGGGAACGTCCCATCAGACGTGGAAGTCGTTGGGTACCCCCTCCGCCGGGAATAATACCTACTAATACTTCTGGTTGACCTAGAATTGCCTTACCTATTGCTCCAAATCTCATATCAAGTGCTAGTAAGAATTCACTTCCTCCTCCACGGGCAATGCCTTCTATCATACCAATCGATATTTTTGGCATAGTCCTATATGCTTCTCCCATCTTATTCATTTCATGAAGTTCAGTGGGCTTAGGAGGTGCTTCATCTGGTAATTCAGAAAGCACTGAAACATCAAAATGTGCGAGAAAAAAATCAGGATCAGCGCTTTTAAACACTATAACCTTAACATCATTATCTCGTTCAACTTGGTAAGTAAATCTCATAAGCTCCGCAACTAAATCAATGGTAATCAGATTAACTGGAGGATTATCGATCTTAACATTAGCAACTCCACTGTTCACGCGAATTTTAAGAAGCTTGTAATTTTTATATTCCGTCATTTCAGATCTCCTTTAATTAATGTATAAATATTTGGTTCTATTTTATAAAAACCTATGTTAATAACTAATCAAGGCTTTATTAAGACCTTTACAGACTCATTTACATTACATTGCATTTCAAATGCTTCCTTAGCTTGATCAAGTGGGAATTCATGACTGATAATTGTTGTTCTGTCAATCTTTTTTGATTGCATTAATTCTAAAGCTTGCTTTATATCTGAAGAGTCAAAACCAAAAGATCCAATTATACTGTTCTGCTTGCTAACCAAGGGCACAAGGTCTAAATTAACATTTTCCTCAAACAATCCATGAATAACTATTCTACCTTTAATAGTACGTATCATATTAATAGCTTGTTGGATGACTGGGGTGCCTGGATGAGACTTCATATATCCTACGCAATCATATATCACATCAACTTTAGGAGTTTTTTCCGAAAATTCCGAAATTTGCGAAATTATTGGAATATAACCAACAAAATCTAATATTTTTTCATTTGGATCATCCACACTTGCATTTATAACTTCATCAGCACCCAATTGTTTGGCTATATTGAGACGATGATCCGACATATCCACTACAATAATTTTATTCAATTCCAATTCAAGTGCTTTAAGGCATTGAACGATGCCCAGTCCAATTGCTCCTGCTCCAAAAATGACAGCAGTCTCACCTTTGGATGGATTAGCTCTCAGGGTTGCATGAAGAGAATTTGCTAGAGGTTCTAATGTAGCAGCTTCTTCATAACTAACTTCAGGGGGTAATTTATGCACATTTACATCCCGAAAATAAGGGACAGGATTATATTCAGCCATTCCACCAAAATAAACAGCAGCAACTCTTTCCCCTTCTTCTAATCTTCTGACTCTTCTTCCCACTTTTACAACCTCACCGCTAAATTCATGTCCAGGTATTCCTCCTTTTTCTAATTGCCTACATAGTGTTTCACTAAAAAGCCCCAATTTGTACATATGTAAATCTGTGCCACAAATTCCGCAAGCCTTAACTTTTACAAGAATTTCATTATCCTCAATTTTGGGCATTTCAACTTCTTCTGTTCTCACATCCAGAGGACCATAATATACAGCTGCTTTCATTACTAATCTCCTTTTTAATTTTAATATTGGTAATTGATTTTCAATATATTTTGTATTAATTTATTAAGTCTAATTTATTAATTCTTTTAATTTATTTTGTATCGATTTATCTTTTATAAAGTTAATATGCAAATGCCTAAACTATTTACAATAAATCAAGGTTTTATTAAGACCTTTACTGACTCATTTACTTTACATTGCATCTCAAATGCTTCTTTAGCTTTATCAAGGGGGAATTCATGACTGATTATTTTTGTCCTGTCAACTTTTTTTGACTGCATTAGTTCTAAAGCCTGTTTTAACTCTGCTGGAAAAGCAGCAAATGATCCAAGTATACTTATCTGTTTGCCAACCATCGGCAAAAGATCTAATTTTACATTCTTTTCAAATAAACCGTGAACTATTACTCTCCCTTTATATTCCCGAACCATATTAATGGCATGTTGGATGACTGGAGTTCCAGGCTGGTCCTTTACATATCCCACACAATCATATACAATGTCAACATTGGGATTCCTGATTGTAGGGGCAACCATTAGGGGATGAGAGCCAACAAATTCTTTTACTTTCTCAAAGGGATCATCTCTACTGGGATTAATAACCCCATCAGCACCAAATTGCTTTGCTACATTGAGACGATGATCTGCCATATCCACCGCGACAATATTATTCAAATCCACTTCAAGAGCTTTGATGCATTGAATGATTCCTAATCCAATTGCTCCTAGCCCAAATATGACGGCATTCTCCCCTTTGGATGGATTAGCCCTCATCATGGCATGAATAGAATTTGCAAGAGGTTCTAATGTTGCAGCTTCCTCATAACTAACTTCAGGAGGTAAAACATGCACAGTGACTCCCTTGATCACAGGGACGGGAATGTATTCAGCCATGCCACCATTAAATAATCCGGAAACTCTATCTCCTTCATATATCTTTCTGACTTTTCTTCCCACTTTAGCAACCTCACCACTAAATTCATGGCCAGGTATTCCACCATTTTCTAATTGCCTACAAAGTGTATCACTAAAAAGTCCGAGTTTGTACATGTGCAGATCGGAACCGCAAATTCCGCATGCCTTAACGTTTATGAGGATTTCATTATCCGCAGTTTCGGGCATTTTAACTTCTTCAGTTCTAATATCCCGAGGTCCATAATAAACTGCCGCTTTCATCAGCAATCTCTCACTTTATTTTTAAGATAGGGGGTAATTTATTTTTAGTTTATAATATTATTAATTTGATTAAAACCTATTTACTAATCTTTTTTATTTATTCTGAATTTTCAATAGCAGGGTTAGATTTATAAGTTTTAATAATAAAAATAATCAAACTTCGGATTATTTTTAGGTTTTGGGTGTAAAAAAATATGGAAGAAAAAAAGACAGTAAAGAAAATAAATGGTGGAGATGTTCTGGTTAAATGTCTTCTTAAGGAAGATGTAAAATATTTGTTTGGTATTGTTGGTGGGCAATTATTAAAAATGTTTGATGCGGTCTATCGTTGGGGTAGAGAACAAGGTATTCAAACTATCATGTTTCGCCATGAACAAGCAGCAGCTCACGCGGCTGATGCTTACTCCAGAGTGACTAATAAACCTGGTGTCTGTTTTGGTACAGTAGGTCCTGGAGCACTACATCTTGTACCAGGCGTAGGAGCTGCATGGAGCGATAATATTCCTCTTATAGCAATTGTACCGCAAGTTCTTAGCAAATATGAAGATTCATTTTCCTTACAAGGAGGTTTAGACCAAATTACCTTGTTCAAACCAGTAACAAAATATCAAAAGAGCGTTCGCAAATTAGCAGATATTCCCGATGCCGTTCATAAGATATTTAGAGAGGCTACTGGTGGTCGACCACGACCAGTCTTATTAGAAATTTACGAAGATGCATTCCTTGAAGAAGTTGAAGAAGATAAGATCAATATTATTGCGACAGATCAATATAGGGCATACGGAAAGCCTGGTGTTGATAAAGAATCTGTCAAGAACGCATTAGATCTTCTATTAAAAGCCGAAAATCCGTTAATCGTTTCTGGTGGTGGAGTAGCCCGAGCAGAAGCATGGAATGAACTACAAGAATTTGCTGAATACTTACAAATTCCCGTTATAACAAGCATCATGGGAATGGGAACTATTTCAAATAAATCAAAATGTCATTTAGGAGTATCTGCAATGGCCGCCGGTTCTAAGGCTGCCAAGCAATCTGATGTGATATTAGCACTTGGATGTAAATTCTCGTTTATAATGGCTTTAGGCAAGGAGCCAATTTGGGATAACTCACAAAAGATGATACAAGTGGATATTGACCCGACTATAATAGGGAGGGCCAAGCCAATTACTCTAGGCATTGTAAGTGATTGCAAATTATTTTTAAAACAAATACTTGAGGAAGTTAAGAAGACTGAGAGAGTTGAAAAAAGAGAATGGTTGGAAACTCTTGCTGAAACTGTACAAAAGAATATGAGCTCTCTGATAAGAAAGTCTTCAAAAGATAAAATACCGATAGCACCTGATAGGATGGTTAAGGACGTTTTAGAATTCATGGATGAAGACGCTATATTAATCGTAGACGGAGGAAATATTGCAGGTTCTGCATTAGCGCAAGCTAATTTTTATAAGGCACGTCCCCCACTTTCAACTCTTATAGCCATTGGTATGGGGCACTTAGGTACCTCTGTTCCCTATGGTATTGGAGTAAAATTAGCAAAACCAGATAAGCAAGTAATCTCAATATCTGGTGATGGGAGTTTCATGATGAACTTCCAAGACCTGGAAACCGCCGTGAGATTGGGTTTAAAAAACTTGATATATGTTATCGGAAACAATTCGGCTTGGGGTATGATTAAAACAGCCCAACATTATCTTTACCAAAAACGTTTTATAGATACGGAATTCTCCGACTTTGACTATGGAAAAGCTGCTGAGGGTTTCGGCTGCTACGGCGAAAAAGTCACAGATCCCAACGAGATTAAGCCAGCACTCGAACGAGCAAAAAGCTCAGGGAAACCAGCGGTAATTGACGTCAAAATAAAATATGAAAATAGAGTATAAGGATTTTTTTTTTTATTTTTATTTGAAATTGCCAAATAATTTTTAAGCATGTAGAAAATAATTAATATCTATCAGATAAGTTATTGGCAATATGAAAAGGAGTTTACCTTGACCGAAAAAAGAAATATTACTGAGGATGACATCTTTCTTAAAGCAAGAATCCTTTCCGAAGGCATTCGGATGAAGGTGAAAAAGCCACCAGAAACAGGGATTCCTTTTCGTCCCATCGTTTTGGATGGATGCGATCTGGTAGTTTTGCCTTTACCAAATCAATATTCTCGCTTGGAGGCCATTGTTGATGGTAATGATGTGTCTATCTCCGATATGGGTAAAGTTCTAAGCACAGGAAAATTGGAAGTGCTGCGTTCATGGCGTTATGAGATAATGAGCCATAGGAAACCCGCAGATAGTGTTTTTATGCAATCTGGTAGCTCAGCCAGTATTATTAATATTATCATTAACTTCCGTTGTTACAACTACGATTCGGGTCAAGGCTGTAAGTATTGCGGGCTTTTTGCCAGATCCATAAGTAAAAATACCCCGGTCAGTGTTACCCAGAGATATACGGCACTTCAAGTGGAAATGGCAGTAATTGCTATTAAAAATGGCTGGCGCGGTACAATTGTCCTCAGCGGTGGGGCTCTGCCACCTTCAGAACGTGGTCATATGATCGATAATATAGAAAGGATAATGACACAATTTCGCGAGTCTCTTGACGAGAAGATCCTCTCACAACTACACATTGCTCCCAACGTATACCCTCCTGAAGATTTTGAGGAGATGTACAAGTGGAAAGATCTAGGAGTAAATGCTGCCGAATTTGATATGGAAGTAATGGATCCTGCTTATTTTAGGGCAATATGTCCCGGCAAGAGCAAAGCTTATCCTCATGAACGCTGGAAAGAAGCCCAAGAGTTTGCAGTTGAGATATTCGGACGTGGACGCGGGGTTTACCAAAGTTTGGTGACCGGAATAGAACCTATGGACTCACTGGTCAAGGGAGTGGAAGAACGGATCTCGAAAGGTATCTATAGTGCTCCCCTTTTCTTCGCACCAACACCGGGTACTCCATATGCACAGTTTCGCTCGCCGAAAGCTGAATGGTTCGTGAAGGCCAACAAAAAAATGGCCGACACCTATTTCCGTTATGCAGACACTCTCGACGTCAATTTACTAACTGATAATCGTCCGGGATTCACACGTATGGGATTATCCTATCCTCTAATAATTCTCCGAGACGAGATGGCACGTCGCTTGCAGGAACAAGGGGAGCTCCCACAGGGATTACCCAGCCAGGATTTCATAGAGTAAAGTCTTTTCATTCGGATTTCCACGAGAAAGCTTTTTATAGAACTTAATTATTATTATTGAATTAATATAAAATTTTCAGCAAATAACTAAATTGAGAAATAAGAAAAATAAATATTTGAGATGGAAGTTATGAGTGAAGAAAGTGAAAACGACCTGTCTGAATGGGAATTAGTATCTACAAAAAAAATGATGTCTTACTCCTTGGGGTTTCTTATTTCTGGTAGTGTGGGAGCTGGCTCTGCCATAGTTTTTTATTTTTTTGAAGTCGAAGTAGGTTTGCCTGTTGCGTTATTAGGGCTGGCTTTAATAATATTTGCGTTATGGAATATGATCAACGACCCGCTTGCTGGATATCTTACTGATAGACCGTTTCGGTGGACGAGAAAATACGGGATGAGGTTTCCATGGATCTTAATTGGTGTAATACCAACGGCAATATTCATGTTCCTTCTTTTTTTGTCACCCGATGCAGATCCATCTGATCCATGGCCCATCTTTTGGTATTTTTTAATCATATCATGCTTAACAGACACATTTTTTTCTATATTTACAACTCATTTAAATGCTGGATTTACTAATTATTTCCGTACTGATGCCGAACGCAGAAGAGCAAGCGCCATTAATAATATTTTTCCGCCGATATTAGGCTTATTCTGGGGTTTTATTGGTCCATTAGTTATTGTGTATGGGAACAAAGATACATTTATTTTATCTGCAGCGATTAGTTTTATAATAAGATTGATATTAATACTTTTTCTTATTCCAGGCATTCGCGAAACCGAAGAAATGAAAGAGCGCTTTCTTCGAGGGTATAAAAACGAAGAAAACAAAGAAAAAGTTTCGTATTGGAAGACGATGAAAGTAGCGTTTAAACGGAAAAATTTCACGACTACTTTCTTGGTATTTTTGCTGCTGTCATTAAGAGCAGCTATATATGGTGCTTCCTTAATCTATTTTCTGAAAGACATTTTAAGACTACCTTTTTATTATGCAATCTATTTTGGAATTGTGGGTTTTGTGGGTTTTATACTCTTTATCCCTTTTTGGTCAAATATGATCAATAAATATGGGGCTGCTAATGTAATGAAGATAAGTCTATTCTTCGGTATCATTACGGTTCTTCCCGTATTATGGATAACCACTCTTGAAGAAGCCCTCTTTTTTACATTTTTAGGTGCTATAACACTTGGCGCTTATACACTCTCTTTAGGTCCTGTTGCTGCGGATGTTTATGATGAATGTACTATTTCGGACGGGAAGCATCAGGAGGCGATGTATGAAGGAATTAGAACCTTTTTCTTCCGAGGGTCCATTATTTTCCAAGCTATTGTCTTTACAATTATACATATCCTTACTGGGTATAACCCAGACCCTCATGCAACTCAGACACCTTTGGCTATATGGGGATTACGCATTCAGATGGGATTGATTCCTGCTCTTCTAAATTTAGTAGCATTTATTATAATGTTCAAATGGTACGATTTAGAAGGAGAGAAAAAATTAGCAGTGAAAGAGAAATTAAGAAAAATGGGCCTCTAAACTCTCGATATTGAGATAAAAATTCTTTTCCTTTTTTTTGATTAAATTACATTTTTTCCTCGCAATTGACCGTGGCATTCTCTCTCAGTGAATAGATTCATATCCACTAGAAAACTTTTTATAGAACTTCGTTGTAATTATTAAATTAATACGAATATTCCAACAAAATCACTTTTTTCAAATAATTACAAGAGAAGTGAAAAAAAATAAAAATTTGGAATGGAAGTCATGAGTGAGGAACTCGAAATCAATTTATCTGAATGGGAATTAGTTTCTACCAAGAAAATGTTGTCTTACTCTCTGGGTTATGTTATTTCCGGTAGTTTCGGAACTGGCATACTATTTTATTATTTTGAAGTTGAGATCGGTTTACCTGTTGCCCTGTTAGGGATCGCTTTCATAATATTTGCGATTTGGAATATGGTTAATGACCCGCTTGCTGGATATCTAACGGATAGACGATTCAAATGGACGGAAAAATGGGGATGGAGATTTCCTTGGATCATAATAGGTATAATACCAGCGATAATTTTTAGGTACCTTATTTGGTTGTCACCCGATGCGGACCCGTCTAATCCTTGGCCAGTTTTTTGGTATTTTATTATTATAACATGCCTATTAGACACGTTTTATTCTATTTTTACAACACATATAAATGCCGGATATACTAACCATTTCCGTAGTGATGCCGAACGTAAAAGATCAAGTGCCATTAATAATATTATAGGTGGTTTCCTAGGACTATTCTGGGGTTTCATAGGACCACTAATTATTGTTTATGGGAAGAAAGAAACATTCATTTTATCCGCATTAATTTCTCTCTTTATTCGATTTGTATTAGTAATCTTTCTTATTCCAGGTATTCACGAATCCGATGAATTGAAAGAGCGCTTTCTTCGTGGATACGAAAATACATTAAACAAAGAAAAAGTTTCATATTGGAAGACTATGAAAAAAGCGTTTAAACGGAAAAATTTCACGTCAACATTCTTTGTATATATGATGCTGTCATTATCAGTAACCTTATATTTAGCTTCTGGAATCTATTTTATGAAAGATGTTTTAAGACTACCCTTATATAATTCAATCTTTACTGCATTGGCAATGTTTCTTGGTTTTATACTATTTATCCCTTTTTGGGTTAATCGTATGAATAAACATGGTGCTCATAATGTAATGAAAGCAAGTCTTATAATACTTACAATTGCGCTTATTCCCCTTTTATGGATAAACACTCTTGAAGAAGCCGTCTTTTTTGCATTTACGGGTGGTACAGGCATTGGCGCTTTTACACTCTCTTTAGGCCCTGTTTCTGCGGATGTGTATGACGAGTGTACCATTACGGACGGAAAGCACCAAGAGGCGATGTATGAAGGAATTAGGACCTTTTTCTTCCGGTTTGCCCTTATCTTCCAAGCGGTCATCTTTACTGTGGTACATCTCCTTACAGCCTACAATCCAGATCCTCAAGCAGTACAAACCCCTTTGGCTATTTTGGGAATACGCATTCACATGGGATTGATTCCTGCTCTTTTAAATTTAACCGCATTTTTCATATTGGTTAAATGGTACGATTTAGAAGGAGAGAAAAAGCTCGCAGTTAAAAAGAAATTAAGGGAATTGGGGCTCTAAAATGAAGAAATTCGAAAATAAGAATTGTGTAATTACTGGCTCAGCTAGTGGGATAGGGAGAGCAACTGCCATTGCTATGGGAAAATTAGGAGTTAACTTGTTTTTAACTGATATTAATTCTGAAGGCTTAAAAAACACTGCTCAAATGATTAGAAACTATGGAGGAGTGGTGTCCTTGATTAAGGCTTTTGATATTTCAAAATACGAAGAGGTTAAAGACTTTGCTGATGAGATCCATAAAGAATTTGGGTCAATTGATATCCTAATGAATATAGCTGGAACTTCTATATGGGGGAGTGTTGATCAATTAACACACGGACATTGGAAAACCATGATTGATGTAGATTTATGGGGGCCCATCCATGGAATTGAGTGTTTTATCCCCGAAATGATCCGAGCGGGAAATGGAGGTCATCTGATTAACGTTTCCTCTGCCGCTGGATTAGTAGCATTTCCTTGGCATGCTGCTTATAGTGCCGCAAAGTGGGGTATTTTAGGAGCATCTGAGGTGTTACGCTATGATCTAATGCAGCATAACATTGATGTTACTGTTGTGTGCCCGGGAGCTGTAGATACACCACTAAAAAATTCTGTAGAAATCGTGGGTGTTGATAGAACACACCCAGAAGTAAAAAAATTAGAAGAAAAATTCAATAAGCGTACGGTGACACCAGAAAAAGTAGCTCAGCAAATTATCAAAGGGATTAAAAAGAAAAAATTCTTGGTTTTCACCTCTAATGACATCAAGCTCCTTTACTGGTTTAAGCGAAAGATGTTTCCATTATATCATATGGTAATGAAAAAACTAAACAAACTCTTAAATGAAGCTGCAGAAATAACTCGAAAAATCTAGACGCAAAGAGCAAAATAAAATATATTTTAGAACTTTATATGATATATTAATTATTATTTGCCAATAGTTGGATTGAAATTTGTTTAAAGTAGATTTAAAATCGGAAATTACCGAAATAGATAACAATGTAATCCGATTTAAAATTGATTTTCCTCCATTTGAAGGATTAACCTTTGTTTGCATGTATCTGTTAAAAATCGATGATTCCAATGTGCTCATTGATGCTGGATTGCACTTTAGCGATTGGAGACATAAATTCTTTTTAGCCCTTGAAAAATTTAACATACCCGTTAAAGACATAGATTATTGCATCGTAACGCATGACCATCTCGATCATATAGGCTTAGTTAAAACTTTGAAGCATAAAAATCCTAATATGCAAATTCTAATGCACAAAATCACCCATGAATTAATCAAATATGATACAGACGTTAAAAATAAAGAAGAACTTAAAAGAATTGCCGTAGAACTCGCAGATCGAATGATGAGCTATGGTATGAATGAAAAAGAAGGAGAAAAAATTGTGAATTTTTATACAAATTGGCGTACATTAACACCTTATCATAAACCCGATCGAATTTTAAGGGATAATGACGAAATTTTGTTCGATTCGAATAAATTAAAGGTTATTTGGACTCCTGGCCATGCTGCAGGGCATATTTGTATTTTTGACGTAGATAATAGATATCTATTCTCAGGAGATCATATTCTTTCCCGTATAACTCCTCATATTGGAAGTTTCATGTTAAATCCATTGCTTAAAAAAGAATATGATTTAACTAATATTTTGGATTATTACTTAAACTCCTTGGATAAAATTGATAAGTTGAATTCAAAAATCATTTTTCCGGCGCATCAAGAAGTCATTTATAATCCTCATGAACGAATATCAGAAATTAAAAAGCATCATGATAACAGACTATATGAAATCTCAAATGTTATCAAAAACAATCCATTAACACCGTTTAGAATTTCTCAAATCCACTTTGGAGAAGAATTAAGCGATATAAACATGTTGCTCGGAATAAGCGAGGTTATCAGCCATTTAATCTACTTAGAATTACAAGGTAAAGTGAAAAGATTAGAGAAGAATGGAATAATATATTTCTTTAGTTGAATAGTTTTTTTTCTGAAAAAAATATAAACTTTTTATATTCTCTAGATAATTTTTTCTTATGATATCCAAAAATGAGGATGAGATCTACAAAAAACTTCAACAGCATCTTGATTCACTTCCAGTCGACTACCCGGAGACAGAATCCGGTGTGGAACTTAGGATTTTAAAACATCTTTTTACACCTCAGGAGGCAGAAATTGCTTTAAAGCTTAAACTTATTCCTCAAGATGCTAAATCGCTGTTTAGACCATTTAAAAAGAAAGGTTGGACACTAGAGCAATTCTCTGAAGCGCTTTTGAGACTGGCTAAAAAAGGAGCAATAAATTGGACTAGAGGAAAAGATGGAACAGATTATTATGGGATTGTTTTCTTAATAGCGGGATTTTGGGATTTTCAGATTGATAGATTAACAAAGGAATTTGCTTATGATTTTGACCAATATTGCGATGAAGGATTTATTTCGGCAATGTTAGAAAATGGAATTATACAAATGAGAACTATTCCCGTCGAGGAAAGTGTTGAGTTAGAATATAATATTTCTAACTTTGATGACATCAAAAGTATTATAGATAATATAAACACAACAATTTATCTAAGCCCATGTGTATGTAGACAAGCGGCTAATATACAAGGAAATGGTTGTGATCACCCTTTAGAAACTTGTTTAGTAATTGGTCAAAATCCACGTATTCAACTAGAACAAGGTCGAATGATTACAAAAGAAGAGGCACTTGATGTGCTGAAAATGACACAAGAAAAAGGTTTAGTTATTTGCCCAAGCAACGCTCAGAAACCATTCATGATATGTAGTTGTTGTGGTTGTTCATGTGTAGTACTAAAAAATATGAAAAAATATGCAAATCCCGCTCAGTATCTTAATTCTAATTATTTTATAGAAATCAATGAAGATATGTGTTCAGGATGTGGCGAATGTGTCCCTAGATGTCATATGGAAGCCAATAAAATGAATGATAATGGAATTTCCGAGGTAAATTTAGGATATTGTATAGGATGTGGTGTATGTGTTCCAACTTGTCCAGAAAAAGCCCGGACGTTAGTTAAAAAGGAGAAAGAATCGGTACCTCCAAAAAATTTTACAGAACTATATCAAGCTATTGCAAAAAGTAAATCTCTCCTCAAAGATAAAAGAAAAGAAGACATAAATTATAGAAGAATTAAAAGAATTAAATAAATCGTTGTATAATATTTATACATAATAAAAAAAGTGAATTCAAATGGTTATTGAAACAGAAATTACTAAAATGTTGGGGATAACTCACCCAATTATAGGTGCCCCCATGGGTCCATTTTACACCACTGAGTTGTCGATTGCCCTCTCGAATGCTGGTGGCTTGGGCGTCTTGTCCCATACTAATTTGGGGTTGCAAAGTTCTGTATATGCGATGAAAAAAAACATGGAACAAGTGGTTGAATACACAGATAAGCCTTTCGGCTTTAACATAAGAACTTCACGAATGCAACCTGATGCTCCAAATCTTTGCTCAAAAATTCCTAAATTTATAATGAATAATCCTAAAATAAAGGAGCAGTGCCGTTATATTATAACCAGTGCAGGAACTCCAAGAATGATTCGAGAAAATAAGTCCTTTATAAAGCTAGTAGAGAGTGGTTCAGAAATTAAGCACTTTCATGTTGCACCTGCTCTTTGGCTCACTGATAAATGCGTTTCTGCTGGTGTGGATGGACTGGTTGTAACGGGCTTTGAAGGAGGTGGACATCAATCTTATGAACAAGTTAGCACTTTAGTTCTAATGCAGCAAGTAGCGCAAAAATATCCCGATACGCCTGCAGTAGCTTGCGGAGGGATCGCTACCGGTCAAGGGTTAGCTGCCGCTCTATCTTTGGGTGCGGGAGCTGTCGCTATGGGATCGAGGTTTATCGCATCGAAAGAGAGCGAATTCCATGAAAAATTTAAAAATGTTGTACCTCCCGCTAAAGCTCAGGATACAATTTATGTTACGGGGGTATTAGCACCAATCAGGCTATGGAGAAACGAATATTCATTACATCACGGTCTGGTAGCAAGCAAAGAAGAGAAAATGGCTATGGAAAAAGGGCTAACATTAGAACAGGTAGTTGAAATCAATAAAGCATACGAGATCGCGTATGATGGAGATATTGTTAATGGAGCTGTACCTCTAGGGCAATGTATTGGAGTGATAAATAGCATAGAAAAGGTTCCAGATATTGTTGATTCCATAATTACTGACGCAGAGAAATATCTAAAAAAGGCCGTTAACAACATTAAATAATCTGTTAAATTAAGAAAAAATTTTTTAAATCCCTTTTTTTCTATTATAATTATATATAAAATTAAGTTTAAAATGTGTATAAGCTGAAAGCTTATAATATTCTAATTACACATGAGTACTAACGCAAAAAAAGCTAGCCATGTACCTCCAAAAAACTTTACAGATTTATATCAATATATTGTGAAGAGTAAAGCCCTCCTCAAAGAAAAAAGAAAAGAAGATATAATTTAAAGAAGAATTAAAAGTATTAAATAAATCGATAAATAATATTTATACATAATAAAAAAAGTGAATTCAAATGGTTATTGAAACAGAAATTACTAAAATGTTGGGGATAACTCATCCCTTAATTAGTGCCCCCATGGGCCCGTTTTACACCACTGAATTGACAATTGCCCTCTCTAATGCTGGTGGCTTGGGGGTGTTGTCGCATACTAATCTAGGTATGCAGAGTTCTGTGTCTGCGATGAAAAAAAACATGGAACAAGTGGTTGAATACACAGATAAGCCTTTCGGCTTTAACATAAGAACTTCACGAATGCAACCTGATGCTCCACGTCTTTGCACAAAGATTCCTAAATTTATAATGAATAATCCTAAAATAAAGGAACAATGCCGTTATATTATAAGTAGCGCCGGAACTCCAAGAATGATTCAAGAAAATAAGGCCTTTATAAATTTAAAAGAAAGTGGTTCAGAGATTAAGCACTTTCATGTTGCACCTGCTCTTTGGCTTACGGATAAATGCGTTGCTGCCGGTGTTGATGGACTGGTTGTTACGGGCTTTGAAGGAGGTGGACATCAATCTTACGAAAAAGTATCCACTTTAGTTTTAATGCAACAGGTTGTACAAAAATATCCAGATATACCTGTAGTAGCTTGTGGAGGTATTGCTACTGGTCAAGGCTTAGCAGCCGCTTTATCTTTGGGTGCTGGAGCTGTTGCTATGGGATCGAGATTTATTGCATCGAAAGAGAGCGAATTCCACGAAAATTTCAAAAATATTGTACCGCCAGCTAAAGCTCAGGACACAATGTATGTTACGGGCGTGTTAGCACCAATTCGACTATGGAGAAACAAATATTCTTTACATCATGATCTTGTAGCAAGTAAGGAAGAAAAACTGGCAGAGGAAAAAGGGCTAACATTAGAAGATATGTTTAAAATCAATATTGCCTACGAAATCGCGTATGATGGAGATATTGTCGATGGAGCTGTGCCTTTAGGTCAATGTATTGGAGTAATTAATAGCATAGAAAAGGTTCCAGATATTGTTGATTCTATAATTACTAACGCTGAGAAATATCTAAAAAAGGCTGCTAAAGGCATTAAATAATCTTTTAAATTAAGAAAAGATTTTTTAAAATATTTTTTTTAAATTTTTTTTTATTCCTTTAAAGTTTTAAATATAGATTTAACTGAATGTTTAATTAAGGGGAAAAAGATGAATAGAAAATTTGATATGATTGGTCTCTTTGTGAATGACTTACATAAAATGGTGGA
>Ga0114923_10000675_pt1 | contig 25602 bp, 22 predicted proteins | sample SumtaG_FD_89578 | JGI IMG/M metagenome (GOLD analysis project Ga0114923, IMG submission 89578) | Deep subsurface microbial communities from Indian Ocean to uncover new lineages of life (NeLLi) - Sumatra_00157 metaG | ecosystem: Environmental > Aquatic > Marine > Oceanic > Sediment | place: near...
CAGCGTTACGGAGATCAGCGTTACGGAGATCAGCGCCATGGAGATCAGCGTTACGGAGATCAGCGTTACGGAGATCAGCGCCACTATTAATAATAACCTCAACACTTAATTTTAAAGATTTTTGTTCAATACTAAAAATAATTTTTCCGTTAAATCTGTTTTTAATTTCAAAAAGTTTCATTTTTGTCTCCTTGGTTAAATTAAAATTTCTAAAAGGTTTTAAACTACAATAACACTTACCATAGGTTAATACCATAGGTCAAGTGTTATTTTTAAAATAATTGAATTTTTATTTATTATTTTATTTAATAAGAAAAATTTTTAGACGGTCTTTTAACTCTAAATCTCCATAGACGGTTACGGGGTAAGGGTTTATAATTTTTAGTAGAGAGAGTATTTTTATTATTTGTTTTTAAAGGAATTGGGAGTCGTTGTTGTTTTAAGTTTTGATAATATAATTTATTATTAACTAAAGTTAATAATAATCTCCCATATCGATGGAAAACTCCATAATCTATCATTTGTCTTTTAAAGAAAAATTTACACTCTCCAATATCTAAGTTATAATTCATAATTATATATCCTCATCAAGAAAAAATCTACCTGGCTTAAAGATCATAGTCTTACTGAATTCTCCTACCTGATCCTTATAAAATCTATCCAACATAATGAAAGCAGTCTTCTCAGCCATTGACCTATTTTTGCATGGCCAAACTTGAACACCATACCTCATAGAAAAAGCTATTAACGATCTAAATACTGCTTTAGGCGGCATTCTCGTATAATCGGGTGGGTTTTTAATTATAGTGTATAAATCAGCTTCTATGATAATCGCTTTTTGTGTGAATTTTTGCATACGAATTAATTCTCTTTCAAACCTTTCGCGACCCGAGCCGACTGTTCCATATAAATCTTCTAATGATTTTCTTTCCACACAAATTGTTTTTTCGTGTTTTTCTGGATCTGAGAAGCCTGTAATTGAATAGTCACCTGTCTTGAGCCCACCATTTACATATTTTAAATTCGGGAAGTTATCGTTGTTTAATTTGTCAAAAAACCAAGGACGATTTTCTCGACTGTCCACAATAATAGTAAAATCTTTATCCGGATGAATATTAAATTTTTCACATTTTTTTCTTATGGATGATAGGTTTATTTCATTCTTTAAGCAGAAGACATTTTGAGATTGTGCTTTTAATATTGAAGCGTTTTCGCATATTTGGCAGATGGGTTGGATCATGGTTTTTCACCTCTATTATAATTCGTCGTAAAGAGCAGTTGGTCCGGATTTTTCTACTTTTTTTTGTTTAAATTCTTCTATAATATCTTCTAAATTTTCGACCTCGGAAGTTAAATTATCAATATCTGTTTCGAAATCTGCAACATCATCCTTAAGGTTATCAACAGTTTCCTCCAACTCTTCAATCCTCTCATCTTTTTTTATTATAAGCTCTTCAAGTTCTTCGATTTTATCTTTATAATCTCTTCTCGTTTCCATTATTCACCATCCTTAATCTCAAAAGGACAAGTCTTAATCTGAATACACAACCTGAACCCTGGAGACTTATCTTTATGATTACATTTATGATAATCGCGACATTTGTCAAATTTACCTTTAAAATCACAATCAGGCATTTCTTCTTTAGTAGAATTTTTCATTATGCTTTCTTTCCTCCCCCTCGTAAGGTCTTCCGCGTTTTGGTTGTGGTGCTTCTTTAAGATTTGAGATATTACGCCAATTTTTATTTATAAATTCCTGAGCGAGAGATTTTTTATTAAAACCTTCCTTAATCTCAATAGCCCGTCTATCCCACACAGCCATAAAAAGACTATTATAAGTCCCAATATAAATTTTAAAACTCCCCCTATAATACCAAGCTGTGTATCTACCTTTAAATTTAGTAGGATAAACACCGGGGAGGCCTGTTACACTTGACTTACTATGGAAACCACCGTGAGAAAGCATTTTGCAATTCATTTTATATTTCAAGTGATTTCTTATAGCTACATTTGTTACATTAAATAATTTTCCAATTTCACCAGGAGTATAATCTTTATTCATAAATAAATCATAAGTCATTTCTGAAAAATATTGGTAATTTGTTTTATTTTCTTTGTTGAAATTTTCAATAGCGAGATATTTATCTTCTCTGAATTGTATTTTTATACTGTCTAATTCTTTGAAATTTAACCATTTACCGTTTGAGTAGACTTCTTTTGATGAATTTTTATTATTGTATGATAATTGTTTTTTCATTCTTCCTTACCCCATTGTTCGGCCATAGCCTTTGCTATACCAGAAAATGTTTTCGATCTTAACCTTGCTCTCTCTTGGGGTGTTTTGGCTTTTGCTGCATCCATAAACCATTTTGCCTTTTTTTTACCGCTTTTATATACAACCATTTCCCCTCTATTAACAATTAATGTCGAGGTTAATTGGGGTAAACCTTTTATCCATAGTAATGTTTTTTTTTGAGCTTCGTGACCATATTCATAAGGTTGGATAATTTGTGTATGTTGTGGTAATTTATATATTTTACTTGGATAAGGGTTTTCAATAACTATTTTAGGTATATCCGCATTTAATAATTCCATAAAAAAAGACTTAGCCTCTATACCTTTTTTATACCTTTCTTTATTTAAAACCCCTTTTGGATATAACCAACGTGCGCCAGCATGACTTAAATATGTACATGGTGGGTGCGCTATCATCATATCCCAATTAAGTTTTAATGGTCCAAAAATATCTTCTTGAAAATGCCATTCAGGATGACCACCACTACAGGGTTCAATATCGCAAGAATAAGCCTCATGCCCCTTCGCTCGAAAAGCCTTGCAAATAGCCTGACTCTCTTCACATGCAATTAAAATTTTCATTATATATCACCAAACTCCTCATAATCTTCAAAAACTACTTGATTAATCTCAACTGGCTTCTTATATTCTTCAAAACATTTAATAATATTTTGTTCCAACATTGTTAATCTTTCAACGTTGTTCTGATAATTATTTAACATCCCACCAATAGTAGAAAAATCGCCAACCGTGATACAGAGCGTTGTTGCTCTTGATAATCCAGTGTATAACCAATTCGAATTACAATGGTATGAAAAAGATCTTTCAAATGGTATTATTATGATTTTTTCCTGCGACCCTTGGAATTTGTGGCATGTTATTGCATAGGCTAAAATAAGTTTATTACTATTCACAGGAAGTTTAACAAATCTCTCAGGGTCAGAAAATTTAACAATCATCTGTTTTCCTACAAATTCCTGAATAAAACCAATATCACCATTTACAATCACACAATCCTCATTATCAACGTCTTTCATCGATCCATTCTTTGTATTAATAATTTTATCATTAATCCGAAATTTTTGATTTTCAGGTTCGGGCTCTATTTCGCCTAAAAAATTCTTTACAGGAATATATGGGTTTAATTGTTCTTTTAATAATTGATTAATTGATTCACAGGATAACAAACCCTTCTTATTAACAGGGGAAATTACTTGGATATCATTTACCATATCAAAACCACGAACACCCATCCTTTCCACTAAATAGCCGATTGCTTTTAATGTTTTTTCTGGTGTTTCGCATTGCATATGAACCATATTAATAGGATTTTCAGCTTTTAAATCTAATTCTTTTGGTTTGTTTGGTGTGTAGACTTCGCCATTCCTGACTTTTGAGCAAGCTTCGACGATTTTTCCCGAATTACGATGGATAATATCAAGTTCAATATGCGGTATTTTTCTTGATGAGATCATATCTCTTAATATCGCTCCAACCCCTACTGATGGTAACTGGCCGCTGTCTCCGATCAATAATAGGGTTGTTCTTTCCGGGTCAACAGCCATTATAAAATGATACATAAGGTTATTATCGATCATTGAAACTTCGTCAAGAATTATAAGATCTGCGAATATAGGATTTTTTTCATTACAAATAAATTTAAAATTTCCATCTTCGTCAAAAGTCACTCCAAGAAGAGAATGGATTGTTGAGGCGAACATTCCACTGGTTTCTATAATTCTCTTAGCTGCTTTTCCTGTAGGTGCCGCTTGTCTTATTATCAGATTTAATTGCAATGCTTTTTTAAGTATATATTTAATCGTTGTGCTTTTTCCTGTACCCGCACCCCCTGTAAGAATCGAGACTTTATTATTAAAAACCATATCGATTGCTTTTAATTGTTGGGAGGTTAATTTAAATATTGTCAAAATCATCCTCCTCATCATAGAATTTTATAATACCATCACCATCAATACCACTAAAATCAGATCTTTCAACCTTAATAGCAGTTTTCAACAACGACTCACCACTCATAATCTCTGCCAATTTTTGAGCAATATTATTTTCTTTAGCAGCATCATCGACAAACGCATACCAACAAAATTTGTTGCCGGAAGTAACACAACTATGTTTTTTTGTTAAAATATCCTCATCAAAAAGAGATTTAACACCTTCATCGCAACCCATAACACCGATTAATAAGGCTGTTTCCTGGATTAATTCACGTTCCTCCACCCATACGTTTCCATTTGACATGCGCTCTTTAATAATGTGACAAGTGGCCGCTTTTTTTCTTTCTATGCTTCGTGGGTCCGTTCCTATATCGATTGCCACACGATCAGCCAGAATAAAAGAAGTTCCATGGAAAGATGTTAATATGTATGGATTTTTCTTTACAATCTCTGCAGCGTTTGAGCCAAATTTTGTAATTAAGTCGGTTGGTAGATTTTTTCTTAAACCCGGGATGTCAAGGAGTGTTCCTAATTCTACCATCACCGCTTCAGTTTTCTCATTATCAAGAAGAGTGGCTTGAATTTCCAAAGCTCGTTCGCGAGTTATTCCCTTGATGAGTGCTATTTTTTCAGGCTCGTTTTTCATGACGGTTAATGTGTCAGGACCGAAGGTATCAACTAACTCATTTCCGGTTTTATTTCCCACCCATTTACAAATCCTGGTAATATATTTAAAAATCCCATTTTCATCGCGGGGCAAGACTGTCTCGAAGGAAGAAAAATTTAATTGTTCACCGTAGTTTCCGTTTTCTTCCATTTTCCCTGTTAGCTTGTAGGTTAATCCAGTTTGAAAGGAAACTATAGTCCCCTTGGCAGTAAACTCTTTTTTTGTTTCGGGATCTAAAAAAATGCCTATAACAAAAGAAGTTTCCTGTTTATAGAAAATGGTTTTTTGAAGAATCCCGGTTTTAGTTATTTGCTCTTTATCGTCTGACATTTTTAAGAATCCTTTATTATTTAATTAAATTCAACTCTTTACAAGTATTAAATAAGCACTCAATAGGCTCCTCTAACCATACAACTTTTTTGTTGTGAGCAAAGGCGTAGAAAATTTCATCGCATGTTGACAGACCTACATACCCACCTGGATTGACCACAAAAATTTCATCAGACATGTCAATTTTCCTGAAATGCATCTTATCAAGCATTTTCTTATGAGTCCCGTTCATATCTAAGCCAAACTCATGCCCAAACAAACCAACACTTATAACAATATTTCCTAAAAGAGTTAAATGTTTTTGGGCTTCCTCAAATTCTTTTCTAAATTTTGTTGAACCACATAATGTAATCACTTTAAATTGTTCAGACACCTTAAAACCTCCAATTTTTAAATTATTTTCAAGCTCTACGATCTGCCCATATTTTACGTAAATATTTAATATCATAATCTTTTTTAATAATTTTCTCTTGCTGGTATGGTGAAAAAAAGTTGATAACTGTCAACCTAAATCGTTTTTGAACTGCCTGTGCTGAATTAATATTATATTCTTCTGCTGCAGCTTCAAATGTCATACCGTGAAGAATATCATGTGTTAAATGTGCGTTTGTTCTTTCCCGGGTAGATAGGATAATTCTTTTTTTCTTTTTATATTTTCCACGAATTTTTTTAATAGTTTTTTTAATCATTTTAAAATACCTTCATGCTTTAACAGAGTATCGATCTCGTAGGAATAATCTTCCACAGGAATAATTTCAAAATCAGTCAACCCAATATGAATTAAAGCACGACGATAACCAGAAATTTTTGGAAAATATTTTTCACGAATAAGTATTTTTTGGTATAAAGATAGTTGAAGACTATACTTCGCAATCTTAGTATCGTCAAGATGATTTATCGGTGAAAATGCTTTTCTGCTGGCTGGTTTTCTAATATCCTTATTAGTCTTCAAATCAAAAATAACAATTTCATTCAAAGCTTTAGACCACAATAACAAATCTATCATCCCTGATTTACCAAGGGTTATTGAGAAAATAATAACTTCAGCCCCAATAAATAAATAATGTCGCTTAAGCTCAATAACAACCCTATCAACCTGTAAAAACATCAACCGGCATCTTTCTGTTAATGGTTTTGGAAGATCTTTTTCTAACCAATCAGACATTCGCCCTTCAAAATAGAGATGAACATTCGTTCCTTCCTGACTTGCTATCTCTCCATCAATAAGCCATTCGTGTTGTATATCTTTAGGTGTTCGCCCTACATATTTAGGGTTTCTACCCTTGCTACACATTTCTGAAACAGCTATGGCATCGAATTCTTCAAAATATTTTTTAACAAATGTAGTGCCGGATTCATAGAGTTTTCCATTGTTGTCTGTATAAGTGTGGGGGACTTCATCGAAAATAATTATTGACTTATTATCCGGGTGATGCGATGATACGACATTGCTTTTTAAGTTTTCCGACATTTTAAGTACTTCCCTGGTTAAAATCACCCCTTTCTTTTATGATCGGGGTGATTTTTTTTGTTATTTTTTTCTTTGGAAATTAAGAAGATTGAAAATTATATATCTTCAAATTCTTCTTCTGCAGGATCGGTCTGAGTATCAGCATTTTCATTATAAGCTTCAAAACCATTAAAAAAGTCAATCTTGATCGTTTTCTTAATAAGTCCAGTGGCATCATCAATAATTGGTTTTTTAGTCTCCTTATCTTTCCAAATATCCCAATATTGACGGACAATGCACTTCTTACCCTCAACATTTCTCCAGTCCTTAACCACCATGTCTTTACCGATAGGGAGAATCCCGATAGCATTGGCAATCTTAATTCTTCTGTTTTTTGTACCTTCTTTTTCATCTCCAGGGTTAGCAGGTATCAATCTAACTTCTGAGTTTAATGCCATTCCCTCATAAAAAACAAGTGCCGCAGCTTTCTCAGTCTCAGTTAAATTCCTAATTCTTGTTGCTGGCTCACCGTCTCTTTTTATCTGTTTATTATCAGAGCCAATAACCGGCATATCAAGCCCTAATACATCAACTACCGTCATCCTTAACCCTACCTCAAAAGACATATACCCCTTTGAAGTGATTTCACCAGCGTTGTTTTTAAAATCTTTTGTTATCTTATCACCGATGGTTGGTTCACCGAAAAGAACTACAAACCAACCCGGAACTCTCGTTGCAGTTGCCTTATCAACATCAGCCTCAGTAATAGTTTCTTCAAAACCATCAGTATTGATTTCGTCCCAATTATAACCACCATTTTCTTCTGTCATAATAAAATTTCCTTTTTTTAAAAATTAAATTGCATTAAATAAGTTTTATTACACTTTTATTAAAAAATATTACAAAAAATCAATTAAAATGGAACACCATTGATCATCATTTGAAGTAATACTTTTAAAAAATCCCCCTGTTTTTGCGTCAAAAATTTAGCTGAAACAACATATTCACCCTTAAGATCTGTGAATTCACCAACAAGATCAAACCATTTCTCTTTATCGTCAAGATCAGAGATTTGTTTTTTTAACTTAATAATTTCAGTTATCGTAAGCCTTTCAACCTGAAATTCACCTTCAAGAGCAAAATAACGAGGATCTTTTTGAACGTCTTCAGCTTTTTCATCAAGTTCACCAGGCTCTTTATCTGGTTCAGTTTCAGTTTTAGTTTCCCCTCCCTGTGCAATCTCAGATTTTTTAACACTGGTATTAGGTTTTTCTTTCCCTTCATTCTCAAGCAATCTTTTAGCCTGAATGACCAGAAATTGAGAGTCTAAAGTCCTATTAAATGGTATATCAGGAAAGCGTTCAGCAGTAAGCCTGATTATTTCAACACGATCATCTGTTTTGGAGATGGCGATCATTAAAGGATCTGTGTTTACATCCTTCACTGCTTCAGATTCAGGGTTTTTTGCTTCCTGCCCGGGCTTTTGCTCATCAAGAGAAACTTTCTCAGTGGTATTGGTTTCAACAAACTTACCAGAAGTATAATCAGTAACAGCCTTTCTCCAAGATTCAGTGTTTGTGAAATTTTCAAACGCTGTTATTAATGAGGGTTTTTTAATTTTGTCACTCATCTCAGGAGCCACATTATAACGCTTGAAGTATTTAATAAGATATTTTACATCATTCCTTTTCGCAAGGGCTATCGCTTTAACAGGATCTGATTGACCCTGAAGCCTCTCAAAAATTTCAATCTTAGCTTTTTCCTTTTCATCAATTATCAGATCAGATTGAATATCACCAGTTTCTTCTTGATGAGCCTCTTCCTCTCCCTCCTCAATTCCAGACTCATATTTTTGACCCGCTGTTAATTCAGATTTTTTAACAACAGGCTCAAGTTTCTCAACAACTTCAGAAGATTCAACATCAATGATCTCACCACTACCAGCATCTTTATCAGGAAAATACTCAGAAACCATATCAGCTTCCTTGTCATCTTCATCAAAAAAAGAACCTTCACCAGCTTGCCTCGCAGATTCTTCAATCTGTTTCATGTCGTTTGCAAACTCAGCATCTTTCTCGAAAAGTTCAATAGCCTGTTGACGCATTCTAAACATATCACCACGAAAGCATAGTCCAACGACAGGAATGGTTGTATTTATTCCTGTAGGTGTTTGTGTGGATAATTTATTAAAAGTCAACATAAGGGGTAGTCCTGCAATTCTTCCCTTAGTTAGTTTTTTTATAAGTTCTATAGTCGCAAGAATTCCTTTTATTGAATTCTCTCCGGTCGTAGTGAATTTAAAGACCTGACCAAACAAAGGTGAGGCCTCAATGATAAATGTTAATTTTGCATGAAGCTTACATTTATCGTTTTTGGAATATCCAAGACCAGCTTTATGACAAGGGCATTTCTGAGGTTTAGAGAAATTATCCATCATGGAATATGCTTCTTCGCCATTACCCTGACAGGCTAATTTTCCCCCGACATAACAAACTCTACGGACCGGCATATTCAAACTGGTATCGTCGAACATAAACATAACCGGGATTCTGACAAGGCCACCAGCACTATTAACCATGCCACCATCGCTTTTAATAGTCTCAGTAAGTTCAACATTTTCAATTAAATTACCGTCTGGTCCTCGCTCAGTCGTTGTAATTTTAAAGTTATCGAACTTGATAGGTAATTGAAAATCATTACCTTTTTCCGATGTTTTTGTTTCACCTTTGCCGCCAATCTTAATATTTCCGGCTACGATGAATTTAGGGACAATTCCCACTACCGATGTGATTTGTTCTATCACAGCGACCTGTTTGTTTTTATCGTCTGTCATTCTTTCCTTTCCTCCGTTTTATGTTCTGGAAAATAAAAATTAAAAAATAAAATTAAAAAATCAAACTAAAGCTTCAATCAATCCAGCTTTTTGAGCCATGATAAATAAATCCCGGGTGATTTCGCAATCTTCTTCACAATATTGCCCGATAAAATCTTTTTCACCCATCAGCCAATATTGCCAAACGTCTTCACCGTCGATACCTTCAGTTTTCCCACGATCAAGAAATAACTTTGCAAAAGTATCAAGTTTTCCTTTGGCATAAGTTCCTTCACCGGCTAAAATTGGTCTTAAGTCGGTATGGTTTCCTTTATTATATTTACTGGCATTAATTGTGACAGAAGGTCTTACACCATGACGCATACTATGAAGAAGTAGGCATCTAATATCGAAGTTGCGACTATTAAAGCCAACAAAATGATCGTAACCTTCGCAGATTTCCCAAAATTTAGTTAATAAATCTTTTTCAGATTCTTCATTTTCAAGAATAATACTGCCGACCTTTCCTTCTAAATCAGCATAACCAGCGCAGCAAATAATATTAAGAAGAGGCTCTAGACCCATTTCTGCTTGCTGTTTTTTTGTTTTATTAGCAATATCAGCTTCAATTTTTACAGGATCTTTTAAAGTTCCGTTGACCTTCACTGGTGGTAAAATGCTTATTAAACTTACATCTGGAATTGTTTCAAGATCGAAAATTAACGTTTTTGATGTTGAACTCAATTTAAACCTCCTTTAATCGTTTTTTTGTTTTGATGAGTTTTTTTCTTTTGCCCGATCAGAAGCATTTTTTAAAATTTCGGTAAGATCGTAAAGAGGCTTATTCCCCTTCATAGATGCAATTGGGTAATCATGGCTCTTAGCAGTGTTAAGACTAATACCAAGTTTCACGGCAAGCGCAGATAAGCTTAACAAACTATTATACCACTTCAACTTATCTTTAGTTGTTTCCAAAATAATCTCCTTTTGTTTAAATTGTTATTGGTTATTTTTTTTTGATTTTAAGGAGAGATTAACATCAGTTTTAATCAAAAGTCAATATCTTTTATCAATAAATGTCAAAAACTATCAAAGATTGTCAATATTATTATAAAATTTTAAAAATAAAAAACCCGTATAACTTGATATTATTAGTTATACGGGTTTAAGATAAAAATAAATAAATTCTTATCTATCCTCTCTACTTAATTCAACTGCGCACCATCGAGCCCAATTCCTTCGGCTGTATATGATGCTGCGACTTCCGTTTCAAACTCGAAAGCCCCAATATCAAAAATACTGTTTTGCGGGCGTGATATACCTACAATATCATCAGTTATTCCTTCCGATGTTAAATCAACGCCGTCATCGATACCTGGAGATCCTTCTAATAAAGCATAGCTACCTGCAAATTGTGCATCCTCGTCATGCCCATTGGCTTCTTGCCCTGTGCCTTGAAATGCTGATAGTGATGAGTAATTAGACCCATCGTACCCAACAAAAATAGTCGTGTTCGAATACATATTATAATTTATAGTATGCCCCGTACCTGTACCACTCGCCATATAAAGGTCGTAATTACCGCTACTGTCTATTAGATTGTTCTCAAAAATCAACCCAGTTGCGGCAAAGTTTTCGATACCGTTTGTTGTACTTCCTACAATAGTGTTGTTATATATTTTTGTATTCCCCACGTGTGTAGAAGGTGGGAGGGAAGGGTGGTCGGCAAAAGAAAAGCCAGTAGCACCACTTGTGTGTATTAGATTGTTGCTGTATTCATTGTCCCTCTGGTATCTTGAGTAAATCCCCCTGTTCGTTCCAAATACCGTGTTGTGCTTTGCATTGTTCCCGTACCATAATATCTGGGGATCTCTTGAAGCGTCAGGCAAAAAATCAATGCCCGTGTGATCTGCGTCGAAAATTGTATTATACTCTATTTCTGTATAATTACAGTCTTTTATTGTCACTCCGTTATAATTTCCGTATATCACATTATTATTGACTGAATTATAATCACCTTCTGCTATTAGTAATCCTGCGTAAATAGCTGGAGCAGTGTCGTATATCGTACAGTTTCGTATAATATTATAATCACCTTGAACTCTTACCCCTACGTTAGACCCTCCCGTCACATTCAACCCATCCCATATAATATAATCATGGTCAGATATCCAATCGACTACCGCCCATTGCCCTTGTGTTCTTCCATCTATAGTAACGACATCTGCCTGATAATTTTTAAAAGTAATGGGGAATCCTGAAGTCCCCGATTGCGTCATACTTATAATATTTGCATTATAAGTACCTCCCAAAACATACGCTGTGTCCCCTGCGACTAAAGTGCCGGTAGCTTTTCCAATTGTCAACCAAGGGAGTTCGAATGTTCCCGCATTTCCATCATTTCCCACTGTCGCAACATAATACTCAGCAGACTGTACTGATTGGCACATAATTAAAAAGATAAATACTATTGATGTTAAAAATTTCATCCCGCCTCCCCACTTAATTTAAAATTACACCATTTAAGCTGATTCCTTGGGCGGTATATGATATTGTTTCGCCAAAATTAAAAGAAAAACCAGCTTCTGGAATCCCTGATTCTGGAATAACAATCAAAAAGGCATTATCCCCAAAACTACCTTGATTGACAGTAGCCGTTATTTCATTTGCCCCCCAAGTGACAGGTATTTGCATTTCAATATGGGTGCACGATGAATAAGTCGCGTTATCGCCCACAACGACTCTAGCCCATGTTGTATCTATATAGATATCATCGTAATAATAAGTTGCTCCATAATTCGGGTTGCTATTGCCAGAGCATTCGAGATAATTCTCAAAATAAACAGCATTGATTAAATTGCCGGAATCATGTATTTGAACAGCGTCAAGATCTAAAGTACTTGATGCTGTCCCCGGTGTTCTTAGCCACGCCTTGTATGCCCCATCAGCAACCCCGACACTCCCAAGCTCTATCTCTATGGTATACTGTGACCATACATCCTGATCGAGATAGTCTGCTGAAAAATAATTTGTTCCTGCGCTTCCGTTGTAATTTTGAATATACTGTGACCATGCATTAATTGCGAGTGTTCCTTTCCACGTAAAAAAAGCTAAATCAGGATATACCGGATCGCCATCCACCTCAACCGCTGAGGGGGTTCGCCCTGCTTTAATCTGACATATAACATCAGTAGGCGACGGATTATTTGGCTTGAACCAATACGAGAAAAACAATTTTCCTGTTGCTGCTGAACCTATATTATTTGACCAAAAGTGAGCAGCCTTATTAGGGGTGCCTCTTGTCATTACTGCGCGAATATTACGCGTACTATTACTACTCCGCTGGTTGGTGTCCGATATATCAGCCTGTTCGTTATTATCTCTTGAGGTCCAAAATGCATCCTCATCATCTATCCATTCTCCGACCGTATACCCTTCGCTATCTGTGTAGTTTGTCGGGGCTGCTGTCGCCTTTGTCCCAAAACCCGAGCCTGAAATAGTAAAAACCCCACCGTCTTGAGTTACGCTTGTTACTGTTGCGAATGATACAGCGGGTATAAGTAGTAATATTACTATTGATAACCTCATTAGTGGGCCTCATAATTTGCTATTGACATTGTTAATTTCCGTGTTGTCAAGGTACTGTATGCGGTATTGCAATTGGGTGGGGAGGCTTCAAACCCGCCCTGATCCCCTCCGGGTTCATCGTAATAATAAGTCAAACTGCTTGAATTGTCTTGATAAAATTGTATTCTATAATTCCCTGCGGATAATGCTATGGGTACGGCCATGTTACATGATTCCATTGTGGAGACATAGGGATTGATGCCGACTCAGTTGAACACGTACCTTGCTGTGTATCAGATGTATTATATATAGCCATATATATCGTTGATGTTCCACTACCAGAGTCAAGATACACATAACCATCCGAGACTGTAATACCGCCAGCAGGGACGGTTATATCAAGGTATAGCCCCCCTTCGCTTGACCAGCTTGCGTCCGAGCTACCTATAGTTGTGTACCCAATTTCCAAGTCTTCCCCTCCACCAGCAATCCTCTTTCTCGCAATAACTGACTTGTGCATATCAGTTATTCCAGCAAAAGCAATACAAGGCAAAAGAAGAAATATAATAAGTAATTTAATTAATTTTTTCATAATTAGCTACCTCCTTATTCCGCTGTCCAACCATTTGTTGTAATTAGCCAATCATCAACCGTATAATACTGGTAGCACGCAATATCACCAGATGTTGAAAGATTGGTTATATTCGCACCTTCTGCGCCCGTTACACCATCAAGGAGATAGCCATCCGCCGCGTTATTATCTGATACAACTTCAATAGCCCCGCTTGTTATAATCGTGAAGTGCATATTTATTAGCATCGCAGGGATAACTAAATCACCAGTATCGGAAGTTACTACATATGTTCCACCATATAAATTAGCTCCAGTAAATCCGGCTGCAAACGCAGTTGTTGAACCCGAAACCGGAGTTAGTGCTTTTGAGCTTCCTGTGGTTTTTGTGTAGTCTACAGAGTTTGCAGCCATTTCAGCAAGTTCAATATCACCAGCTTGTAGTGTAGTGTTAATCTGAAATTTAACTTGATTATCCGAACCATCTACGATCATAAAATCTGTCCATGCACCTGAAGCGTCACCACCATCTTTATATTGAAAAGTTATGTCTGAAACAACGGCTCCTGCTGTTACAGTAGTTGCGTTTGCAAATATACGTGCAATGGTTTCATCAGCATCTAAGCTGTTAGAATCATCAAAGCTTAGTGTCGGTGTCGTTGTGGCTCCAGAAGCTAAACCGCTTGCAGCCGTAATCGTTCCCGTAACGGTTAAATTGTCCCCGTCAAAGGTCATATCAGCGTCCCCTTCCAGCGTCCCATCTCCGGTCCATACCCCAACTTGATCGTTTACAGGTGTGCCGACTTTGGTGACATCTCCTGAACCAGCGGGGGTTTGCCAAGAGCTAGTACCATCACCGTCTTCCCTAAGGTATTTAGTCCCTCCGACTTCTCCAGTTGATAGAACAGCGGTTCCCTCGGGTGGACCCTCATCACCTGTGTTAGTTCCCGAGGTATTTCCTATAACAACCGATTCAGCATCAGTAACATAATTGGTGTCTGCTGGTAGGTTAGTTCCATCAACTCTAATAAAAATATTGCTAAGAATATCCGTTGTTGTCGGGATAGAAAGTCGAGAAACTGTTGTGCCTTCCTGGTAAATGGCTACGGTTGCGCCGGAGCCACCACCAACATTTGCGAACAATTTTACGATTATTCGGTCAGTTGTTAATAAATCTGTATCACTCAGCGTATTGGCATGTAGCTCAAACTCTGCCTTGGTAACTATCAACCCCGATGTTTCAGTTGTTATAATTAAAGTTTCAGTGCCACCAGAAGCCCTTTTGTAAACTTCGGCGTATATATTTACATCACTATTACCCGCCGTTCTCTCGGCATGAAAATGAACGCTAAATATTCCAGATGGGATCACCAAAACTTCCGGCTCACCCAATAGGGTAGCATAATTATTGAGAGCCTGATCATTTGTGGATGAGGCTAACCCCACGGTTGTTATCGTGGATTCAACAGCACCAAGTCCAATATTTGTCATATCTGTATAAATCCCACCAATATCAGAAGCGGTATCATTGAAAAAATAATCAATATCTATATCGGCAGTTGAGTCAAGATAGTTACGGTTAATAGCGTCTGTGCCTAATGTCGGATCAGCTACAGAGGTTATTCTCTGACTTCCCATGTCAATTTCACCAGTGTCATTGATAGTTGGGGCTCTCCCCTGAATACGTCTACCTGACACCCCATCAAACGCTACAATTGCATTATCCGTTGAACTTGCTGCACCCCTGACATTAGCGCCATTAATTTTCACGTCAAATGAGCCGTTATTTGCCGCCGTAAGAACCTTTCCTATCGACACAACAATATTGTCACCGGTCGGAGCGACATTCGTTAAAAAACCTACTGTTGAGGCACTTAAAAATATTTCCTCACCCGAGGCCCACGTTTCACCGTAGGGGCTTCCATCTGTGTCTACTCCGTTTATGGTGCCACCCCACGTTGCAACACCATTTTCATTATTAAGTATTTGATGGGTTGTGACTCCTAAAACCATGGATGTAGATCCAGAATCCGCTTGTGCCTCTGCGATTGTGGCCCTGTTCCCTACGGCACCAGTTTGATAAACTGGAACGAAATCATTAATAGTACTCCCCGAGTCATTCCTTACCTTTGTCCATGATTCAGACCCAAGATTCAATTTTACATTGGATATAGAATTATAAAAAGACAACTCATCATCGTCGGTGTCATAAAATAATAGACCTGCTGAATGAGCGGGGGCAGTTATTGCGGTAAAATCAGCCGAATTGATATCAGCCATATTATCTGAACCATCTATTAAAATGCCAGAATTTTTGATTGTTTTCCCGCCCGATCCATCAAAGACTACGATTGCGGTATCTGTTGCACTCGCGGGACCATTTACATCACCCGAGCCTGAAGAAACTTGCCAAGAACTTGTACCGTCACCATCTTCTCTTAAAAACTTTACACCACCTACCTCACCAGTTGATAAAACATCTGTTCCTTCAGGTGTTCCGGTTGCAACAGAAACAAAGGGGTCACCCGCTGTTCCAGCCCCGGTAATCGTTACACCATCACCGACCTGATCACCTGTGTTTGTTCCAGTATCAGCTTCAGTAACCTTTGCTGTATTCGCAATAATAGCGTTGCTTTGACTTGTCGTTATCCCTGTCTTGGCATCATTTAGTGTAGTTCTGGTATCAAGATCATCATCATTAGCTTGAATAGCTGGTCTTAATGTTGCATCCCAAAAACCTTCAGTTGGAATAGCTGTCTGTGCTGAATAAAGATTTCCTGCAAAGAAAACCACCAGCATTAGGATAGTAAATGTTAATGTTCTTGCAAAAAACCTTAAGAATTTCATAATATAATCCTTTTCCTTTTATTGATTATTTACTTTTTTAAATTCAAATACCCCAAACCTATCTTGCTGATGAGTGTTTAGCTGAATATGCAAACTCAGCACTCGGGGTAAATTTTATTTTATTCAACATTGTCCCGATAGGGAATAAGAAAGTTTTGGGTAGTCCATCCGCTGTATCAACAACACTAAACGCTGTTGGTGCTTCATAAGCATCTGGATCTAAAGCTGAAGCCGATTGGGTATTTACTGTCACTGTTACTGTCCTTCCACCGCCAGCTTCACCAATAATTGTTAAATTATTTATCGGATTTGACGATTCCGGAAGTTTGAGAATTTTTTCAGTTGTTTCACCTGTTAATATATCTGCATTATAATCGAATGTGTCAGCCATTATTTTCTCCTATTTTTCTTTTTCTTTTGCGAGATATGCTTTAATCATATCTGTTCTTTTCTTTTCAAGTTTAATTATAGCCTTTTTTCGCACTTCTGTCTGTGTTAATTTTTTAAGTTTATTAATTCGTCTTTTTATTTTATTTATTCTATTTTTAAAACTTTTTATTCTCCTATAATCAGCAAGTTCTTTCCTATGCTCTCTCAAGAAAGTTGGTCTATCAGCTGACTCTTCGTAATCTTGCTTAACTTCTTTAAGTTTGTTGGTTAGTTTGTTTAATCTACGATTCCAAAGATCACCACGTTTAGCAACGCCTTTACCCATGTGCCAATATGCAAGCTTGCCAACTACGGGGATAGAAGCAAGGGTTTCAAGTCCTTTATCGTCACCAGCTTTAACAATATCTTTCGTAGCTGCATCAATAAATTTAAACGGTGGTAATATTTGCCTTATTGCTGCAGATCCTATACCCTCTGTTCTCGCTTTCCATGTTACGAATTTTGATATACCACCAAGCCTTAACATATTATCAACAATTCTATCATCCAAATCTGTTTTTCTACCAAGCACAAGATCTTTGAGTTCATCAGCACCAGCATTTGCCAAGACAAAGAAAGATGCTAATTTAACAAATTTTTTCATACCCTCTATTTTTACTTTAGGGTCTTTCGATTTTAAATCTTTATAAACCTCATTTCTAAAAACATCAAATTGCTTTAGCGTGAATGATTTAAGCATATAAAAAATTCTACCATTCCCGGCATCTAAATATTTTTGCGGCATTTCTGAAAGTGCTACAGGCTGAAAATCGAGAAGTCTATTATAAACAAGGAGTTTTACATTATCTGTAATTTTGTCATCTTTAAGATCTTGAATCACTGAATCGGTTTCATCTTCGAATATATTTTTAATATCAGTTTTTAATTTTTCTGGATTTTTATTAGCCTGTTTTTGATATTTATCAAGGGCAGTATTTAATAACGACTCCTTACCTATTGAATCCATTTTCTCAAGACCAACGAGCTTGAACACTGTTGAAACTGCTTTACCTAAAGTTCCTGCATCTGCAAATTCCTGCGCGACTCTTTCAATTCCAACATCTTCTTTTGTGATTCTTGATTTTCCTATGGAAGATTTAAAAGCATTTTTTAAGGTAGGTATCATACCACCCTCATATGCTGACCAGGCTAAGTCACCTATCTGAGTTAAAGCAGAAGTAACTGAACCCATAGTGTCGATATAAGAAAGATTTTTGTAAGCTTGAATAAGACCTCTGGTTCCTTTCTCGTTAAATCTTGCAGTAAGAATATCAATTAATTGTTGTTCATCTGCTGCGGAAATTTCTTTGTTTTCTATTAACTCATTAACATATGTTCCGATATTTTCAGAAAAATCTCGCTGATTTTTATATTTATTTATTATTTGCTCAAATTCATAAATATCATCATTAACATCCTTAAGACGTTCACTTCTATTTTTCTGGTAATATCTAAGAGCATAATTTAATCTATCAAGTTCTGTTTTCTGTTTATCTGTCAAAGATTTTTTACTTTCAAGATTATCTATTTTTAATAAAATTACCTTATTTCTTTCTTCAGTAATCTTATCAAAGTTTGCAATTTCTTTCTGGGCTTTGTTTAATTTTGTTTTAATTTTCGAAATTCTATCTGGAACTTTACCAAAAAACTTTCTGGCTTCAATCGCTTTCCGCATTGAATGAATATGGGAAACTAAAGCAGCGTCAGAATCCATATAGAATTTATTTAAATTAGCAGGAATCTTCTTAAGCTTTCTTTCTTTAGTTGCAGGAACACCACCAAGTCCATAACTGCCACCATAAAGCATAGCTGTTATAACATCAGCTTTTTGATCTGGATTCATTTCATCAACGGTCATTCCCATGTTCTGAGCTTTTTCTCTTAACTTTCTGGAAATAACATCCCAATCACCCTCTTTACCAATTGCCTCAAGGAAGCCACGAGAATCTTTTAATATTCTTGGTGCGTAATCTTTGATATAACCAACATCAAGCCCGACATCTATAGCCTCTTTCCTGATATTATCTATAGTGTCACGATATGCCTGATATTCATTCTCAAGATTATATTTCTTGATGAGTTCATTTATTTTCGGCATATGAGAATTCTTACGGGCATAATCCCAAGCTGCAGTATCTTCAGGAGTCATATTATTTTTGACTTTATCAAGAAGGGGTTTAACTTTTTTATTATCTTGGTTTCCTTTTAAATCAGTATCGAATGAAAGTTTTCTGATTTTTGATTTTAATTTTGGGTTTATATTCCCAAGCCTGGTTGATATAGCTCCGAGATATTTGTCAAGTCCTTGTTGAATTTCTTTCTTAGCCATTCTTAAATTTTGGGCTATAGTGCCTTTTATATTTTTCGAATCTTGGAAGTTTTTTGTGTAATCTTCTGGTATAATTTCTTTTTGAGTGTCTTTGAAAGATGGTTTTTCTTCTTCAGGCTTTATAGCTGGTTCGGTTGAAAATTGTGGCATACCTTCAGATAATGATTTACTTTTCATTTCTGGTGTTATTTCTAACGAGTGGAGTTTAACACTATACGATTTATGCGTGGGTGGGCTCCCTGGAGCTGGTGGAACTGTCGCATCAATCTCGCCGACTTTCGCATTACCCCAGGCTTTCTTATTAAAAAATTTATTAATTTCTTTAGGAAGGATCTGATCATAAAAACCTTTCATTCCTTCGCCACCGACTTTTAAATCAAGACCTGAAAGAGTAATAGTATCGTCTTCATCAAGATCTTGTTTATTTATCTTTTGCCTTATCCTGTCGGCGACTTCTTTTCCAACGTAATCATCTAACTCATCCTGAGCCACAGTTTCTTGTATAACCGTCCTTGTATTATCTACATCTTTAGCTGTAAGAACATTATCAGAAGTATCATAATCAAGGCTTCCTATACTCTTACTCAAATCATACCGTTCAGCCTGAATATCTCCTGGTGTCCATGCGATAGTATCAAAATTATTTTCAGTAGCATAACGAACCATCCTTTGAAAAGTTTTAATAGGCCATGTTTTTTTCCAAGGGGCATCGGGAACACCTTGTTTTTTTATAACAGACACCGCCCACGCTTCGCCTTCTGTTTTTGCACCTTCTAAACGACTGAAGGAACGTCCCAGAATACCAGAGGGTGTATATACATAGTAATTCTCACCACCTTTTTCTATATCTATCTTTACACGGACACCATCACCCTTGAGGGTAAGAGTATTACCATTTTTAACCCAAGTTATCCTCTTTTTAAAATCTGATTGATAACCTTCTTTTCTTCCAGCTTGATGCCAATCACTCTGCAACTCTTCAATATGCAAAACTTTCTTACCATCAACTTCACGCTCTGAAAATCTAACATGGGCTAAGACGTTTTTTTCTCCAAAGTGGGTAGATTGAAAATCAGTACCCTCTTTTAAATATGGGTTTTCAGTACTTTCTAATTTCTTCAATAAATCAGACATTTCTTTTTCTTCAGAAGTTGTCAAATCTGTTCTATCATCTTTATCAGAAAGCTCTTGGAAACGATCACGCCATATTGCAACATCGCCCCTTTCTCTTGGTAGGGTTAAAAGAAGTTCTTTATAATTTTTACCACCTGGAAGCTGATATTGTTGGAATTTTGGTTTTAATTCTTCTTTGATGTTTAAATTGTCTTGATCTATATCTTTATTTATTAAATGAACAGCGTCAGAAATTATTGAATCCTCATCTTTCCACGATGCGAAGGTAAGCTTTCTTTCAGAATTCTTAACAGTTACTATCCAGTTTACACCATTCTTCTCTTTAGTATATGATATATCTGCCTCTTTAACTTTTTTTTCTTTTTTTAGTTTAATACCCTTCTCAACTTCTTCAATAACAACTCTATTCTCATCAAGAAAAGAAACAATATCTGATTTATTTAATTTCTCAGCACTTTTACCTTCCAAAAATTCACGAACGCCAGACCATTCAAATTCTTCTTGTTTAATCTGACCCTTCTTAACCCATGATTCAAGAGTAGAAAGAAAGCTTTTACCAGTGCCTTTACCTGGAAGTTTTTCGTTCACTTGTTTCGTCATTTGGGAGTACCACTTATCAGCGGCTTTACTATATACAGGAACGGTTGATTTCAAATCTTTTATAATAGCTGGCTGATTGAAAATTTTGCCTTTTTCGATATCGAGAACAACATCTTCAGGCGTTCTTTTAAAAGCTTTCTTAGCTGATTTCTTTAAACCTTTCACGCCCTCTGTCTCAGATATTGTTTGTTTTACTTTTCCAAAAACTCTACGAAGTTGAGCTATAAAATCTTTAATCTTCTCAAGAATTCTACCAACCAGACTATCAGGTTTAGCAGTTTTAGAAACAGCCTCAAAATATTTAGCTCGTAATTCTGTTTTATCCTTATCAACACCAAACATTTTCTCACCAGCACGAGTTAATAACCTCAAATCTTTACCGGCTATCAAACCAATCGATTCAAAAAAATGTAAGTTTTCATGAGCAACGGTACGGATATCTCCGATTTCTGCGATCTCTGCGCCTTGTCCCGGGGTAAATTTACCACGCCTGACTTTACCCTCTTCAAATATTTGCTCAACCTTAATCAAAGGCATGGAGATATTATTTTTGAAATGAAGTCTGTATTTACCTTCCTTACCTGACACACTTTTTACATATGGTAGGGCTTCAAGGGATTTTCTATCTACTTTTGATGAGGGTTTTGTCACTTTCTCAGTTGATAATTTAGGCTCCTCAACCGGTTTCTTAATCTTCTCTTTAACAACCTTTTTCCCTTTGAAAAACTCACTATCAACAGGCAACTTAACCTTCTTAGCATCACCCAACCAACTCTTAAAATCATCAATCGACATTTCAGAAATCGGCCCGACTTTCCAACCTTTATCATAATTTTTTAAATATTCTTTACGGGCCTGAATTTTCGTATTAACACCCATAACAATCTTATGTTCATCAAATCCACCTTTACCATCTAATTGATCGACAATAAAAACTTTTTGAACATCTTCAGTCCCGGGCTTAATAAAGGTGTCTACCTGATCCCCATCTTTACCCTCTGTGCGTTTGAAATATCCATAATGGGATTTCATGGTAGTTGACCATTCCTTACCGGTTTCATCAACTCCGGATCGTGTAGAGCCTTCAGGATTTTCAACAGCGATATCAAGACCGGATAGCTTGATTGACCCTTTTAAATAATTTCCTGCTTGCTTTTGGGCCTCGGTCGGTGTAGTATTAACTTTAATCTTTTGACCAGCTATTTCGGAGGAAATAATATGATCAAGCCTTTTAACTGTGTCTGTCTTAAGTGTGGGATCACTTTTATCAGAAGATACCGGAGGAAGAACCAAGTCAGATTTTTTTGCACTCGTCTTTGTCGGGATGCTTTTGACAAAGGGCGCAAGAGAATCAATGAAGCTGATTACACTCTTAAGTACAGGTACGTCACCAGAAACGGAAAGCCTATGGGTGAGCATAGATGGGTCGTTGAGCAATCTATTGGGCGTCCACTCACTTCCAAGGAGGCTGTCCATCACATTAATGGGAATGGACTCGATAATCGCCTTGAGAACCTTTTGATCGTTAACAGATTCTCTCACCTTAGAAAGCACCATCTCTTGATTTTGCCTCTCGATAGAATTAAATCCCTTAGAGACAATGGCTTGAGCATTAGAGCTATCGCCAAAGATATTGGAGTCAGCAAGAATACGATTAACAATAGGCTTGTCGATCTTGGATATCCTCTTAAGAGGCCTTGATTCAGCCTGAATATCTCTTAAAATATCATCCTGAATGTCAGGTTGTTTGTCAATTTTTTCAATATCTGAAACCTCTGGTATTATTGGCTCTTCGACAATAAGTTTATCTATTTGTTCAATTGGTTGTTCAATAACTTGTTTAGGTTGCTGTACCGCCTGTGCGGGAATTTCCTGAGAAAGAACTTGCTCATCAAGAGAAACTGGTTCGGCTTCTGGAATCATCTCAGGCTCAATAACGGGTTTAGCAATTTGCTCTTCCTGTAATCCTGTAAATTCTTCAGGTCGAACCAAACCACCTTGAGGATCTATAATTTGCCCGACCTCAACCTCAATACCACTTTCACTTTCTACCCCAGTAGAATCAAATAAGTCCTTTGGAGCTTTTGCGGTAATTTCTTCTGTATATTTCGAAAGATCATCTTCAGTGCTTTTGACAATTTCCGCAATATCCCGGGGTTCCATGCCTTCCACAAGAGCTTCCTGTACCTGTGGTGATTGAGCATTAAATTGTGATGAAACAGCACCGGCAGGACCACCAAGACCAACACCACCGATAATTGATTCGACTATCCCCTGATACCATTTTCTTGTATTGTCATAACCGTATTTAGCTATTAAATTTTGCGCTATTGTTTGAGCCGCTTCCGTTCCACCTTCTGCGACAGCACCGGTTGCAAGGCCTCTTGCAAGTCCACCTTTCGCCCCCAATATTTTACCGATACCTAAAGCTTCAAGGATTCCGGTTGTCAGTGTTACACCACCACCATACAGGCTTGATTCTGGAATAGATTTACCTTTTGCTCTGGACTCTTCATATGTCCCGGCACCTTCTAAGGCTCCAAGGCTAAAACCTGCGGCTAAAGGACCGGCTATTGTTCCAGCCACTAAACCGGCAGCTAATGAGGGAGTAGCTTCACCAACGATACCAGTAGCACGTTTAAAAGATGGATTTTCCATAAAAGTACCACTAAAGGTATCTTCATCAGCCTTTTCCCAACCCTCTGAAGCAGCTCTTTTCCAATAATCAGAGGCTTCTTTTCCAATCTCAGAAAGAGTCTCTACGCCTGTGACATCTCCACCCCAACGAGTTAAACCACCTACACCACCAGCTAAACCTTCAGTACCACGAGCAACACCTTGAGCAAATGTTTTTACATATCCCGGTTGTCGTGCAACTCTGAATTCAGCACCTTTTGAAGTAAGCTCATCAAGAGAAGGAAAAATTACAGGGTGTGCGGTTTTGTGGATCTCAGACGCACCATAGGCGATATCTTCACGTTGACCTGGATTTTCAGCAATTAATTTTTGATAGTAGCTTTTGAATTCTGGTTTTAAACCTGGCATTTCTACCTCTTATTGATATAAAGGAAGTTCCTGTAATTCTGGATTTGTCAATGGTGTAACTGTATTTCCTCTATTTAAAGCAGGTTGTACCGGCGTCGGTGTTCGTGTATTTAAAAGTGTCCCGGCAATATCATCTTCCTCTGGAATATCAAGATGTTTTAACAACGCCTTAATATCTCCGGTTTCTAGGGCTACTCCGAGTTGTGGCATTAATTTAATGGCTTCTCTAATAAGCTCGGGGCCAGCCTCGTTCCCTGTGGCTATCTCTGTAACTATGCCGGTATCAGGGTCAATATTATATCGACCCCTTTGTTTAACAAGCTCCATAGCCTCTTTTAAAACTTTTATATTATTCGTGAGTTTTTTTGATGAGGCTCCTGCTTTTCCAGCCTTAGGTTTAATATATTTCACAAAGCCTTTCTTGAGGAGTTCTTGTCTATCCTGTATCGGATATTGATCACCAGTGCTTGTTGTAATTAAATATTGATGTTCTGGTCCTAAAGGTTTTCTAAACGTTTGCACTCTTAATATTTCGCCCTTCTTATTAACCATATAATCAGGGTTTTCTAAGGACTCTTTGTTTAATTTTTTAGAAAGTTCGGCATCATTATCAAAAGCTTGATAATAAAGCTCTTTTGTAATTCCATTTAAAACTTTTTGGTACTCTTCAGGGGTGTAAAGATCCCCATCCCTTCTTTCACCATCATACATTATAAAAGCTCTAACCATAGGTTCGCCCTTCATAGTGACTTTTTCGGCTTGATAAGCTGTGTTATTAAGCTTATTCGTAGCGTCAACCATTAAATTAACGCCTTTATTCCGGTTTACTGTAGTAGGGTCTTTTAGTAAGCTATCCGCTGTCATTTGCGCACTTTTAAATTTCTTATATAATCCTTCCCTAACTAATTTATGTTGCTCGTTAGAAAATTTTTGAGCCTCTGCGCTCTTGCCACGGATCAAAAAATACTTGCTCTTAGCGGCTGTTGCTGCTGCTGGATTAGGCATTTTTGTTGTATCAAGACTTTGCATTTCATCGGGAGTTTTACCAGCAAATTTATTCACATAATCCTGAGTAGCTTTTTTTATAGTTGACTCGCTTGATTTTATTTGAGATTCAATAGCTCTTTGATACCCTGTTTCAGCAACTTCAGGAGAAAAAGATCTTTCATAAGTTCCCTTTTCACCAGTAATTTTACCAATAAAACCAGGCTCTTTATATCTTGTTTGCTCTAAAACCTGAGTTCTTGCATCTTCACCTGAAACGCCAAGATCCATAGCAGTTTGAGCTTTTTCTTGAGCTTGAGATATATTTTCTTCTTCTTTTACACCTTTTTTATAATCCTGATATTTATCACTTCTTTGGAGGGCTCCAGTAAGTGCACCGGTTGCACCAGCTATTTTAAGCCAATCTACTTCATCACCTGTTTGTCTTCTGTTTAATCCCATGATATCTAATCCTTATGAAGTAAAATATTCAGCTCCAGCGAGTAAACCACCGGCTATCGCAAGCGGTGCCGCTGGTGTCCCTAATGTTGGTGCAAGCATTGCCATCGTTGCAGCACCACCTATTGCAGA
>Ga0114923_10000677_pt1 | contig 25510 bp, 28 predicted proteins | sample SumtaG_FD_89578 | JGI IMG/M metagenome (GOLD analysis project Ga0114923, IMG submission 89578) | Deep subsurface microbial communities from Indian Ocean to uncover new lineages of life (NeLLi) - Sumatra_00157 metaG | ecosystem: Environmental > Aquatic > Marine > Oceanic > Sediment | place: near...
AGGTGGTTCCATGGCCGATTGGGCCAAGTGGAACCGTGCTCTTGCGTCCGATGAAATCCAACTCCTTTACGAACGTCCCAACGCGATCCTGGAACGCAAGTCTAGGGTTTTGCCAGTGGCGACGGCGGCACCTCCAGCAGCCGGCAATCCGTGGAACTATTACGCACAACAAGCGACATTGGTAGGGTAACCACATGGCGAACATTTGGATCGATGTCGACACGGCCGTGACGGTGCCAGTGAACGTGATGCCGTTGATCGACGATACGGATTTCAAGTCGCGGGAGGAATCGGTTACCTACAACCAGGCGGGTATGGACCTGGTGTGGAATTCCGTGTCTACGGCGGGTGTCCAAACGCAGACAGCCGTCACCCCGACAGACACGGGGGGCGATTACGATTGGGTCAACGTCGGCAACGGGATGTATAACATCGAGATTCCGGCAAGCGGCGGCGCTTCGATCAATAATGACGCCGAAGGCTTTGGGTGGTTCTCAGGATTTGCGACGGGTATCTTGCCGTGGTCTGGTCCGGTTGTCGGGTTTCGGGCTGCTGGCCTGAATAACCTATTGATCGATTCCGCATTCTCAACAACGCGAGGACTGACGGGCACGGCGGTTCCGGCTGTTGCTGCTGATGGAGCGGGTGGACTACCGATCAGCGATGCTGGTGGGCTGGATCTCGACACACTATTGGGCACTCTAACCAGCCTGGCTGCTGCACCTCGCAGCGCCAACCTTCTTGATCAACTCAAGACTGTGATCGCTGTAATCGAGAGCCAGCGAGACGCGCATACACACCAGCCAGGAACCGGTAGCATCTTGTTCGTTGATGGAACGAACGGTACCACGCATGCCGGCGGAGGAGACGGCGGGGTAAGTAATCCGTACCTTTCGAGGCAGGACGCACACGACAATGCCGGTACCGACTACGGTCACGACCTCTATATCCTTGTAGCGGGAGCAGCCGCATCGACGTCAGTCTACAGCGAGGATTCGACTATTTCTAACGGCTATTCTCTATTCCGAGGTCCCGGCCGTGACTTATCACTGATGCCGACAGCGAACAACACTGTCGCGTTTACCGTGACGGGGGATGGCGCAGAGCTGTCTGGGTTCCAGATTGACGACTTCAACGGTACGGGATCGCAAGTCGGGGTACAAATCACGGATGCGGACTTCGCAAACGTTCACCACGTGTGGTTCAACGAGACGCGAGGCGACGGCGTCAACATACTCCGTGGGAGCAATTGCCAAATCGAGTCGAACCATTTCGACGGGACGGGAGTTGCTGCTTCCGGGCAGGGAATACACATTGTTGGCACGGCTGGAGCCAGCAGTGATAACTCGCTCTGCAACAATCACCTCGCCAATACAGGTGGTGATTCGATTCTAATCGAGGATGGAACGACCAACGATACCGAGATCCACCACAATACGATCCACAACGCGGGGGGCTGGGGTGTTAACGTAGGGGCGAGTTCCACAGATGCACAAGTCCACAGCAACATTCTCGGGAACAATACCAGCGGAGACATTCAGGACAACGGAACGACGACAATTGAGAAGAACAATGTATCGTGGCTCTCGTCAACTGTGGAGGGCAGGACGCTCGACGTAACGGACACTGGATTGGTGAGCCTTGCCGCCACTGGCCTTGATGCCATAGTATCCACGGCAACGGGAATGGTCGAAATCGCCAAGGCTATTTGGGACCGACTACTGACGGCAGCGACACACAACATACCCGGTTCCGCCGGCCGTCGGTTGAGAGACCTTGCCTCGCAGATAATAGGGACGTTCGACGTGGTGTCGGCAACGGCAAACACCGTTACGCTCGATGCTACAGCAAGCGCAGTGGATGGCAGCTACGATCCATCGCAGATACTTATTACCGAAGGAACTGGATCAGGGCAAGTACGGGGAATCCTCGAATACTTCGGTGGCGCAGGCAATGGCAATGCGGCCAAGACTGCCATTCTCGATCGGGATTGGAAAGTAGTTCCAGACGGGACGTCCACGGTCGTTGTCATTGCACAGGACGGGCGCATGTCGACGAACGAAGGTCAAGTGCGTGCTGGGTCAACGACAACGGCGACACTAAACGCCCTATCTCCGGCGGCTGATATTTCTGGGCAGACGCTTCAATTCCTCTCTGGGACGGGGCAGGATCAATCGGCACTGATTGTCTCTTATTCCGATCCGGTAGCGACGTTTAAGGCATTGGATGTTGCCGTGGATGACACGACAGGCTACCAATTGCTGCCGACTGGGATGGTGTCTCTCGAAGCGATAAACAACGATTTGCAATCGGCGATCGACCTGAAGGACTTTGCCGACGCTGGCTACGATCCAGGAACCAATAAGGTGCAAGGTGTCGTGCTGGTAGATACAGCTACAACTGTGACAGTTCTCCGTGATGAGGTCGAGCGACTCCACGGCATCAGTAGGTGGCCGATCTACGGAGACGACAAGCTGTTTGCGGCTGGAGCTGGAGACAACGGACGAAGTCGGGGACCGTGCATCGTTTGGGACGGAACCAGTTCATGGGTGTTGTACTATGTCGCTTTGGATTCTGGCAAGAACATTATCCGACGGCGGACGAGCACGGATGGCAAAACATCATGGTCGGCTGGCACGACGGTACTGGAAGGATCTGTTGGGGGCTGGGACTCCGTTGGAGGAGTGTGGGCACCGCGCGTCTGGCGTGAAGGTGCTGGTGATTGGCGGATGCTCTATACGTCGAAGCAAGCCGACACGATCATCGCAACGGGATACGCGACCAGTGCGGACGGAATCACGTGGGTGAAAGAAGCAACGAACCCGGTGTTGATACCGACGCTGACTTGGGAGCGAGATTCAGTGGAAGTGACCGGCGTCATCAAGATCGCCTCAACTTACTACGCTTGGTACACGACGCTCATAACGGGTTCGCATGAGCCGGCGTCCGATCGGAAGATCGGGTACGCGACCAGCACGGATCTAATCACCTGGACGAAGGGCGGCGACCCAGTTTTCGGCGACACCGACAACCTGTCGCACCGCCAGCCGTATTACGGCTACTATAGCCCGTCCCCATTCCGAAACGGCTCGGGCTACTACTACCTTGCCGTCGGTGTCTATGGCGCGAATAACGACTACACGCGGTTTGAACTATGGGAGTCCTACGAGCCGACGTTTGATCCTGATATCCGACGCCGGGTAGCTACCTTCCAGTCAGTTTCCAACGACGGCACGTCCTACCCGAAACGGGATGTCGACATCATCACGTTTGCGACCGATGACATTGGACGAGATACATTCGTGGAGACGTCAGGCGAAATACGTTGTTATTTTGGAGCGAATCACAACGGTGTTTGGTCTACCGGACTATGCACGAAACCGACAATGGAGGACGCATTACGATGGGTGCCGGCTATTCAAGATCCGGTCCTTGACGCCTTGCCGCATACGAGGTGGTCGATAGCTGCGGAGGCGGCGGAGGCGGATGTTTTGACGCAAGTCAATGCGGCCCTCGATACGGCAATCGCAGAGCTGGGGGTGGCTCAGCCGGCGATCACGCCGACGTTACGGACCGCCGTCATGCTCATGTACATGGCGCTTCGCAATGATTTGGACGTGAATACGAGCGACGACCCGGATAAGCTCAAGATTAAGAACGACGCGGGAACCGTCATCGCACAGAAGACACTAACGGACGACGGCGACGATTACAATGAAGCGAAGATGGTGTCAGGATAATGGCTCTTGATACCCAAGAAAAAAGAATGAACATGGTCGGCGTGGCCCGACCGTATCTGCGGAGCAAGCTACCCGGGGATAAAGATCAGCAGTGGCGGGTTGCTTCCGGTAATGCTTACGGCGGGAATGCGGTTGCGTTGCCGTCGGTTGCGCGCGACTTTGTTGTGGTTGCATCGAACGACCGGCAACGAACGGGCCCCATGGTAATGAATGGCAATAGCCGGCCGGGTGCGCAAGTCATGGGCAATAGCCCGTTGGTAGGAGCCGAAGTAATCTGATAGGAGTGCTGAGCGATGGCAATAATCGGAAAGGTCGAGATCCTCGAAGGCGCTAGCGTGCCTTTGCTGTCGCGTGTGCGAGCCTATGACGGTGGCTTCCTCGTTCAGGCCGACGTTAGTTCCATTGCCTATCAGGTAGACGACCTTGACTATCCAACGGTGACCGGTGCAACCGGTGCCCTACTGGCGAGCAACGTGGTCTTCGACACGCTCCAGACGGGCGACCTATGGACTGAGGATAGTACGGGCTATAACTTCGCGTGGACTCCCCCTGCATCGCTGCTTCCAGGGGCACCTTCTGCTGGTGGTCGCAAGTTTTACCAGGTCGAAGTTGCCATAACGCCGGCCACGTCTTCCAACAAAATTATGCTTGTTTGGATTATCTCGGTCCTCAACACACACAGTGGCTCGTCTGGCGTAACCGACCCTGACGCCTATTCAGGCATCGGTTACTGTAATCGGAACGACATTGAGTTGATGTTCGGCCGGGCCAACGTCGCCCAGTGGTCCGACTTGGAGAATACCGCCGACAGTCAGCTTGGCTTCACGCGAGTGTCGAGAGCGATTGAAGTGGCGCAAGAGACCATAGATAACTCGCTTCGCGACGGTCGATATGTGATTCCGTTTGGATCACCGCCTATCGCCATAGTGAACATCGCCGCGACGTTGGCGGGCGTGTGGCTGTACGAGTCTCGGGGTATAGAGGACTTCGACGAGGACACGGGGGCCGCGACACACAAGCTAAGCGGCCACAAGCGAATGGCGATGCATACGCTTAGCGAGATCCGTGGAGTGAAGCAAAGTCTTGACGCCCCGACCACTGCACGGTCGGGGGCAACGGTACCTTTTGTAGGATGAGAATATGACACACGAAGAACTGGCCGCCCTGAATAATGCTCGGGAATTCGTAGCTGGCGAGTACAAGCCAGGATCGACATTGGATGTCAAGTACGCGGTGCCGATGGTGAGTGCGTTGCTTGATATGTTAAGCCTGCGTGGCGCCATGGCCGAGTCAATTGAATCCGATTCGGATGAGAGCGGTTCGCCGATTCCGGAGCCGCAACCCGAGTAGGGCATATGGAAAACAACGAACCACCAGACGACCCAGAAGATAATAAGTCTGACGAAGGCGGGCTGTTCACTGATCCACATCACGTCAGGGGTGACATGATGATGGTAATTAGTGCGATGAAGTCGGGTTATCACATCGATGATTCAATGCGTAAGCTGGCTACAGACACGGCCGTGAAACTGATGGAGAACAAGAAGGAGCGAATTCAGGCCACTGGGGTGAGGGCGTTTGCCGAAATCGAGCGATTGAGCATGGAACGCGAGGATCGACTTTCAAAGGCAGATAAAGAAGCGGGCAACGAGGCAGGGAGAAGCATTTTCGATATAGCATCGGAGCAAGCCGACGCTATGGACCTTACCATTTTGGCGCCTGGTGCCATACGGGCGAATGGTCGCCATAACGGCAAGGCGAATGGAAACGGAAATGGGCATGCTGACTAAAGCTTGGACACAACTGCGGCCACATGCAGGACAGGCGGCATTGTGGTCATGCGAAGAGCGTTTCGTTGCCGTGCCGGCTGGTAGGGGCTCGGGTAAGACCGAATTAGCTAAGCGGCGACTTGTGCGGTTCCTGCCAATCCTTAAGCCATGGCCGAACCCTCAGTACTTTTACGGCGCGCCCACCCGGAATCAGGCGAAGCGGATTGCCTGGAATGATCTCAAGAATCTTATTCCGGATAGCTGGAAGGCGGAGGTGCGTGAAGGCGAGTTGCGGATTGTCACGGTGTTTGGCTCGTCGGTGTGTATCATTGGCATGGACAACCCCGCGAGAGTGGAGGGTGTTCAATGGGACGGCTGCGTCCTGGATGAGTCTTGCGATCTGAAGCCGGGTTTATTTGATAGGTCAATTCGCCCGGCGTTGGTTCACAGAGTCGGTTGGTGTTGGCGTATTGGGGTACCGAAGCGGCAAGGGCCGGGCGCCAGGGACTTCCGGGCGTTTTACGAGTCAGCTTCGGCAGGCGAGTTCCCGGAGGCCACTGGATTCACTTGGCCTAGCTCTGACATCTTGCCGCCCGAAGCGTTAGCAGCAGCCAAAGCGTCAATGGACCCGAAGGATTATCGGGAGCAATTCGACGCACATTGGGAAACGGCCGGTGGCCAGGCGTTTCATTCATTCGATCGCGACTACAACGTTAGGCCGTGTAGCTATTCACCAAAGAAGACGATCATTGTCGGCAGTGATTTTAACGTGGACCCGATGGCGTGGGTTATCGGTCATCGGTGGCCAGACCATATAGAATGGTTCGACGAGCTATGGATGCGAGACACGAACACCCCAGCCGCGCTGGGTGCATTGGCGGGCAGGTATCCGGGGCACACAGGCCAGTGGGAATTCTACGGCGATGCGTCGGCGAAAGCACGCAAGACGTCGGCGGCGGCGAGTGACAGAGTGCATATCATGGGACACCCGAAGTTTCGCGATATGGGTCACACGATCCATTACACCGAGAGCAACCCCCGGGTGGAGAATCGGCTTGCGGCGTGCAATGCGATGTTGTGCAATGCGGCTGGGGATCGGCGAATGTTCATTGACCCGAGATGCAAGAGATTGATTGACGATCTCGAAGCTAGGTGCTATAAGCCAGGCACGCGAGACTTGGCGGACGTTGGTGACCTTGGCCACATCACGGACGCGATGGGCTATCCGGTTCACCAGCTCTTCCCGGTTCGAGCCGAGATATTCAGGGAACAACAGACAGTGATTACCAGGGGCGGCACTACGTCGCCTTACGTTTTTAGATAGGTTTCAATATGCCACTTCCAAAAGCAATAGTCGACTTTTTCAGCCGGAAGCCGACGCAAAAGGAACAGACCGGCGTACAGGGTGCGCGGACTACCAGCACGGTTTTCAATCTGCTTGGGCCGCAGTCGTCTGCTATCTACTCCACATACAGGACAATAAGGAAACACCCTACCGTAGCCATTGGGAGAACGCTAGCTGTAGCGCCGATCTTGGCGGCCGAGTGGTCCATCGAGGCTGGAGAAGACGCACCGGACGGAGCGCAAGACTTCATAGCTGACCAGTTCCTTGAAGCCAGGCAGCCGCTACTGCGGGACGCGCTGTTGTTCGGATACATCGATTATGGATTTCAGTCGTTCGAGAAAGTGTTTGAAGAAACCGACGACGGGCGGATTGGAATCAGGAAATTCAAGCCGTTGTTGCCGGATATTACCCATTTGCGCGTTGATCAGGCGACGGGTGCGTTCGACGGCGTTAGGCAAGGTGAGGTTATTCTGCCCGTGGAGCATACGTTGCTCTATTCGTTCGCCATTGAAGGGACGAATTGGGGCGGCGTGCCATTGCTGGAAAATGTACGAAAGACGTGGATTGAGTGGGAGCAAGCGAACGCGGGAGCGGTAAAATATGACCGCAAGGTCGCCGGGTCGCATTTGGTCGTACACTACCCGCCGGGGCAGAGCACAGACGTCGAGGGAGCCAAGATTGACAATGTCGTCATTGCGCAGCGGATAATGGATTCACTCGAAGCTGCGGGGTCCGTAGCGATCCCGAAGCCGGAAGCGGTCGCTTCCGACCTAAATTGCGAAAACGCTGGGTGGGACATCTCGATGTTACAGGATAGCGGTGGTCGACAGCCTACGTTCATCGACCGGTTGCGATACCTGGATTCTCTGATACTTCGCGGCTTGATATTACCGGAGCGGATTGCACTGGAGGGCCAACACGGCACACTAGCAGAGGCGGGCGAACATGCAGACCTGGCCATGACTAACGCAGAGCTAGTACATGAGCAGGTCACCAGGATCACAAATTGGCACGCGGTCGACCAACTGCTAGCGATCAACTGGGGCGATGCCGCAAGAGGCACGGTCAAGCTTATTCCTTCTCCGATACAGGACTCGAAGCGGCTGTTTTTGAGCGCGGTCTATAAGGCGGTGCTGGCAAACCCATCGGGATTCCTGGAAGAGTTCGGCGAAATGGACACCAGTAGTTTGCGGCACAGTCTCGGTGTACCGTCGCTCGAAGAGGGTGACGATCGCCGCTCTGATCCTATGGCGATTGATGGCGTTGACCCAAACGACCCTGATGCAGCGACGGCACGGAGAGTATTACAGGCAGTTGGGGAAGAGGCGGAGGGCTCCTGATGGTAAGGCAAGCAGCGGGCTCGGTATCCCGAGAGGAAAGACGACAAGCGAGGCTTCAGGATCGGGATCGATCTCGGTTGCAGCGGATCGGGATTGATGCTTCTCGTTTGATAGGGGATCGCATTCAACGCGCAGTCTTCAAGGCGGGGGACAACAGCGACAGGATATCACAGGCAGTTCGAGCGGGAATGCGTCCGTTGATCCAATTGCTGACCGAGGGCATGACAACCGCGCACCTGGCTGGCCATAGCCGGTCACGGACGCTGGTCCCGAAGGAAGTGGCCTTGGCGTTATTCGATAGCGCGAGCCCGTACAATACAGCGGTCCGCGTCCTGGAAGAACGCTTGAAGATCAAACCTGAGCGGCTGACCGATGTGGAACTAGCGTACGATGTGACGTCGATTCGTGTAGTACAGGAAGCGAGTGACGCAGTAGAGCGAAAACTGCAAGAGTCGATCCTTGAGTCGACACGGTCAGGCGCGACGGTCAAGGAAGGCAAGGCGTCCCTGCGTCGTGCGTTTACAGCGGCGGGCATTAGCCCGCAGAACAGTTTCACATTAGAGGCCATCTTCCGGACGCAGACGCAGCTTGCGTACAATGCCGGATGGTCACAGGCCGACAGCCACCCAGCGTTGCAAGAGATCCTATGGGGATACAAGTACGTTACTGTAGGCGACGACCGAGTGCGAGACGAACATGTAGGCTTCGAGGGCGTGACGTTGCCAAAGGATGATCCATTTTGGAACGTCGCTTGGCCGCCGAACGGCTGGGCTTGCCGGTGTGCAGTGATCTCGATCTACGAACAGCAGCCGGTAGTCCCGGTGCCGGATACGGTTGACGTTGACGGGGAGGACGTTGCACCGCAGGTGTCGCGTGGTTTCCGTTTCAATCCTGGTCAGTTTTTCGCGAATGCAATGAGGATTACATGCCGCTATTGTCACCGAAGCAGGTTGCCGCCGAGCTAAATATGTCCGCGAATACAGTGCGCAGATTGCTCAAGTCCGGCGAGTTAACCGGCAGGAAGTTCGGCGGGCAGTGGCGGGTAAAACCAGGAGACTTGTCGCTGAGTGAGTCCAGCGACAAAGAAAACCGAGAAGGAGACCAGTAGCAAGAGCCAGGGCAACGCGTGATTGTCCATGGGGGCGGCGTGTCAGGATGTATCAGGATGTATCAGGACGCACCAGAATGTCACCATCTGGAATTCCAGTGTAGCCGGCCCCCTGGTTTCGTGTGTACATTGCGGGAGTTATGTCCGACCAAGCAATGATTCTGTTGTCACCCGAAACACCACTCGCAATGGCTGGGTCTGCGCGCGAAGAGGGCGGGCAGCCGGTGCGACGATTCACGAAGCAACTGATTCGCAAAGGCAGCTACCACAAAGCGGCTGACGGAATCAGTTTCGAAGTCACCGACAAGGCGCTCGATCATTGGGCAGCCACCTTTTCGGCCATGAAAGAGAATGGCGTCAAGGTACCGATCCCCTCCGGGCATTCCGTTGATCCCGAAGACAATCGAGGCTGGCTCGTCGACATGTATCGAGAAGGCGACGCGCTAGTCGGCGTGCTTGACCTTGTCGGCGAACACGGCATTGAGATGGCCGGTACGTCTGATGTCTCGATCTATGCACCAGGCCAATGGACCGACGGCCACGGAAACACATACACGCGACCTATCAGGCACGTTGCGCTTTGCACCGATCCGGTCATCCCCGGCCTATCGGGATTCGTTGCGGTGTCTGCGTCCCTCGGTGCCGCGCCGGAAGACGTGCCTGTTTTTACTTTCAAAACAAAAGGAACTCCAAGCATGGACCTTAAGAAGATTCAAACGGAACTCGGCATTCAGACAGATATGACGGACGACAACGCAGGGGACTTGATTTTGTCCGGCGTGGTCGACCTGAAGAAAAAGCAGAGCACACTTGAAGCGACTAGCGTGAGCCTGGTGGCCAAGTGCGACGCCATGGAGAAGCGGCTTGCTGATTCCGGCAAGTCACCTGTCGCACCCGATCCACTGATGCTGTCGCTTGCTAGCGACAACTGCAAGATGAAACTGGATGGCCTTGTCCAGGCTGGCAAGGTCACGCCGGCCGTGCGTGACGGCCTGCATGACCTGTTCGTCGGCGACAAAGGCACGGCTCTGGCCCTGAGCCTTTCTAGCGGCCAGGGCATGTCGCATATCGACAGGCTAGTTGAGATCCTTGCTCTAAACATTCCGGTGACACTCGGCGAACAGACAGGGCGACAGTCTGGCGACTTGCAGCTATCGCAGGCCGGCAACTCTGAAGAGGAGAAAGCCGAGAAAGAGGTAACACGCCAACGGATGCGAAAGGGCGCCGGCCTAGCAACCGCTAGCTAGCAACACGCTTTCAGAATACGTAACCCAACCTCCAGACGGAGTAAACTCACATGACAAATCAGAACGCACTGCCCGGACCTGGCGCAACCGTTGCTAGCGACTTCCGGAACATCTTTACGTCGATCGATCATAAGGTTCTCAAGCCCGCTGGTGTCATCATTCAGGGAGCGAAGGCACGAGACCCGGGCAATACCGGCTACATCGACACGCTGCGAAGTGGCATACTCATGGGCAAGATCACCAGCGGCGGCAAGTACGCCCCGTCGATCCTCGGAACGCTCGGGGACGCCTACGACGGTGCTGCCACGCAGATGAACGTACTGAACATCCCCGAGGCGACGGAAATCGCCCGACGGCTCGGGTCGAGTGGCACGTTCAAGCTGACTGGCCCTCCTGCTGCAAATGGAACCGTCCGAACCGAAACAATCACCTATAGCGCGGTCGGTTCCGGGACGGGCGGCGACGAGGTGCAAACCTTTGTAGCCGATGCCGCATCGAGTGCCGGCTCCTACACGATCCTCCTACAGAAGCCCGACGGGACCACCGTTCGCACGGCGTCGATTGCCTATGACGATACCCTGGCGGCCTGCCAGACTGCAATCACGCTCGCCCTCGGTGCCGTGGCCGGGTGGGTCGCATCGACCGCTGGTTCCGCCGTTCCGTTCTCTGCTGGCCCGATTGACCTGGTGTTGACAGCCAGTGGAACAGGTTACCTGAAAACAGACTTCCCGATGTGCTCGGTCGACCCCGATTCTCTGACCGGCGTTACGACGATCACTGGAACCCAGACCACGCGGGGCATCCCGGTTGCCGGAACCATCACGGTTACGGCCGTTGGTGCCGCTGCTGATACGGTCCAGACCATCACGGTCGGTGGTACGTCGTCAGGCGGCACAATCAAACTAGGGTTCCGCGACGTTGCCGACCCGGCTGGCGAGATCAAGTGGACGGATACGATCGCCTGGAGCGCAACCGAAGCGACGATGACGACCTCCGGCCAGACTGCTTTGGATAACTTGCTCGGCTCCAATGTCGTGGTTCTGTCCACGATCGCGGATTCGGCCTCGCTGGTCATGGTTCTGACTTGGAGTGGAACCGGAGCAACGGAACTCGCACAAGAAGAAGTCCACGTCGATACGTCCGCGCTAACGGGTGCGAGCACCGTCGCGGTCGTGATGACTACCGCAGGCGTTACGGCCTCTGAGAATGACTTCGCGGCCGGTTCGTTCATCCAGCCTGTCGACGGTTCCGAGACGATCATCGGGATCATGGGCGAAGAGGCTGGGATCAAAGTTACCGACGACGCGGGTGTATCGCTCAACGTCCAGCTTTCAGAGTTCGTCATCGGCGGTCAACTGGACGCCAGCCAACTCATCCTCTGGCCGAGTGACACCAGCCTTATCGCCTGGATCAAGGCCGCGCTGCGGGCTGCTGGCTACGCCTACACATTCGACGACGTCTTTTGAGCAAAGGTAGCTCTGTCGTAAACCCAATAACCGAAAATCGGAGTCTATAACATGGCTGCAACAACGTTTACCAACGTCTTGAATTTCGAGATGCTTAGCGGGCTTATCAAGGAAGTGATTGACGGCGTACCCGGCGATCTGCTTCCATCGTCATTCATGACGAGCAATGAAAGCTTCGAAGGCAAGGTCGGAACGTATGATCGGATAGCGACGACCCGACAGGCTGCGAGGATCGTGAACGCGGGCTCCCCGTCGGTCAACACCAAACTGCAAGGGATCAGCAAACAGCCGATCACGCTGATTCACTCATTCGAGCATCAGAACCATCCAGCCGAACAGTTGATCTCGCTGCGGAACGAGGGAGGCGACGGCAAACAGACGAAGGGCGAACAGACTATAGCCGGTCAGGTGCGAGAGTTTGGCCGTAGGTTCAGTAACCTGAGACAGGGTGCCGTCTACAGCTTGCTCGCCAAGGGGGCTATCTTCGTTGGTGCTGACGGCTCCCTCCTGGCGTCCGGCTCCGGTGCGGCATACACGATCGACTTCGATGTGCCGGCGGGGAATAAGGACCAGCTAAACGTACTTGGAGACGGTGACATCCTCGACACCGACTGGACGGCAGCCGGCACTGACATCAACGCGCAGATCGAGGCACTGAAGTCAGCCGCCCGAAAGCTGACCGGGTATCCTATCAAACATGCGTTTTACGGCACGAACGTCGCCGGATACCTATGGGCCAACACGCAGATCAAGGCAGCCATCACCGGAAGTTCGCGCACAAGTGAACTGATGACAGCAGGCGAACTGCCAGACGGACTGCTTGGCTTGAACTGGCACCCTGTGAATCAGGCGTTTTTCGAGTTGGTAAATGGGACGGTAACCGATTGGTTTGGAGCTAACGACGTGATTTTCACGCCGGATCCGTCGCCGGACTGGTATGACATGATTGAGGGATCACACTTTGTGCCGACTGACTTAACAGTCGGTGCCGATGCCTCGGCGATGCTGGCTAACATAGCCGAAGTCACCGGTGGGTTCTCCTATGCCGAGCTGGCGACAGATCCATTGAGCGTCAAGCATATGGCTGGTGACACGTTCTCTCCGGTCCTCAAGGTCCCCAAAGCCCTGTTTATCGGCGAAGTTCCCACGGCATAGTGCTCTGTAGCGGGTGGAGTCTTGCTTTCCTGGAGCGGCTCGGTTTCCGTCGAGGAGGCCGGGCCGCTTTTAATGGGTTTCCTATGGCTGAAGACTCAGTACAAATCAAAGTCAAGCTTAACCTTGAACCGCTGGATCGGATTTCGCGCTCGCTGCGCAGGCAGTCACTCGGTGGGGAAGGTCCGGTGCGAGACACCTTCAGACAGTGGGCTGGACGGTGGCGATCATTTACACGTCAGCGGTTCGATCGGCTGTCGAAGTTCGGTGGCGGCGAATGGGACGCCCTGGAAGAGTCCACTAAGGAAGCGCGAGCACGAAAGAAGCAAGCGAGAGGCGGCAAGAAACACAAGAAGGGCACTAAAGTCAACATAGCCGGTCGGCGATTTTCCATTCTTCGCGACAATAACTTGCTATTTGGTGCAATCTCCCAGACCTTTGCGCGGGCTTCCAAAACATGGAATAAGCCAGGCGGGCTACAAGAGGACATCAAGGAAGGAATCCGCGCTGGCTACGGTGGGCCGTCACTGCACAAGGACAGCGCCGGCAAAACAAGCGTGGCGACAATAGCGGACATTGCAAGCTTTCACCAGACTGGGGCGGGCCACTTGCCCGAACGCAAGATCGTCGTCTCGCCTGACGACGCAACAATTAGGCGAATGAATGGCGACCTTGAGCGCGGCGTGAAGAAACTCATATCACAGGAACTTAGTCGATGAGCGTCGACCCATTCAGCTTGGTGTACAACATGCTGTGGGACGTGCTGGAATCACATGCCGGATTTCGCAACGCGGTCAAAATCGGCAATCGCGTCAAGCTGTCGGCCCGCAACAGAGACCCCATTAAGACGGAAGTATCGCCAGCAGACCTTCCCGAGGTTCGCATCATCGCGAACGGCATCACCCTTGGACTGAATAATACCAGCAGCAGCTCTCGGATGGCTGTCATCTATGAGGTGGGCATTGCTACCGGCGATCAGAGGCTGACGGCAAGCGTATTCCCAATGCTGTGGGAAATCATTCGAGCGTTATCACAAGAAGAGTTAACCAAGCGACTGGCGACACTTGAGTGGGATGGGACGGCAGGATTCGTCAAGCGAGTCACGGTGGGCCCGGCCGCTATCGGCGTTACCGATCGCGACTTGAATCGAGGCATTGCCGAGTGGTCGTCGCTTCTTTCCATTGAAACTGACTTGTGGTTCGCAAGGTCATCGATCGAACCAATAGAATAAGGACGATTCATCATGTCTATCTTATCTGGAAAAGCTGGAGCCGTAGATGGTGCGGCGATTGTTCGTAACTGGAATATCTCAACCACAGCTGACACCCAAGCCTATGTTGCCAGCAATACGCAAGGCGGTACGGGGAGGCAGATAGGCAATACGGACTGGTCTGGCGCGTACGATGCTTATGGGCACACCCCGGCCAACATGCCGGGCGAGACGTTCGAGTTCAAGGGATCAGTCCAGGGCACGACGGGCGCCGTAAGTCCAGCAAGTGGCGCGATCGTTGAATCGGTTGTGATCACATGCGATATCGAGGGCGGGGGAATTCTCTCGCACGTTGTGAACTTCGCCGGCAATGGCGTACTGACAAAGGGGGCGGCGGTTGCGACAGACCCGACTGCCCTGATCCCGACCAGTTCGATCGGATGCGATGCGCAACTCGGCACGCTTGCAGCGAGTCCGGTGTATACAGCGATCACTGACGTTCGTGGCTGGACGTTGACGATTTCCGCTGCGAATCAGTCGTATGTGTCGAGTGATACTGCGGGCGGCACGAAGCGAACCATGGGGAACATCGACGCGACGTTGTCGATTTCTGTCTATGAGTCCGACCTCACAGCGCTGCCGGTCGAGAATGACATAAATGCCATCAGGCTCTTTGTCGATGCTAGCACCCATTGGGAAATCCTCTGGGGCATGTTCGGGAAATCTCAGACGTCCTCGTAGACATCGAAACGGCGACTGTGATTGGCGCGACGCTGAATGCGAGCATGAACGGGCTGGCGGACATCGCGAGTACCGACACGATAGGATCGATCAAAACGCCTGCGGACGTGACGTTCTGGCCGTAAACCTCGAAACGAAACAGGAAAGCAAATGACGACACGAGCAGAAGCGACCGCTGCGCCGGGTGAAGTAACCATCGGCGATAAGACATACCGTATGAGCCCGCTTACAGACCGGGACATAGGCGAGCTAGACAACTGGATACAGGCAAAGTCACTTCGCATCGCTCGCGAAAGTATCCCGAAAGATGCGAGCACGGACGAATACAACCGGATGATTACGGCCGCGATGGTTGGCATTCAGTCTCTGACAATGTCGAGCACGCGGGGTGCGGCTGTGATGGCTTCGGTAGATGGTTTGGCACGTGCGCTGTGGCAGGGCATTCATCCACATCACCCCGACGTAACGGTCGACGATGTGGCGTCTGCGTTATACACGGCGAAGGACATAGGCAGCGCTGCGTTTGACTTTAAACGAGTGAATCATTTTGGATCGTCAAAAAAAAAGCGTCGCCAGAAGGACAAGAAGAGGAAGCGGAACAGAAAGAACCGACGGGCCCGGTAGATGTGGGCACGCAGTACAGAGATCTTGCCGAGCGGTGTGGTTTCACGGCATCGGAAGTGGCCGACATGACACCAGCCCAGCGAGAAATGTATTACACAGGTGCGCCTTCCGGCGCGACCGAGAGCCGAGACAAGCGAACCGGAAGACCGACTGCAACATTCCCCACACTCAATGAAGCGAGAGCATTTCTAAATGGCTAACCCAGACGTCACAATTGACCTGAAGGCGAACGACTCGAAGGCGCGCAGGATCTTGGCGCGGTTCGGTAAGTTCACCCAGGGGCTTGGACGGACGCTGGCGGGAGCATTTCGCCTAGGGCGTCAAGGCTTGGCGTCTATCGCAACCGCGGCTACGAAAGCCGCTAAGGCCCTCGCTGTTGTTGGTGCGGCGACTGTTGCGCTGGGTGGTTTCTTTCTTAAGTTATTTGCCGAGCAGGAAGATGCAGAGATCAGGCTTGCGGCAGTGATAAAAGCCACTGGTGGCGCCGCCGGTTTTACGTCAGACCAACTCAAAGAGATGGCTTCCGATCTTCAGAAGATAACGCGCGTCGGCGATGAGGTGATTCTTAATGCTCAGGCCATTCTTCTGACATTCAAAAACATCAAGGGTGACCAGTTCAGGGACGCGACGAAAGCTGCCCTTGACATGTCGGCGGTTCTTCAAAAGGAAGATCTTAACTCGGCGATACTACAGCTCGGCAAGGCCTTGAATGATCCCATTAAGGGTGTAACCGCACTAACAAGGGCCGGAGTGTCGCTAAGCGAACAACAAATTGAAATGATACAATCGTTTGTTGAGTCGAACGATATCATCAGTGCACAGAAGATTGTACTCGACGAACTGAAAGGCGAGTTTGGGGAGGTAGCGGCAGCATTGGCACGTTCGACGGGCGGGATGGTGGCTCAGTTGAGAAATCGTCTTGGCGATATTGGTGAGCAGCTAGGCAAGGCATTGGTGCCTGGACTGGAAAGAGTAATAGGGGCAGTCGATCGCGCGGCGGACACAATCGAAGAGAACCTTGACGACATCACGGCTGACATCACGGCCATGGTAAAGGGAACGATAGACGCCTTCGTGCAAATATCGCCGCACGTCGAGCTTCTTGCACGCGACCTGGCTGGATTGTTTTCCGAAGTGAATGCAGACGCGAAGGAGTTTGGTGAGAATCTTGGAATACTCGACAAGTTCTTAGGGCAGATAGGCGACGTCGTCCATACTGTCGGCCTTGGATTCAAGGCACTTCAGCGCGACATGGACGCAACGGTACTGGCTACGGTACGGGCAGCGCTGGCTGTGGCTGAGCTGTCGCAGGCGACATCTGACTTCATTCCGGCAGCGGCAGCAGTAGAAGGGATACAGAGAATACTCGGCCTACCTACAATCGACGACACAGTGGCGTTCTTGAAAGAGTTCGAGGACGAGATAACCAAGACCGCCGACAAATCAAAGAAGGCTTTCGATGAGGCCTTTCTAGGCAAGACGTTCTCAGAGCGGGTCGATGCACTCAGGAAGAAACTACAAGCCGACGCCGATAAAGCGAAAGCTGATGCTGAAGACTTCATACCGGAGCCGACTGGCCCGCCTGAATTCTTGGAGCAGTCGACGGGCCTCAAGGACGCCGGCTTGGCGGTAGCCAAGGCCCTTGGACTGTCGCTATTGGAATCGGGCACTTCCGTTGCCGAAGGGTTCAAGGCGGCAGGTATAGCCGCTGCCGATGCTGCCGAAGAAACGATAAGCAAGATCAAACCGCCCGAGACGCCGGGCTTCACTGCCGCATTCGAGGGCCTGCAATCCCTGGCGCGTCGGATCGACCTGGCTGGAGCTTCCGTTAGTCCCGAGGAACGCACAGCCAAGGCTGCCGAGAAGGGCGCGGCGGAGGGTAAGCGCACTGCTGACGGGGTCGGGAAACTTGTCGAGTTGGTCACGAAGGGTGCCGGAGAAGTCGTCGCCGTCTTTGGCACATAGAGGAGAATCAATTGCCAGTTGCCTACACAGAAGAAGCCGGATCACCCCGGGAAAACTACAACCCTAGTTTCACCGCCAGCCGCGTGTTGCGCTGTGATTGGGGCGATCGACATGTTCTCGTTGACGAACTCGTGGGAGGTGATGCCGGGCAGGGATTGCTATACGAGCCTGCCCCGGCAACGCTGGGCCGTGCCCTGTCTGCAAGCATTGAACCAGCGCCAGGCCAGCAGGCTCCTTTCTCTTCTACCGTCGCCGGATACGAAAAAGCACTCGTCATAATCAACTACGGTTTCGGAAAGGGGGAATCGGTAAACCTTGTGAGTGAGTCGCTGGAGCCAACAGCCGAGTTCATGACCGAGGACAACCGGTTGTATCAGTGGGACACGCACGTCCGCGATGACACCCTGACGCTGAAGGAAGACGAGGCGCCAGGTCGCCTTGTCATCGGGCTGGATTACGTCCTGACGCGGTATCAAGTGCCGCTGGTGCCTTTGGCGATTACCACGTTACCGGGCAGTGTGAACGACGCAACGGTGACCTCGTCCACACTACTGATATCCACGGGCCCGAATGTGTTCATGAGCTTCGCGGCCGAGACCTTACTTTTTCAGGCGCCGGTCATGGATCGAACAATACAGACGGACAACGCGACTACCTGGACACTGCGATACCGGTTGTCGTTTCGTAAACCAGGATGGAATAAATACTGGCGGTCGTCGACGCAGGACTACGAGACAATCTACAAGATCGGCGTGGGGGCGTACGTCTCATACCCGCTTGCATCATTCGCCGGAATACTGCCGTGACCCGCGATCTAATCCAAAAAGCCAGGCCGGGCGCGCCGATCTCTGCTGAGCAGTACAACCGGCTCGTAGACCAGGCCAACAAGGAAACTACCGGGGCGGCGCAGTTCAACGGCGGTAGCGGAACGTTCTCTCGTGGCCGTCGCAATCGCGTGTACCGGTGGGAGTGGGCCAAGCTGGACGCCGACTTGGAGGGCGGCGTTGAAAGCGGCCCTGGTACTCTCTTCTCCGTAACCGCTTCTATTTGGCGTCAGCTCACGGACAATACCGCTTTCTTCGATACGGGAATCGACGAAGAGAAGGTATACGCCCCACCTGACCTAGCTTCAGGTGAGACAATAGAGGCTGGCGAGTTCGTCCGCATTGCACAGTTTACCGATGCGCCCGACAACCGATGGTATGTTGTTCAGCCGGCCGAGTCCGATCCACTGCGATGGTGTAAGGCACTGAGCAATTGGGATGCGACAGACCCCGACAATCCTGTTGTGTCGTGTCGACATTCGGATAGGGCTGGTGTCATTGATGACGCGGGCGAGACACCATTCGACGTCCAGCTACCAATCAAGCGAGTGGATGGCGTGACGAATGCGCCACTTGACCCGTCGGTGTACACTGATGATGTCATCTCATATCAAGTGGACGAGGACGACGACAAAATATGTCAGTCGCCATACCTGTGGTCGTTCATTGGGCAGATCATCGAGTATGGCAGTGTGGCCCAGGCCGGAAAAATCCCTAAAGGCTGGGAGGACCTGACCGGTGGTGTCGGCCGAGTTGCGTTACAACTAGACAGCGGTGGCGAAACAAACGAGCGGACGATAGGCGGAACCGGTGGGTTCACATTGCATGGGGCGCTTGAGAACGATCACGACGATCATGATGGTTTCGGTACCCATACGATAGCTGACCACGGATCCCATACTATTCTGAACCATGGTAGCCATTCGATTGATTTCCATAGCGCCCACACGATAAGTAATCACGGTACCCACACGATCGGCGATCATGGCAGCCATATGATAGCTGACCACGGCGCCCACACGATTAGCGATCACGGCAGTCACACGATTCTCGACCACGGCGCCCACACGATTAGCGACCACGGCGCCCACACGATTAGCGACCACGGCGCCCACACGATTAGCGACCACGGCGCCCACACGATTCTCGATCACGGCAGTCACACGATTCTCGATCACGGGACGCACGGCATCGGGGGCCATGACGCCCACACGATCAGTAATCATGGCGCCCATACGATTAGCGATCATGGCGCCCACACGATTGGTGACCATGACAACCATCCCGACCACGATCACCACCCCAGCGCAGAAACCCCCGTTGTCGATCAGGTGGCGGGAGTAACCGACGGCACTGCCACAACGGGAGCGGCAAGTGCAGGCACCCCACATACACACGACTTTACTGTAGCCTCGACGGAAGCATGGTTCTCCCCGGATGAATCGAGTGGAGCCACGACTATCGGACTCGGAACGGGTAGCTCTGGACTCTTTACTCACTCCGTTCACACTGGCACGGCGATCACCGATACTTACGTTCACGCCGGCACAGCCATCACGGATACTTACATTCACGCATCCGGGGCTGGCCAAGGTCTGGGGCATGACGCACACGGCGGCACGGCGATCACTGATGCTTACGTTCACGCCGGCACAGCGATCACAGATTTGCATATTCACGCCGGAACGGCGATCACCGATGAGTATATTCACGCCGGAACGGCGATCACGGATACTTACATTCACGCCGGCACGGCGATCACAGATACTTATATTCACGCTGGGACAGCGATCACAGATTTGCATGTTCACGCAGGCACGGCGATCACGGATTTGCATGTTCACGCCGGCACGGCGATCACGGATACTTATGCCCACAGTGAGGGGGCTGGCATGGGATTGGAACATGGCAACCACGACGGAACAGCGATCACGGATACTTACATTCACTCGTCAGGTGCTGGCCAAGGTCTGGGGCATGACGCACACGGCGGCACGGCGATCACTGACCAATATGTTCATTCTGGGACAGCGATCACAGATTTGCATATTCACGGCCCTGGGGCCGGCATCGGCTTGGGACACACCGGGGTAGGAACGCACTCCACAACGGACAACAGGCAAAAGTTCCTTGTTGTCAAAAGAATCATCAGGACATCATGACGGGTGGGACATGCAGTGGAGCTATGGGGTACTAACAGTGCCCTCCAGGAAAGACGGGCTCTTTCCCGACACCGTAGCCAGTCTGTCGGCGGCCGGGTTTCCTAACCCTAGGCTGTTTATCGACGGTGCTGAAGACGGACGCGAGTACAGCCACATTGGCAGCCCCGCGTCAATTACGTGTCACAGTCCGGCAGTGGGCATCTTTAGCAATTGGCTGCTGGCGTTGTGGGAGTTGTTCTATCAGTCGCCTCACGCAGATCGATACGTGCTGTTTGAAGATGACATTATTGCCTGCAAGAATCTTCGGCAGTACCTAGAACTAACTGGGTATCCTCTTCGTGGCTTCTGCAACCTCTACACCTGGCCGCAGAATGAGATGTTGTTTTCCAAACATCGCGGAACGGAGAAGGGCTGGTGTCCTTCCCTTCAGCGAGGGCAAGGGGCGGTAGCCTTGATGTTTGACAACTACACTGCCTCGGCAATACTGACGAACCATCAATTCATCGAGCAGGCCAAAGGCACAGACGATGAACGTATCTGCATTGACGGTGGGATTATGGTGACGATGAAAAACATGGGCTGGAAGGAGTACGTTCACAGTCCGTCCCTAGTGCAGCACGTGGGAATGACGAGCGTGCTTGGGCATGATCCGTTTCCGCAGTCAACGTCTTTCCCCGGCGATGAATTCGATGCACTGGAGCTAGTAGGATGAAATGTTCGATTTGTATGGCCACTCACAACAAGGCAGAGATATTGCCATTGGTGTTCGAGAGCATACTCAAGCAATCGCCCCCATTTGAATGGGAACTTGTCGTCGTCGATGACAGCAGCATTGACGACACTCCGCAGGTGTGCGGCGCGTATCCTAAGGTGAGGTATCATCGGATCGACAGAGGTGAGGGCTTTCACAATCCGGCGATTCCGCGAAACCTTTCATACAAATTGGCAAGTGGGGATGTGTTGATCTGTCAGTCCGATGATGTGGTACATGTCTCCCTGAACGTTATCGAGTCACTTGCCACGGGGCTCAAGCCGGGAACCTTTTCTATTGCCGACGTGTGGAATACAGACCCCGAAGGCAATCGCAAACCCCTACGGGAATGGCCGTCGATAACTCAATTGACCGGCCCTGGTTTTCCGCGACCGTTCTTTTTCCTTGGTTCCATCTTGCGCAGTCACATGTATGAAGCAGGCGGCAACGACGAACTCTATACCGGGTACGGTTGCGAGGACGACGCTTTCGCGGCGTCCCTTATTCATGGGTTGGGATTGAACCCGAGGTATGTTGACGTACTCGGGCGCCATCTCGACCATTCGCGACCAGCTAACCTCAGTGAGATGACCCAGCACAGCGAGGCTCGCTTGGCCGAAAGAAAGCGTGCCTGTGTTGCCGGCGAACAGTCCTGGCTGTCCCCTGATCCGGGCTGGGAATACGTTGCAGGGCAGCCGCTAATGACGCCGATCGATCCCCGGGCGTACCTTGAATCGGCATCGGCCTCTGGTGGCCTCTCTAACGTCACGCCAGACGACACGGCCGACGTATCGAATGTTGCGTCGAATGCCCCTAACTGGTCAACCAGGCATGCACGGAGCTATTTCATGCCCTTGGCGAGTGCGGGGCGAAGGCCAGGCGGTTCCACGTCCGCCGATTACTCGGGCGTTGGCCTCCGTGCGAGCGGATGCTAATCCCTGCCTGATCTTGATTCAATACCCTTCCTCTGGGGTAGCCGAAAAGTATTTCGGAATTCTCGTAAAATAACGAGGATGGCTATTGACAATCCTCGTTATTTAACGAGAATGGTAATTAGTGAGTGGGAAACAACAGCAACGCAAACAAGGAGACGAGACGATGAACGCACACGAAATCGAGAACGCAATTGACGACATGCTTAGCCCACAAGCGTTGGGCTACTGGAACGGAATGGAATCGCATAACGAGATTGTGATTGAGGCTCAACGGAACGGCATCGACGCGGCGATCGCACTTGTTGAGGCGCTGGCATTGCCTGAGGTAACCGCATGACCAAAACACCAACGACCCCCGGTAGCCGAATCGCGGCCGCCCGGAAAAAAGCCGGCATGACCCAGCAGCAACTCGCGAGGAGAAGCGGCGTCGGCGCCACTTATATTGCGGATCTGGAGGGGGATCGGGGAAAAAACGGACCAACCGGACCGACATTGAAAAAGCTGGCGAAGGGACTCGGGTGCGAATTACTCGAGTGGCGATTCGTTTTCAAACCTACCAGCACGCGAAAATAAGGAGACCGATCATGCCCCCGAAGTAATCGCAAACGACTCCCCCGCCTCTGCTGTGGCAAGCGGGTTAGGCCGGTTCCTGAACCGGCCATTTTTTTGCGCTGGACTTGACGCATGACCGTCGAGCATGTAGCATCTAACGGATGCCCAAGATCAAGACCATAAGCGCCACCGAAATCAAGCGAATCCGAACCACGCTCGGACTGACGCAACAGGAACTTGCGGACGAGCTCCAGTTGACCCGCGACGCGATCGCCCAGTGGGAAGGGGGAAGATGCTCGCCACAGGGGCCAGCCAGAATCCTTCTTCGGCGGATGGCTGACCGAGCTGATTCTAAGTCAAAACCTCGCCGCTAAAAGTTTTTCCAGAAAACTTCCCAAGACCTATTGACGTGCCGACAATCATATGTTAGATTCTACACATATCAAATGTCATGCACTTCTGCTCGAAACGGAAGCCACCCGCAATGTTTTCCACGAAACCAAACACCTGCGACGCGATGAGGCCAGTGACTCGCAGCCAAGTGGCCCGGAACGTCGTGGTCAGGTCGTCGAGAGGTCTGCGGGGCCTCTCGGCGGCCGTCTTTATGCGACATTCGGCGACGAGGCGTGGCGCGTTTACACGGCTGTGGGGCTCGACATCAAAGCGCCTACACTAAAGAAACTGAAGTGGCTAGTGTCCGCCAGGCGACAGTGGCCGAGGGGCGATCACGGAAAACTATAATCAAGCCATTTTAACTAGTGAACTCTTCATCTACCCCATCTCAAAACAAAGGACGAAAGAATGAGCGACACAATGCGTTGGAGATATGGAGCTACGAACCCCGTGGTTGCCGCGGTCGACTCGGCAACCGTTATCGAGGTCGGCGACTGCGTGTGGCAGGACAGGGGCGATGCTAAACCTGCCTCGGACCAAGCTAGGCAAGGAACTGAGTCGGATGACCGGATGGTATTTAAGGACCATTTCCTGGGAATCGCCATGCAACGCAGTCGAGCGGGCGACACGGCCCCGACCCAAGTTGCCACGACCGGCGTATTCGAATTCGACTGTCGCGACAACACGTTTAAATTGGGAGACCTCGTCGGTGTCGACGAGAACACGGCCGGCGATGCCTTGCTGAACCAACAGGTCGACTCGGTCTCTACGTCTGCCGAAGCGATCGGCCGCGCGGCGCGGCGTGAGGCGACGGCTACTACCAGCGTGTTGGTCGACGTTCGATCGACCATCATGAGCGGTGGTGTATAGTTTTACTAGGCCTTGGTGTACCAATGAACACAAGTCATGACTTTTGGGTGCAACCCCCAGCAAGGCCTCTTGTCGCCCTTGTGGTTTCGTAACAAGAAGGAGAAGGACTTATGTTCCAGATGTACAAGAACCCAGAAGCAACAGGCTGGTTGGGTTGGTTTGAGGATTCCGAAGGCGTTGCTACTGCCTGCGTGGCTCTGGATCGAACAGTCCTGTTCGCGTTCGAGCTGTATAAACTGAACCCACTTCGGCGGGAATTCAATAGAAAAACAACGAGGGATGGATATGAAAACCACAATTATACCTAATTCCGGCGGCGCAGAGTTGCCGTTTACGGAAGCAGCTGTAGGCGACTACTACCACCTTTCAGCCAGACACGACGCCCAGGCGATCATGAAGCTCAGTCATGACGTTGCAAGTAATGAGTACCACGTGATGTTTTTCCATTCTGCCGGCAAGACGTTCGGGACCATGACCGGTCCATACGCCGCGACTGTCATGGTAACGAAGTTCCTAGCCGGCGAAAAATTGATTCACTTATTCGAGTAACCACTCGGCGGGTCGGTGGGGCTTCCATCCCCGAGGGCGATTGGCAGAGTTTCGCCGGCCCGCCATGCCTTTACGGAGAGAGAGACAATGATAAACAGACTAGTCAGAAGCAACAGGTCATGTGAGTGTTCCATTGGCGACGCCGTCGCGGGAAAACTATACCGGCTGCCGCCTGGTCATAATTCCGTGGCGGTTATTAAAGTCGTTGATTTGAACGCCTCGGAATACACTGTGGTGTGGATCGAGCATTGCGGGACAAGGGTTGGGTCTATTCCAAAAGCACTAGACGTCCATGATTTAACACTAACTCCTCTAGCCGATGGCGAAAAAGTGATACTGGAGGAGTAGAAACAAGGAGGGCTCGTCGTGGAGAGCGACGAATGAAGGAGCACGAGGAAGAACGTGCAACGGGCCCGGCGGCGCGGTCACGATGACCGCGCTGGCCGGGGGTTTTGGAACACGAAGGGAGCAATCGCGATGCTTAAGAAAACTAAACAGTTGATCGTTAGGACGCCGGATTTGTTTGAGCCTAGTTGGTCTGCGGATTTCGTAGGCGCCGAGGATGAAACTCCTTACTTCTGCATAGAGCACCTGCTGTTGTATTTCGATATACCGGCTACGGCGGAGGAAGTGCATGTCGACGGGAGTCGATCGCATTTGCCTGGCGAGAGCGTTCGGTTTCAAGTCAAGCAGGGAACGATACGGCCTAGGTGGCGGCGCCGCCGATGTGATGCCTGGCAAGAGATGTACCCCGCAGAGACGCCTTA
>Ga0114923_10000679_pt1 | contig 25437 bp, 15 predicted proteins | sample SumtaG_FD_89578 | JGI IMG/M metagenome (GOLD analysis project Ga0114923, IMG submission 89578) | Deep subsurface microbial communities from Indian Ocean to uncover new lineages of life (NeLLi) - Sumatra_00157 metaG | ecosystem: Environmental > Aquatic > Marine > Oceanic > Sediment | place: near...
ACGATGCAAACACCGCCATCGATGGCCGCACGAACTTCTTCCGGTGATCGCGTTTTGGCGGCAGCGACAACGGTAACACCCTTGGGGATTCCAGTCAGGAGGCGTCTCAGTCTCTCCTCGATCATCACCACGTCCTTTCGTAGCCTTCGGTGGATGGTACGCGAGTGACGGCCAACTCTTCGAGTTGGTGCGAGACGGCCAACTCTTCGAGTTGGTGCGAGACGGCCAACTCTTCGAGTTGGTGCGAGACGGCCAACTCTTCAAGTTGGTACGAAGCGGCCAACTCTTCGAGTTGGTACGAGGCGGCCAACTCTTCGAGTTGGTGCGAGAAGGCGAAACCAAGGGGTTCGATGCCTTCTCACGGGCATGACGCTCCGACCGACGGCCATCGAGCGAAGACGGGCGCCAAAGGTTGTGCCCTGGTGCTCGGTCGCAGGCTTGGTGATGCCCTGTCAGCTTCGCCTACTTCCGCTCGACGACGACCCAGTCGATGACAAGATTGACCTGATAATTTCGACATTATCCTTGGACCGGTTGTTTTCGACAGAAGGTCACCTTCACCTGTCGCAGCAAGAGCCGGCATCCAAGCCAGCGTCTCCAGTACCGGAGCCCTGAAGTCAAGGCTGTGTTTCCGCACGACACTACTAGCCAGGGGTGCTATGGCGCATCTATCTGGCTGAAGCCAGCCGTCGGTCGCTCATTTGCGAATGATGCCGCTTGTTGTGCTTATGGGCACGTCGTGCAAGGATTGCACGGCGAACTACAGTTGCCGAACCACCCGAACGGAGAAACGCATCTACTTGTGCTCGTGTTGACGAAGACGAGTGTTGTTCGGCTCGCGCAGCCAGTAATTGACGTGGCCTGGTTACAGGCACACGTGGAACAGGCAGAAGTCCATCCGCATCTGGCACACGGATCGTAGATCGTGAAACAGCGCGAGAGCGTGCCGACCGAGGTATCAACGTATAACGTATACGCACCAACGGTTGCGGATACCCCACTTGCGTTCATCTGCAACCAAGTCCCTTCCCACGACGAGGCCGAAACGGCCGCGTCATGCACTACGGAATAGACAGGTTGCCCAGCGGAATCAACGATTCGCCATCCAAGGACGAGAGACTCGCTGACCGCGCAACATCCCCACCACCAGGTTGACGTGTCTTCGACCATGAACGTGATGGGATCACCGCCTCTAAACCGAGTTCCAAACGTCGAGCTTGTTGCCCCAGCACCAACGAGAGACAGGAATATCACCATGACCAAAACCAGACTACCGACAGATGTCCATCTTCGCTTCACAACTCTCACCTCCGTGCCTGATTGCACACTATACACGCCAGAGATGCGCGGGGGAAAAGTTCATGTTGCCATCGAGAGCAGCCACAGCGAGAACAACAGCTACTGCATCGGATTCGGGGATTCCGCAGTTGCCGATCTGGAAGGTGGCCCACTGGAGAGCACTAGTGGGAATGTCATTACAGGCAGCGCCAGTTGGAACATTGAGGATGATAGGATTGACTGCTCTGGCTTTCTGTATGCCAAGGGCGACCAGCCCCATTGGCTGCTCCGCTAGAGCTAGTCTAATCGACCACCTCTTGCCAACGCAATTCGGGTCAGCATGCAGGTATCAGCGCCAGGGGACGTTGCCCCAGGCCGCTGTGCAGCCCGCGAGTTCTAAAGCTGTAGTCTTGAGTGCATCGGGAGGTTTGCCTGCTGATGGGTACTTCTGTCTCCTTGGTGCATCTGTTGGGAGCCTGTCCAGAAGGTTGCATGCGCCCTGCTCCATCACGGGCCTGTCTCCCCCCTCTTCGGAAGTCATGGTACGGACGGTGTTCGGATGCCACAAGAGGAAGGTACGGCACTCCGACGGCCATCGAGCAAAGACGAGCGCCAGGGTTTGTCCCCTGGCGCTCGGTTACAGGCTTGCCGATGCCCTGTGAGCTTCGCCTACTTCCGTTCGACGACGACCCAGTCGATGACGAGATCGGCGTTGTAATCGTCGATTGTGGCGACAATGCGTGGCTGTAGGACGCGGTAGTTGGCGAAGGCATATTCGACGATGTACCGAACGTCATCCTCGGCACCATCCTCGTCGAAATCGCCCCACTCGATATCGCGTGGCTGCACGATCTGCAGCCGGAAATCGATCAGCACGTTGTTGTCGATGTCGATGACGACCGAGTTGGCGATCCCGCAGCAGATGCTCGGTTCGAGCCAGATGCGATCGTCGATCCATTGATCGAAGTCCAGATCGACGTTACAGAAGGCGATCGGATGATCCTCCGGATCGTTGGGGTGCGTGCCCGCTGCCAGTTCGCTGTCGTCGGAGAACCCGTCGCCGTCGGTATCGACCGGCAGTAGCTCCGGCGGCAACAGAACCGGGATGCATTCTGAGTTACAGGGATCGTCATCGAGGCCGTCGAGATAACCATCCGAGTCGGAGTCACGGTTCGTCGGATCGAGCATTGGGACGAATCGGATCGTGAAGTCGACCGGATCCTCATCGATCAGGCCGTCTTCATCGTTGTCGATCCCGTCGACGGGATCCTCGTTGATTGCCGCGTCGGTGTCGTTGTCGAGCTGGCTGCAGGTGAGGGGCACGCAGACCCACTTCACCTCAGGACCGTCGTAAATCCGGTCATTGTCCGTGTCGTGGTCGAGCGGGTTGGTCGGGTTGAACGTTAGCTCGATTGGTTCCTCGGTCGGATCCTCATCGATCGCCCCGTCCAGATCGTTATCTATTCCATCGACCGGGTCTTCGTCAAATGCGCCGTCCCCATCGTTGTCTATCGGGAGCGGGTCGAAATATGCAGCGAAAGGCTGTCGCTGGACTCGCTCCTACCAGTCAGTCAACTCATCATGATCTGTATCTGGATCGCATGGGTTTGTCTCATTGGGGTTTGGCTGTGGAGGTCCGGGGAGGGGGACCTGTTCGTACTCAAAATCGCTTGGCAGGAAGTCGAAGTTCCCGTCGTGGTTGGCGTCCTCGTAACCGTCCGAGAGGCCATCATTGTCACTGTCGGGATCGAGCGGATCCAGACATCCGCAGTCCTGTTTAGTGTTGTTTGCCGCGGGATACACCACTGTGATCGGCCGACCGAAGAGATCGACGGTCGGAATCATCTGCTGGCGGGTGGTGGAGAAGCTCAGTCGCTCGATCCCGTCCGCAAGTGCGTCGCCGTCGGTGTCGTATTGGTTGGGGTCCGTCTCGCCGGAACTCCAATCTCCTAGGCCATCCTCGTCCTCGCCGATCCCGATCGGATTCGGATGATCCCCGATACCGTCCGGACTCCCGAGGCGGCTCAACGGGGTCGCACAGGGTGTGGGTCCCGGAGTGGAGCAGGACTTACAGATCGGGTTGACTACCACGCGATCGTCGCCACTCGTCATCCATGGGGTCCTTGCGCCGCCGTCGCACAGCCCGTCGCCGTCAGTATCGGCGTTGACGGGGTTCGTGTTGTTCGAACCGAAGACCTCGGCCGAATCGAGCAGACCGTCATCGTCGGTGTCCGGATCGAACGGGTCGGTCGGGATCGGACCACCGCCGGTCACCTCATGCCAGTCGTTCCGGCCGTCGTCGTCGGTGTCCCAATCGTCGGGATCCGTGCCGATGGCGATTTCTTCTCCGTCATTCAGCCCATCGCCGTCGGAGTCGGAGTCGCAGACGTTGTTTAGGGCGTCATTCTGCTGTTCGCCATATCCAGATGTAGCTACAGTCCGCACGACGCCAGGGTGTGCGACATCGGCAACGTTAAGGTCGATGAAGTCCTCGTAGTGGGTATACGTAAATTGGGCCCCAGTACTGGTAATGACCCCAGCTGGCGTGACCGTGATCACCGAGCCGTCCTGTATCCCGTCGTCATCAGAGTCGTCGTTGTTGACGAGCGGGCACACTGCATCGCGGGTTCCACCAGTGGCGCCGTCCGCTGTGCTCAGACCGCTCCCTGCGTACTCCTGCGGATCAAACAAGTGATCGTCGTCGGTGTTGATATCCAGCGGATCACTCTCTTGATCGAACGTTCTCTTCGGTGTCGTGCCTGTGACACCGCCCGTGGCGATCAGCTCATCGGCGTCCATGAGCGTGTCGTTGTCGGTGTCCTGATCAAGCGGATCGGTCCCGGTGATGTTCACCTCTTCGTAGTCGGAGAGACCATCGTCGTCGGAGTCCACATCCAGGGCAGGTACGGTAGTCAAGGTCCGGGCAACTGCTGCGGGCAAGAAGGTGTACGGCGCGATGAGGTCGGCGTTTGTGCCCGGAATCGGCGATGGATGTGTGTAACCGCTTGGCACCGCAGTGCTGCCCACAGGCAGCGTCGTGGAAACCTCCTCGAACAGTACAGTCGAGAACGTCTCGCCCGCGCCTTTCGGACGCTCAAACACCGGTTCGCCACCCAGTTGGCCCACTTCCTCCCCGTCGAGCAGACCATCACCGTCTGTGTCGGGGTTACAGAGATCGGTCTCCCAGTAGAATGCCCCACCAGCCTTCGTCGGTGGGCCACTGAAATCACCGAGGGTCATCCCGTTTCCGGATAGACCCCACGTTCCATCGTGATTCGCGTCCTCAGTGCCATCCTGCAAGCCGTCGTCGTCGGAGTCATCGTCGTTGACGTAAGGACAGACATTATCCGGAAGTCCTCCCGTAGACCTCGAAAGGCCAAGCCCGGATCCCGGGTACTCGATCTGATCGTGGAGATCGTCGTCATCGGTGTCGGGATCAAGAGGATCGGACACCTGCTGGAACGTCCGGTTCGGCCAGGTGCCTCCGGTGGCGATCAGCTCGTTGGCATCGCTGAGCGTATCGTTATCGGAATCCGCATCGAGAGGGTCGGTGTGGGTGATGTTGACTTCTTCGTAGTCGGACAGACCGTCGTTATCGCAGTCGTCGTCTAGCGGAGGAACGGTGCTTGCGAGGTCTGATCCATCCACCCCAAATGTGGTGGAAACGCCCTGTGGCGTCACTGCCGTGAACCCATCAGTTGAATCCACCGGAAGCCCGCCCAATAGCGCGACTTCTTCGCCGTCCGTCAGGCCATCCCCGTCCGTGTCTGGCTCGCAGAAATCTGTCTCCCCAGTAGGAGGGCCCACAGTTGCTTGCGACGTGGAATTGCCGATCGTGAGGGTGGTGATTGACCCATCACCATCCCAGCTTTCCGTGCCGTCCTGGAGGCCGTCGTCGTCGGAGTCGTCATTGCTAACGTACGGGCAGATCAGGTCGCGTGTCCCGGGGTTGGAAGCACCTGTTGAGTACCGGGTCACGCCGGTGCCGGAGTACTCGATGTTGTCAAGAAGGCCATCGTGATCCGTGTCCTGGTCCAGCGGGTTGCTCTCCTGGTCGAACGTGCGATTGGGGAAGCTTCCTGAAAGGACGATCAGCTCGGCTGCATCGCCGATCCCATCGCCGTCGGTATCCCAGTGGAGTGGATTTGTCTGAGTAACGATCTGCTCCTCGTAGTCCGACAGGCCATCGTCGTCGGAATCGTCATCGAGCGCTGGCACCGTCACGGTGCCCGAGGGCGTCACCACTGTGATCTCGCCTCGGCCGAACAGGCCCTCTTCCTCTCCATCCATCAGTCCGTCTCCGTCCGTATCAGGGATACAGGGGTGCGTCTCCCCGCTTCCTTGCGTCCCTGTGCTGCCGAGCGTGTAGCTCGTCGATCCGCTGAAGTCCTGGTCCTCCACGCCATCGAGCAATCCATCGCCATCGGAATCGGGGTCGTTGACAAAGGTCGAATATGGCGAAGCGAGCGATCCTTCAGCGAATTCGACGAGGTCATCGAGACCGTCGCCATCCGTATCCATGGCCCTCGGATCAGCGTGGTCACGTGTATCTGTACGCACAGTGATGGTGGCGCCGGAATCAGAGGGGTACGCGGAGAACGTGCCGACCTCCCGGCCGTCATCCAGGCCATCCCCGTCCGTATCGTACTTACAGAAGTCTGTCACGTAGTCACCCTGTTCGTTCCCGTCCATGATATCGTCCCCATCGCTGTCCGATACCGTTGGGTTCGGGCAAGCACATGTGCTGTGTTTGCTCACGTCATACGACGTTGCCATGTCCCCGTTGGCCTCGTCGATCTCGTCAAGATCGCCCATGCCGTCGCCATCGGAATCCCACTTGTGGTCTTCCAAGCCGGCAATCACCGCCTCCACCGAGCCAGGAATCCCGTCGCCGTCGACATCGGTGCACATGGTCTGGATCGCGATCTCGCCGTGGAGGCTCAATCCGGTGAGTCCCGCGGCGATCATGTCGCCAATCGGGACCGTGGAACCCGGGAAGATCGCGGTCCACACCGGATCGGGGATGATAGACGCTGCTGCCGCGCCGCTATCGAGCAACACCTGCAACGCGGCCATGACCGTACACGTGGTGTTCAGACCGAAGATGGTGTCCTCGATGTGAAGCGTGCCACAGCCGTCGTCGTCAGGCACAAGCGGCCGCTCGATCAAGTACATCGCGTACGATCCGACGTGGATGTTATCGTCTGGTTCGTACGCCACCGCAAAGGGCTGCATCATCGAATCGCCGATTACCTGATCGGTACACGTATCCGACGTCCCGGCTCCTCCTGTTGTGAGGCTGCAGAAGACAGAGCTATCTGCCTGATCAACGGCATCTCCTACTGGCTTCCTCTTAGTACCTCGAGACGCGGTGTCCGTCACCGTGACCGTACAGTTGCCGTCTACTTGATTCTGGCAATCGAGCTCCGTTTCGGTCGTACGTTTCTGCACCGACACGTCGACGCTGCCGCTACTCCCATCGTGTGTCTGTAGTGGACTGCTAGTGGTAGGAACGTAAGTTGCAGTCACGCCAACGAACGAGTGGCTCTCCGTGGCTGTGTACTTCGTGAAGTTGTAGGTCGCCTGCGATGAGTTCGAGGAGATTGCTGAGAGCCCGCTGACAAGCGACATCGGCCCCGTGACGTTCAGGGTGCCCTCTGGAGGCGAGGCGCTGTCTGCTGGGCCGATATCCGTCACAGTGACGATTACCGTGCCCGTCTCGTACAGGAATATGGCGTCATTGCCGCCATCAGAGTCCTGCCACGACAGCGTTGTCTCGGTCGGTCGGACCTTGACTTCTAGGGCGTCCGTGGATCCGCCATTACAGTAGATGGAGGATCCACCGTAGTCTGCGCCGATCGTCGTCGTGGCGACACTCGTTCCTGCATCGCCGGCAGCCGGCGTGTACGTCACGTCGAAGGTGCCATGCACGAGTGAACCGGAGCCAGAGGGAGAGAAAGCCCCAGCTGCTCCATCGTCGTCGAACGTAGCCGCCCCCGTGGGAATCGTGGAACCGGGAGCCACGGTACCATCGGCGACAACGACTGTGCACGTCGTCTCCTGATCGATGTAGACAGAGTCCGGATCGCAGACCACGCTGACCACCGGTGGACGCTTGGTAACGTCAAGCGTGACGCTGGCACTACTTGTCAGGTACTCTCCGTTGGCGTCAGTGAACGTGGCCAAGATCGTATGAGTCTGATCGGGGTCAGCGCTGCAGTCCGCACCACTCGAAGTGGGCGTGTAGGTGACATTCGAGCAGTAGGCATCGTCGACACCGCCGACCAGTATGCAATAGTCAGAGGAGAAGTCTCCGTTTGCACCGGATGGAAGATTCTTGGCGAAGGCCAACGCCTTCCCGACCAATCCCGCGGCGTCGCAGGGTGAAGCCGCCGTCGTAGTAACCCTCGCCGTAATCGTCGTTGGTTGGTTGACGTAGACTGTGCCCGGATCGAGGCTCACGGTGGTCGTGGGGGCAGGACACCTGTACAGGGTGTGCGAGACGATGTCGGCTTCCACTGGGTATGTGACTGTATCGTCGGGGGTGTAAGTGGCGGTGATATCCCAAGCGCCCGCGCCGCAGGTAGGGTCTGAGGACGTTGCCAAGACGAACGGGCCCGCCGTCGTGAGGCCTTCGTAGGAAGTGGTACTTGAGTAACTGGTGTCACATGTTCCGGTTGGGTACCCGATCTTCACCTCCACAGTTCCGTCGTCAGGGAACCCGCCGCCAGAGTACCCCACATTGACTGTGATGTCGTTGCCCATGAGCGTTGGGTTCGGGGTGTGGCTGGTGATCGTGAACGCGCCGGGCGTCGGGGCTGTAACGGTCTGATCCAAGGAATTCGAGTTCGTGCCTGTGCCGTCTCCGTCCACGGTAGTCCTTCCAGCGAAGTTCGTGTCCCCGCTGTAGGTGACCTCGACCGAAACCGCGCTCTGTGCAGAGGTTAGGGTGACCGAGCTGCTGCTGGCACTTCCACCGCTGAGCAGATGAGGACCGGAGTTGTCGATCGTGGTGCCGCCCACGTCCTTGATATGGAAGGTGACGGTTCCCGTGGGACTGCCCGCCGCAGGCCCGACTGCCGTGACCGCCGCGGTAAACGTGCCAGAGGATCCTGAGTTCCACGGATCGTTACTCGGCGTGATGCCGATTGACACGGTTCCCTTGTTCACCTGGTGCGACGCGGTTGTGCTCGTTCCGTTGTAGTCAGTGTCGCCCGAGTAAACGGCGGTGAGCGTCTTTATGCCCGGGGTGGTGGATGTCAGGCTGCAACTCCAATCCCAGCGGTCATTGGCAGTATCCCATGTGAGCGTTGTGTCAGTACAGACATCTGCGCCGTCGGATATTTGGACACTCCCACTGGTCGAAGCACTGTCCCAGCCATAGGCCGGCGTGACCGTCCCGGTGACGGCATAGGACTGACCGACAACAGAGGGATCGCCATCAGAGCCGCCGCTTGGGGTCACGGTCGTGATGGCCGCGGCGGTGTCCGCCTTATTGACCGTGTGGGATGCCGTCGGATCCGATGCAGGATCGTTGTAGTTTGCATCTCCCGAGTAGACAGCGGTGATAGTCTTTGCACCCACGGTGGTGGACGTCAGGCTGCAGCTCCAATCCCAGCGGTCATTGGCAGTATCCCATGTGAGTGTTGTGTCAGTACAGGTATCAGTGCCGTCGGATACCTGGACAGTTCCCGTGGTCGAAGCACTATCCCAGCCATAGGCGGGCGTGACGGTCCCGCTGACAGTGTAGGACTCACCGACAACGGTTGCAGTTGTCAGATCCGACGTGATTGCCGCAGTGGTATTGGCCTTATTGACCGTGTGTGATGCCGTCGGATCCGATGTTGGATCGTTGTAGTTTGCATCACCCGAGTAGACAGCGGTGATGGTTTTCGGAGTGCCCACTGTGGTCGAGACGAGGCTACAACTCCAGTCCCAGCGGTCATTGACAGTATCCCATGTGAGCGTCGTGTCGGTACAGGTATCTGTGCCGTCTGATATTTGTACATCCCCCGTGGTGGTAGCGCTATCCCAGCCATAGGCAGGCGTGACCGTACCGCTGACGGTATAGGGCTGTCCGACAACGGTTGCAGTTGTGAGATCCGACGTAATTGCCGCGGTCGTGTTTGCCTTGTTCACAGTGTGTGATGCAGTCGGATCCGATGCCGGATCATTGTAGTCTGCGTCACCCGAGTAGACAGCGGTGATAGTTTTCGGTGCGCCCACTGTGGTTGAGATGAGGCTGCAGCTCCAATCCCAGCGGTCATTGGAGGTATCCCATGTGAGCGTTGTGTCAGTGCAGGTATCTGTTCCGTCGGATACTTGGACAGTCCCCGTGGTCGAAGCACTATCCCAGCCATAGGCGGGCGTGACGGTCCCGCTGACGGTGTAGGACTCACCGACAACGGTTGCAGTTGTCAGATCCGACGTGATCGCCGCAGTAGTATTGGCCTTATTGACCGTGTGGGATGCGGTCGTACTCGCGGTGTTGTAGTTCACATTGGCGTCGTCATCATCCACGTACACAGCGGTGAGGGTCTTGACGCCGACTGTCAGGGGAGTCGTTGGAGTCACTGTGCAACTCCAGTTCCATTTCGAAGTTACGGGGGTATTCCAGACGAAGGAGGTGGCGTCGTTACTGTGTCCTTCTCCGTCATCCACCGTCACCGTCCCGGCAGGTGTCCCACTTCCCGGAGGATCGACCACGAGGGTTCCGCTCACCACGTAGGGTTGACCGACAACGGACGAACTCGGGGCAACACCCGTGATACTCAAGACAACGCTTGCCTTGTTGACGATCTGCGCATACGCGGAGCTCGTTGAGCCAATGTAGTTTGCGGCATCTCCGCTGTACACGGCCGTAATCGATTCCGGGCTGTCCACAGCGTCGAACGATGTCGTCGCCTCAGCCACGCCAGTAGTCAGTGATTGCGGTGAATCAAACGGTGTGCCGTCCGCATAGAACGTAACGATCCCAGTTCCGTTGGGCGTGCCACTTCCCGGCGCGTCTGCCGTCACCGTTGCGATGAACGTCACGCTCTCGCCTGTAACTGACGGGTTATTGCTCCCCGTCTTGAGCGTCACGGTAGTTGTTGTGGCTGCCTTTGCCACGATCAGAGGTGTGGATTTGGAACTTCCATTGAGTGGAGGAGCACATCCGCCGCAGGCGGGGTAGCTTCCCTCGATCGTGTAGGTACCTGCTTGAACCGGGACGAACGAGGACGACGCTGAGAATGGACTTCCGCCGCTTGTCGCAACAGTATCATCGAGGACGTCCCACGTTCCGGACCCGGGAGACTTGATGCGTCGAGTGAGGTCTCCGCTGAAAACAACCAGCGAACCCGTCTGCGCAGTCAGCCTCCACGTCACCGCCACGCTCTGACCGACGACCGGGCTCACGGGGGAGATGATGATCTCAATCGCCGTATCAACCGCGCCAGCTGCGGAGAACCCGGCCAGAAGACCAAGGATCAGGGTAATGATTACTATGGAAGCCACTTGCTTTCCACCACGGGTCATCTTATTGCCTCCTCCAAAACCACCCTTGATCAAGTCCCGTCGCATCCGCTTCGCCCCCTCTAAAACGCCACGCCGGCGGTGACCGCCGCGCGCGTCAACCCATAACGACCGAACGTTGCCTGTACCGTCACGACAGCTGGACTGAAACGGAAGGTCAATGTGCTTGCCCAACTGGCGAACCCGAATTGCTCGCCGCGTGTTGCGTACGACACGCTCGTCGCCGCGGAGAAGATTCCTTGAGCGAGCGACAACCGTACGGACGCTCCTGTCAATCCCCTCTCAAGGCCGGTGGCCGAAATCCCCCACGAGCCGGTCATTGCCCCCATGCTGAGTCCCGAACTGATGCTGGCGGACATCGACGTAAGGGTCATCGTATCCAGGGCGAAGGCCAGGCGGAACGGCTCCGCGGTGATCGAGAGCGTGATGCCTCCGAATGCCGCAGGCCTGAGTGTGATTGAACTGCTGACGCTTACATTGTCCCATAGCTGGCCAGAAAGACTGATAGTTGCGGCAAACGCTGTCGCGGCGTACGTCTGCGTTGGGCTCTTTCTGTACGTGAACCCCGTGCCCAGCGTAACAGCCTGCAAGGTTGTTCCGAAAAGCTGAATGTCGCCCAGTTTGATCCCGCTGATACCGAATCGGGCGAAGTAATTGCCCGGCACGACGCTTCCAGAAGCGGAATACCCTTTGATGCTCTTCCCTGATGAGGACGCGTTTATCCCAAGGCTCGTGCTCACCGAGACACCCATCTGAGCCCGCCAGCTGGCGGAGATTAGGCTTCCAATAGCGAAGCTCTGAGACTGCACCGGGTAGTACAACGGCGTGTACGCAGACCCCGGATTGGGGAAGTTGACATCATCCATCATTATCAGGGTCTTGACGTTGAATCCAGCGATGGAGGTTAGAAGGGTTGCACGCGCCGTGACGAAAAGGATGTCCGCAGGTGGGACAACCACCGAGTTCGGCAGGTTATTCACATCCGTTACGGCCTCGAACGGAACGGCGAACCATATCTCAGGAACCACGCTCAGCTCGTCAAGTGGAACTCCATAGACAGGGAGGCCCCCGAAGCTCAACGGCGCCTTGAACACAAAGTGCTCCGGCCCGGCCGTATTCACTGCGGCGTCGATGTTCAGCTCGAAGAGGCCGAGATCCACGTTCAGAACGGCTTTCGATGCGATGGCGAACTCGAGCATCACGAATTCACTGGGCGTGTCCAGCTTGATCTCGCCGGTCAGGGTCGTAGGAATGCGGCGGGCGATGATACCCAGGCCGAATTGCCCGGAAAGCTGCGCGTGGGATGCAACCCCACAGCCAAGTAATACAAGACACGCTACGGACACGATGGCAACCCGGGCGTTAATGACGCTCACCTCCGCAACTTTTACAGATGCTGTATCGATCGGCCTCGCGACGGCAATAGCGCCGTTTGGATCGTTCATTAGTAATGTGGGGCACTAAGTAATGCAGATCACATGCAGGATTCCGGACATGGAGGTGTTCACTTAAACGTGTGGGATGGTTGAGGGCGTTCCGATGAGAGAGCACAGCAGTTGCCGAGAGAGATAGAGCTTTAAGCTTCTCTCTCGCGCTACACGATCGAGACGTCTTTCGTTGTTGGCAATAGAACAGAGAGAATCTCTCACTCATCGAGGAATCCTCATTACGACACAGCACTTCCACAAGCCCCAGCCCCTTTGAGAGATGTTCTGATAACTCGATTACCCTGCTATTTACGGGCCCGTGGCTTTACGGCCCCACCTTGCGATGGGTTCGCCCTTTTCAGGTTCTCTCGCCCTTCTCCCCTACCTCATTTGCCACCCAGATCCCGTGCATCCGCATCCGAAAACATGTCAGTTGGATCCACGGTGTGTGATGTACAATACTACACATAAGTGGCATGCGTCTAGTCCCCGCACTGTGTCACCAAGAAGATCTCTGCAATCAAGAGACTTGTTAGCGGATGAAATTAATTCTCTCGGATGATAGCTGCCGGTCCCCCGAGGGTGCGTCACTTAACATCTCCCACTCGAACACGAGAAACCCCGCAGGTGCTAATCCGTGGAACCTCAGCCTGCTTATGGTTGGACGACCCTTGTGGCGATAATTAGGCGTGTGTGCTCCTTCCGTGCGAGGGGTCCGAAGTGAAGCGGAGGGCCCGCAAGATTGCCCGTGGAAGAGTGACAAACGCGACTAAGGGGGTCTGGGTCTCTCCTGTCGGGCGGGGATATCGTTACCAGATGACCTCGGCGACGATCTCTCCCTCGGGCGTGACCAGGAAAATCTCATCGTGGTCAGGGTCAAGGTATAGCGCAAGAAGGTCACGTTCCGGATTGAATGTCTCGATGCAAATCATGTAGGGGTCGTCCGGGAGGAGGAGCGTCTCCTCGGGGAAGACGTATTCGCCCTCCAGATCGGCGAGCGCCCAGCCCTCGATGTCTATGGGAGATAACGAGAGGTTCAGAAGCTCGATGCACTGCTCTGTCAGATCCACATTGTGGATGACGACCGGGATGAGCGCCCCACCCACTAGGTCCAGGGCAGCGTCCGGCTGCGCGGCCAGGAACTCGGTCCACAGGCTGTCGAAGGTTTCGAGGAACGCAGAGGCCGTCGACTGGCTTTCGCCGGCCGAGTCGGTGCAGTCGATAATGAGGACCGTGTCGTAGCGGCGGACGCTCCCCGGGTCGAGCCACTCGTACGAACCGGTGACGACAATCGCCCCATCGATCACGGCGAATCGGTGATGAAAGGGAGCCGTTCGGGGCGTTTGGATGACGGGAACCCTCGCCTCGAAAAGTGTTGTGTATTGGCTTCCGATCTCGTTTTCTTGACCGGAGGCCAGGATAACGCGTACCGAGAGGCCGCGGCGAAAGGCCCGAATGACGGCCTGCCCCAACACGTCGCTGGTGAAACTGGGCAATGCGATGTCCAGCGTTCCCGTGGCGCTATCGATGGCCTGCACGATGGCTGCGTGAGCCGACGTGGCGGACTGAGGCGATACGAAGTAACTCTGCACATCGCATGCCTGACCGGCAAGTGCGAACACCAAACCCAAGATGATGGCAAACCCGCCGCATAGTTGTCTGAACATCGCCTGCCTCCTTGGACCTTCTCAAGCCGGCCGCTGGTCGCCGCAGCCAGCGGCCGCACTGTCGACCCTTTGGTCCCGCTGCATTCTAACCTCTCGATCTTCCCTTGAGAACAACGGCTCCTCGATGGGCTCCCTGGACTGCTCTAAGCTTGACTCGATAGGCGATTCCACTTCTCGTAGCGGGTGGCCAGCTCAGCCTCGATCACCTGGTGTTCGGTACCAAGGGCGGCGATCCGTACAGTATTGCCTGAGGCGCTCGCATCGATCAGCTCGGCCTCGATGGCGCACCGTCGGGACTCGAGACCTTCGATTGCTTCCTCGAGGGATCGGACAGCTTCGGCCTGGTGCTTCACCCGGACTTGGTCCTGTTTCTTCGCGGAGGTCACCCGGTTGTGCTCCCGAGCCGAGGTCGCCACCGATCCTTTGGCCTCGTTGCGATCTGCCGCTGCCCGTCCCTCGGCCGTCCGCCTTCGGAACTCGGTGTATCCGTAGCCGTGAACGCAAAGCTCGCCGTCTTCGATGAGCCAAACCTGCGTCGTGACGGCTTCGAGGAGCGCCCGGTCGTGGGATATGAGAAGAAGGGTGCCGGGATACTCCTGCAGCGCGCGTTCCAGGATCTCCTGGCTGGCCAGGTCGAGGTGGTTGGTCGGCTCGTCAAGCAACAGCAGGTTCCCTTCGATCAGCGACAGCAGAGCAAGAGCAACCCGGCTTCTCTCCCCGCCGGACAGAGCCTCCATCTTCTTCTCAACCTCGTCGCCTGAGAACAGGAAGCGGCCCAGCAATCCACGAGCCTCTGAGATGGTCAGCGAAGCCCTCGACAACACGGAAGCGAGAACTGTATCGCGGCCGTGTAGGCCTTCCTGTCGTTGGCTAAAGGTGGCGTGTCTCACGTTGTGCCCCAGTTCGCAGCTTCCGGAAACGGGCGGATGTTCGCCGACCAGCGTTCTCAAGAGCGTCGTTTTTCCACACCCGTTGGCGCCGATAATGGCGACCTTTTCGCTGCGGTAGACGATGGCCTCAGGCACTGAAAACAGTGGCCGATCGAATCCGATGCTTAGCTTGTGCAGCGAGAGTACCTGCTTGCCGGGGAGTACGGCCATGCTGATGTGAAGTGATATTCGTTTGGCGTCCTTGGGACGTTCGATACGAGTCCTTTCGATCCGCTCCAGTTTCTTCTCGCGATCCTTGGCTTGGCGAACCTTTTGCCCCGCCTTGTGACGGCGAACGAAATCTTTGTATTTCTCGATCGTTTCTTCCTGTTTCTGGTAGGATTGCAGCCGACGCTCTCGATCGGCATCCCTCTGCGCTCCGGATTGCGAGTAACCGCCATTGTAGACGGTGACTTGTTCGAAGGCGATGTCCCACGTCCGATTGGCCACGCGATCGAGCAAATGACGATCGTGCGATACGAGGATCAGGGCACCGGGAAACTGAAGCAGCGTTTCTTCCAGCCATTCCAAAGCGCCGAAGTCGAGGTGATTGGTGGGCTCGTCGAGCATCAACAGATCCGGTGCCTCCAGTAGCACGCGTGCCAACGCGGCCCGCGCCTCTTCGCCTCCCGAAAGCACGCCGATTGGGGTATCGAATTGGCACGACGCAAACCCTACCCCGATGAGGGCGGCCCGGATGCGAGCATCGATCTCATATCCCCCCGAGCGCTCGAACCGGTGCAACAGGTCGTCGTATCGATGGATCGTTTCCGGGTCGTCAGCCCCGCCGGCAATGGCGTGTTCCAAGCGCCGCAATTCGGCTTCCATCTCTCGGAGGTGAGCGAATGGGCGTTCCATGGCTTTGAGAAGCGTTCCTTCGTCTTGCAGCCGAGACGTTTGCGACAAGTAAGCAATTCGCACGTCTCCGATCAGGCGCGCGGCACCTTCGGACGGCGATTCCAAGTTGGCGATAATCTTGAGCAGGGTTGACTTCCCGACTCCGTTGTCTCCGATCAGTGCGATTCGATCGCCGCGTGCCAGTTGAGCTGAAAACGGATCGAACAAGACGTCGGCAGCGAATGCCTTGCTCAGCCGTTCGATTTGCAGGATGGACATGAGGCTGATGGTACGGCAAGGGCGAGAGGGTGCAAAGCGTAGCTTCTTCATAACCAGTGTGCTAGCATGCTGCGGTGGGACGAATGCGCGAAGCTATGTTGTACGACCGGATCAACGAAGGGCGTGTGCACTGTCGGCTGTGCTCCCATTGCTGCATTATCGCTGACGGCGAGCGGGGCATTTGTCAGGTGAGAAGGAACGAAGCCGGCACGCTGGTGAGTCTAGTGTATGAGCGCGTCATCGCTCGCGACGTGGATCCCATCGAGAAGAAGCCGCTGTTTCATTTCTACCCCGGCACCCGGGCTTATTCCATGGCCACCGTCGGCTGCAATTTCACCTGCCTTCATTGTCAGAATCACTACATCTCTCAGTACCCTCGTGTGCACTCCGGACAGATCGTGGGAGATCGCGTGTCGGCTGCCGAAATTGTGGCCGACGCCGTTGAAGCAGGGTGTCATTCGATCGCCTATACCTATACCGAGCCGACCATCGCCGTCGAGTACGTGCTGGAGGTCATGGGTGAGGCCCGCGAAGCCGGCCTAACCAACGTCTGGGTAACCAACGGGTATTTCACGGCGGAGACCGCCGCCCTCATCACGCCGCTGCTTGATGCCGCCAACGTCGATCTCAAGGGAATCTCCGATCGAATGTATCACGAGATCGTGGGCGGGAACGTGCGACCGGTGTTGAATACGATCGAACGGCTGGTTCGGTCGGGGGTGTGGGTGGAGGCGACCACGGTGGTCATTCCCGAGGTCAACGATTCGGAAGACGAGCTGCGATGGACGGCGGAAGCCATTCGCGGCATTTCTCCTACTATCCCCTGGCATGTCAGTCGATTCTTCCCCGCCTATCGAATGGCCAATCGACCGCCGACGCCGATTCGTACGTTGGAACGAGCGAGGGAGATCGGCCGGGAGGTAGGACTTCAATATGTGTACATCGGCAATCTGCCCGGCGAAGGCGAATCCACCCACTGTCCTACGTGCGGTGCCAAGGTCATCGCGCGGTCGAGTTTTCTGGTGAAGGAGGTCCGATTGATGGAGGGAGTGTGCCCGGAGTGCGAAGCGGTCGTTCCGGGTGTGTGGTTTGCGAACCCTTCGGGTTCGTTGGAGTTTTAGCGTAGCGAAAACTCCTGTGGATGACGAAAGGAAATTCGGGTGGCTGAAATCTCATGAAACTACTAGCGGTCGCAATCATGAAGCGAGTGGATACTGGGCGCTGCGCTGCCGTCTGCCCAATAAGAGCGCCGGCCGGCGCTGGGCCGATGGGCTGCAACGTGCGTAGTCCGTCTTACTCCACGCGTGGCTAACGCTTCGATATGTTGACGCGCCGGTCTTCGCCATCCAGCAATTCGATGGATACTTGGATGTGGCTGATTTCCACCAGCCCGTCGATGCGGTCGGGCCATTCCACCACGCTTACGCCGAATTCGGGAGGCAGGTAATCGTCCAATCCGACTTCTGCTAACTCGTCCAAGGAAGATACGCGATAGGCGTCGATGTGATGCATGGACAGTCGCCCCTGATATTCGCGGGCGATCATGTAGCTGGGCGAGACGACCACATCCGTAATCAGCAAGCCTTTGGCGATGCCCTTGGAGAGCGTGGTCTTGCCTGATCCCAACGGTCCGACCAGGGACACCACCATGCCGTCGGTCAGGACGGAGGCCAGCTCGACGCCGATTTCCTCCATCTCCGCGGGAGTATGGGCAATGATCGTTTTGTTCATTAGGTGCGTGGGTGAACGTCCAAGGTTTCCAACTCCTTGGCGATTCGCGCAATGGAAACAGACACCTCGCCGTCTGTGAGTGTCCGATCCGCTGCGCGGAAGGACAGTTCGTACGTCAAAGACTTCCGATCCGCGGCGATCTGCTCGCCTTGATACATGTCGTACAGCAAGGCCGAATGAACGACCGGTTCCTTGAGAAGGAGTTCTCGAATCCGTGCTTCCGGCAACGACCTTGGGGCGGAAACCGACAAGTCTCGTTTGGACGCTGGGAATTGAGAAACCTTCTCATAGCGAATGGCCCTCTCGGTTTCCGCGGTCAGATCGGCCCCCGAGAACTCGAACAGAATAATCGGAACTTGAATGGCGAAGTGCTCGATCAAGGACGAGTCGAGTGCTCCCATGAATCCCATCCGCGCCCCAGCTCGCTTGAACCAGGCGCTCTGGAATGGATGCAAGAACGAAGGCGCCTCCTCAGGGACGATACAGATGTCGTGAAGGTTCAACCGTGCGAACAGCTGATCGAGGATACCCTTGGCCAATGGCAGGGTCACCATCTCTTTGCCCTTCATGGGGGTTCCGGTACGGCCGAACAAGGCGCCTCCCAGCGTCTCCTGCTCTCCGCCGGATTGGGAAAAGGTGCGTCCCCATTCGAAGATCATGCCGCCGTCCACGCCCTGGCTGAGATTCGTCTCTACGACCGAAAGGATGTCAGGCAATAGGCTGTTGCGAAGCGCCGTTTGGCCTTGAGTCATTGGATTGAGAATGCGGATGAGACCGTTATCGGGTTGACCAAGAATCTCGCGCCAAGCACGATTGTCGAATCCGTCGGTGATGACCTCGATCATGCCTTGCTCAACCAGGGCCTCCCGGACCCGGTCTTTGTCTCGCTCGATGCGGTCTTTGTGGCCAATCCTGAGCACGGGCGACGGCGATTGGGAGGTCAGCCGATCGTAGCCATAGATTCTGCCGATCTCTTCGATTAGATCGGCTTCCTGCTCCAAATCGCGGCGATGAGCTGGGACGGTGGCGCGAATGCCATTCTCCTCGGCTTCGGCCGGGATTTGCAGTCGAGTCAAGATATCGAGGCAGGCCGCCTCATCGACATCGATTCCCAGCACGGCGACGGCACGTTCGGGCCGCAATCGAAGCATCTTCGGTTCGACCGGGGCCGGATAGGCATCGGCAAGCCCGGCGTGCACTCGGCAACCGGTCAACTTCTGAATGAGGTGGGTCGCTCGAGCAGCCACGAAGGGAATCGTTTCGGGATTCAGGTCCCGTTCGAATCGCTGCGATGCTTCGGAGCGAAGACCCATCGATCGGGCCGACATGCGGATTCGATAGCCGAAGAACGAAGCGATTTCCAGCAACAGGCGCGACGTTTCGGGCCGAATCTCGGAACGCTCGCCTCCCATCAAGCCGGCCAATGCCAACCAGCCATCTTGATCGCCGATCATCAGCACTTCCGAGGAGAGCGGGCGATCCACACCGTCGAGTGTTCGAAACACTTCGCCCTCCGTTGCTCTTCGAACAACAACGGGTTCACGCACCAAATCGGCATCGAACGGATGGAGGGGCTGGCCCAGTTCGAGCATGACGTAGTTGGTGGCGTCCACAACGTTGGCCAACGGGCGCATACCGGCTTTGATCAGTCGATGTTGTATCCGTAACGGAGACGGGCCGATGCGAATGTCCTCCATCAGCTTGGCGGCATAACGCGGGGCATCCTTCGGGTCTTCGATCTCGATGTGCACTAAATCGCCGATCGGGGGAAGCGTTTCCTCGACCGACGTATCCATCTCTGCCAACGGGCGATCAAGTATGGCTGCCACTTCGCGGGCCAAGCCATAAACCGATGCGCAATCGGGCCGGTTGGACGGAACCTTGATGTCGAGGATGAAGTCGTTGTACTCGAATAGTTCGTTCAAATCGGTGCCGAGTGTGAGATTGAGCTCTGCAGGGAAATCCCAAATGCCTTCGGATTTCTCTTCCAGTCCCAGTTCTGCTTTGGAGCAGATCATGCCGCTGGACATCCGGCCTCGAATCTTGCGCCGTTCGATTTTGAATCCGCCCGGAAGTTCTCCTCCGGGTGTGACGACGGGAACGGTCATACCGGCGGCGACATTGGGCGCTCCGCACACGACTTCGACCGTTTCGGAGCCCAAGTCGACGTTGCATAGGCTGAGATGATCGGAATCAGGTAGGGGCCGGCAAGAGACGACATGTCCAACGACGGCTCCGGTTAGGCTGCCCGTCCGCTCGATCCCCTCGACTTCCAATCCGGCCAGCGTCAATCGCTGAGCCAACTGGGCGATGGATCCTTCTGTGACTTCAATCTTGACGTAGTCCGCTAACCAGCGGCAGGGAACCTTCATGGACTCCTCCTCCCGAAACCCTATAACGAGATATTCCCATAAAGGATGGTGACTCCTTCTCCAAGAACCGGGGTGGCGATGCCGATCCGCGCAGTCATAGAGATGAGACCACCGAGCGTGGATAGCTCGATGATTTGCTCCATTCCGACCTCTATGCTGGGGGAGGTTGTACCGAATTCGTCTAGGCTTGTCCAACCTGCTCCTGCGGTGAGGAAGAGCCTGGTGTGAACGCGATCTATCATCGCCAGATGAAACAGGCTGTAGGGAAGGGAGCCCGCCGATGGCAGTTCGAGTGCGATTGTGGCAACAGCGACGTGATTCGATCGAGGGATGCTGATGCTGCGTAGCTCTGGAACGCGGAATTGCAGCGGCCGAGGAACGTCGCCATCGGAGATGCCGATCCGTGCGCCGCCCAACACGTAAATACTGGGGAACAACCGCAGCTCGTTTCGGGCCGAGATCTCCGCTTGCCCGACGCCGTGTGGAGCAACTCGGAACATCACGGATTGTGTCCCTGAGTCAACAAGCGAAGGGAGATCGGTGGCTCGGATTTCGAGGGCGACGAACGGCGCGTCATTCGAAAGGAAACGCTTACCCGTGATGGTGAATGCGAATGCCGGCTCCCAATAAGTAGCTGCCGAACCGGTCTCCGGTTGTCCGTATGCGGTGTAGGTGTAGGCAAGCTGTCCTGTCAGCTGAGGGGTGGCAAGCGACGTCTCGATGGACAACCGATGGTTCCGGCCCAGTTTGATCGAAGCCGAAGCCGATGTTTGGCTGAGCGAGATACGCAGCCGATCGAGGTGAGAGAAGATGATACCGCCTGTCCCTTGATCCGGCGCCAGCACATAGGCATCGAGCGGCAGAATGTTCTTGTTGACCGCCCCGACAATCTTGGCCGGCGCGTGATTGTTCAGGCGGTCTCGATCCGGAAGATCGTGATCGGGGTCGATGGTCACGCGGGCCACCCACGTGGGCGTGGTAAATTCGAGGACGGCGGCCGTGCCGATGCCGTTCCATTCCTGGCGCACGGTTCCTTTGGACTGCATGGTCGCTTCGACTGTCACGGGTTGCGCAACGCCGCCGTCGCGGCTCACGGACACGATGGTAGTATGAATGCCGTCTTCCACGGATCGATCGAGGATGTGAATGGTGTAGTCGGCCGATCCGGGACCGAATACCCAGAAATCGAAGAACTCGGCCAGCGATTGATCGGCTTCTTCCTCCAATAACGCTTGGAAACTTCGTGCATCGAGCAGATCGGCGCGTCGCTCGACGATGGCACGCGCGAGTGCGCGTTCGAATGCTTCGAACCCGATCTTGGCGGCGATCGCTCGAGCCACCAGATAGCCCTTGTCATAGAGTCGGACGGATTCAGCGTTACCGAATTGAACGTTTTCGGTGGGCTTGATCAACTCTTCGTCAAATCCTACTTGCACGGTCAGCAAATAGGGCAACTCGACGAAGTGCTCGCGCAGGTTGAAGAAGCCCCATTGCTGCTCAACGAAGTCCCCCACAATGCCGGGAACCTGTGGTGAAAACAAATTGGGTTCGAACGAGCCGTATCGATCTTCGAAATACAGCACGGACACATATTGGGCCAACCCTTCCGATAGCCAAGCTTCCGCATCGAGATCGATACCCGTTCCCAACCCGACCCATTGATGGGCGATCTCGTGAGCCAGCACGTACTCGATGACCCGATTGAGTGCGCCCGGGAACAGTACGTCTTGATGCGTGAAGAACCTGGAAGACAGCCAAACGATGCCGTCGGCGGCAAAGGCTTGACCATGAGGACTCGGGTTCTCTACGATGGTGAGCGACGACCGCGGATAGCTGCCGTAGCGAGCGCTGTAGTCGGCTAGGATATCGAGAGCCAGCGTAGCGAGAAGGCGGGCTTCCCTTTCGTGAGGGGGAAGGTAGAAGACCTCGACGTCCGCTACGCTCTCAATTCGATAACTCTCGTAGCCGCTGCCAACCGTGAGGGCCAGCGATCGACTCGGGGACTCGTTTCGGACGACATAGGTGTGAATCGATTCGCCGGCCAACCCCGCCGGACTCGCCGAATTGGCCGAACCCGCAGGGTTCGCGTTCGCCAGCTCTTCAACAATGTCCGTTCCCACGATGAGTTGAGACTCGACGGGGACGGTAATCGTGGCCGACAACTGTGTCCATGGGAATACGAGAGGAAGCGATTCCTTTCCCTCATATCCGATCATGCCGTCACGTTCTACGAGGAGCGATTGCTCGGGGAACAGCATCGGAAACCAACCGAACCGCCAAGTCAGGATGTCATCCGTGATCCCCTGATCTCCCATCGTGGTTCGGGGTACGTCGGTGAGAAAGCGACAACGGATGGTGATGGGTGTCTCCGGGGCCGTTGCCGGAAGATCGACGGCCAGCACGGTGTCGGCGAGAGAGTAGGTTTGCCACGACGGCGGCATCGCCAGCAACCGGAAAGGGAGATCCTCTTCACCGATGTCCGTGACGCGTTCGACGGAGAGAATCGAAATATGTGCCGGTTCGAACCCGAAGGGATAGACGGCATCTTGCTGCCTCGCTGCCAAATGCGGGTTGGGTTCCGAATCCAAATTGGCCAGCAAAGAGAAGTAGACCGTGGCGGACTCCGGTACGAACTGAAGGTCAAACGAACCCTCAATTGTCTGTGACTCGACATTGTAGCGAACGTCCAACGAATAAGCGGGCTCGTTTGCAAACGAGTATATAGGTTCGTTCGCATCGGCAAGGCTCGGCGGAACGAACAGGACCAATAGCAAAGACAGAACAGACAGCGTGCGCATGATGTCTCCTGTGGAGCTTTCGCCTAAGGTTCCGATTCGTCGGGCTCAAAGGATCGATCGACGATGACGCGTAGGGTGGTGATCTCGCGGTCGGTCGCTTGCTCAACGATCAGCTGCACGGGGCCGATGTCCACTTGGTCGTCTTGTTTGGGCATCGTTCCCAGCCGGTTCTGAATCAACCCGTTGATGGTTACGCCTTCGTCTTCGGGAAGCTCGATCTCCATAGTTCTGTTGAGATCGTGAACCGCCGTATCACCGGGGATAAGGGCTTCGTCGGCCGACAACCGCTTGATCAGCGCGGTCGGCCGATCGAATTCGTCCTCGATCTCTCCCACGATCTCTTCCAGGATGTCTTCCAAGGTGACGATCCCGGCCATACCACCGAATTCGTCGATGACCACGGCCATGTGTACCTTCTGGCGTTGGAATTCACGCAGCAGAAGATTGATCGGCTGGCTCGTGGGCGCGTAATAGGCGGGGCGTTGGAGTTGCCTCAGACTCAGGTTGGGATCGGTCAAATCGCCGGCCAACAAATCCTTGACATAGAGCGTGCCGGTGACCTTGTCGGGCACTTCGTCATAGATGGGGAAACGCGAGTGGCCGTCTTGGATCACGAAATCGCGGGCCTCAAGCGGCGACGTATTGATCTCGATGGCTTGCACGTCGGTGCGCGGAACCATCACTTGCTCGGCCGTCATCTCGTCGAAGTCGAGGATGCGACGGATCATTTCTCCTCCGGCCTCATCGAGCAGGCCCGATTCCTGGGACGCATCGATCAGAGTTTCGATTTGTTCGTCCGAAACTTCGAGCGGCTCCTTCTCGGATAGGTCGACACCGAAGGCTCGACCGATCCAATGGGCGATGCCACGAAACACGAAGACGAAGGGTCGCAGTACGCGTGTCATCGCGTAGATCTGGTTGATGGTCAGAAGCGTCAAACGCTCGGTGTTGTGCTTGGCGAAATTCTTGGGCGTGATCTCACCGAAGATCAATAGAGAAACCGTCATCACAGCTGTTGCGATCAACCCCTGCAAACCGCGCGACAAGCTGTTGAGCTGCTGTACGATAATCAAAGTCATCAACGAGCTGGCCATCACGTTGGTCAAGTTGTTGAGTACGAGCAACGCGGTAATGAGATCGTTCGGCTCTTCAAATAGCAGCGTCAGTCCCCGCTTCTTCTTGGAGTGGTTGTTAATCAGATAGCGCAATCGTCCTGTTGCCAATGATGTTATGGCCGTCTCGGTACTTGAGAAGTAGGCGGATGCAGCGATCAAGAAGACGAGCAGCGCAAATTGTGCGCCTATAGACACAGTCGTGTTCACCTCACGAATTCGTATTATAGGGTGACTGCGCCCTTGTGCAACAACTGTAAGTGATTGTTACCCGCCGTTCCGAGTCGGTACAATGATCGTTCCTTGAGGAGGCACGCGTGGACATGCAGGAGTTGAAAGACATCATCCGGCTGCTCAAAGAGGAAGGCCTGACTGAGATCACAGTTTCAGACGGCGATCAGCGAGTGACCGTGAAGCGGGTTCTGCAAGCGACTCTTGTGCAGCAAGTCCCACAGGCGCCTTCCAGCGATACGACAGGCCAATCCATCGCATCCGATTTGTCTGAGCGCGAATTCCAGCTGACAGCCCCGCTGGTGGGTACGTTCTATCGTCGTCCTTCTCCCGACGATGAGCCGTTCGTGTCCACGGGCGACGTCGTTCAAGCCGGAGACATCATCTGCATTATCGAAGCGATGAAAGTGATGAACGAAATCAAAGCCGAGGCCCCAGGCCGCGTGCGTCAAGCCCTGCTCGACGATGGCGCTGTAGTGGAGTTCGGCCAACCGCTGTTTGTTTTCGAGCGCCTATGAGTTTTGACACCGTTCTGATTGCCAATCGCGGTGAGATTGCGCTACGCGTGATCGAGGCCTGCCGAGAGCTGGGTCTGCAATCCATCGTCGCCTACTCCGAGGCCGACGCTGACATGCCGTATCTTGCGCTGGCCGATCGTGCCGTCTGCATCGGCCCTCCTGCTCCAGCCAAGAGCTACCTCAACATTGCTGCCATCATCTCGACCGCCGAATTGAACGACGCCGGCGCCATCCACCCCGGCTATGGTTTCCTTGCCGAGAATCCGCATTTCGTCGAAGTGTGCGAAGAGCACGGACTGTCCTTCATCGGCCCTCCGCGTGGTGTGATGGAATTGCTGGGAGACAAGGTAGCGGCGCTGGGTGCGGTAGCCGAGGTCGGTGTTTCCTCCCTGCCCGGCATGCCCTTGCCCGAGGATGCCGAGGAGTTGACTGAGGCGGCGGAATCCATCGGATATCCCGTCTTGATCAAATCGGTCTATGGCGGCGGTGGACGCGGTATGCGCTGGGTGGACGATCCTGATGAGCTGTTATCCAAGGCATCGGCTGCGGCAGAAGAAGCCGGAGCGGCTACCGGAAGTACCAGTCTGTATCTGGAAAAGGCGCTTCAAGACGCCCGCCACATTGAAGTTCAAATCATGGCTGATGGCCTGGGCAACGTCATTCATCTGGGCGAACGCGAATGTTCGATCCAACGCCGGCATCAAAAGCTGATCGAAGAGACGCCGGCTCCCAATCTTCCTCA
>Ga0114923_10000680_pt1 | contig 25435 bp, 27 predicted proteins | sample SumtaG_FD_89578 | JGI IMG/M metagenome (GOLD analysis project Ga0114923, IMG submission 89578) | Deep subsurface microbial communities from Indian Ocean to uncover new lineages of life (NeLLi) - Sumatra_00157 metaG | ecosystem: Environmental > Aquatic > Marine > Oceanic > Sediment | place: near...
CGCCTCATCATCACACAATATTATACCCTTCGGATGCATCTGAAGTGCGCTAATCGTCCACATGTGGACGATTAGCGCACTTCAGATGCATCCGAAGGGTATAATATTGTGTGATGATGAGGCGACGATTGAGCTTAAGCTTGGGACGGTTAAATATTTCAAGGATATTGAGTCGGTGAATCTTGACCCAGCGACATTGTTGAAGTAGGCGGCCGGCCATAAATTTAGACGAGTGTAAAACGAGCGGGAGGTTCACAAGGGTTTGCGAACCTCCCGATTTTTATTGTAATGGTTCTATAAATTTTAGCTTCTTAAGGTGTCATAGCCGGTGGGGCGGCGGGCGTCTGTGGTTCTTTTCCAGGTGGGTAGACGATGTCAGCCTCGGCTTTTAGTGATTCGATATACTGCGCTGCGATTTCGCCTTTTTTGTTATTTTCCAGTTTGTTTATTATATCATCTTTTGCATCGTCGAATGATTTTATGGAGGCGTCTTTTCGGTCGGTGACTTTTATTATGTGGTATCCGAATTTGGTTTCGACGACGTCACTGACCTGTCCCAGTTGTAGTTCGAAGGCGACTTTTTCGAATGCCGGGACCATTTGCCCTTTTCCAAAGAAGTCCAGGTCGCCACCTTTTTGGCTTGAGGGGCAGGTTGAGTTTTCTTTTGCGAGTTGCGCGAAGTCAGCGTCATCGCGGATTTGTTTTAATAGTTGTTCGATTTTTTGTTTTGCCTCGGCTTTGACTTCATTTGAGTCTGCCGGTTTGATTCCAATAAGTATATGGCTTGCTCTTACCTGTTCGGGTGTTTCGAACTGCTTTTTGTTTTCGTCGTAAAACTTTTTTGCATCTTCTTCTGTGACGTTTATTTTACCTTCGAACTGTGTTTCAATAATTTTCTCGTAACCGGTTCCTCTTCTGATTCGCTCTTTTACCTCTTCGAGAGACTGTCCATATGCTTCTATGAGTGCTTTGAAATCTTCCATGGAGAGTGGCGGGTTTTGCTGGGCGGCCATTTCTTCGATTTTTTTCATAACCTCCTCATCGTTGACCTGGAGATTGAGCTGTTTAACTTTTTGGTCCAGCAATTTTTCTACAACCATTCTTTCGAGTGCCTGCTGTCGGATTCGTGTTTTATATTGTTCGAGGAAAGCCGGGGGCATTTGTGCGGCTTGTGCGGCAAGTCTTTCGAGTTGGGGCTTGATTTCCTCGTTCACCTGGCTTTCAGTAATATCGGCGCCATTTACGGTGACAGCGGCACTGTCGGCGGTGATTTCATCGGTGTTTTCCGGTTTTGTTGCGTCTTTATCGTTTTCTTCGTCGGCTATGAGATTGCAGGTGAGAGAAGCGATTAAAAGACAGGCTAAAAGAAGGGATAAGTTTTTCATAATAATTGTCCTTTCATGGATTTGGTCCCCCCTCGCGAGTTCAGTTTTGTCCAGTCTAAGGACGCAACGGACGGCAAATGACGACCTCTAAGATAACTAAATTTTGTTCAAAACAAAAATCTATTATGTTTATTCAGAGGGGCTGAGTCAACATTTTATTTTTGGCAGTTTTTGTTTTGAGGCGTTTGGGTGCGATATTTGCACAAATGGCTTGAAAAAACTTGCAAAAACTGCTTATTGTGTTATTTTTTGTGTGAGTTTTTTGGTGTTTTGAGATGGAATTTCCCGAGCGAATAACCGTTGTAAGCCATTCAATAAAGCTGAAGGCCCGTTATTCTGAGACGGACCAGGGCGGTGTTGTTCATCACAGCGTTTATCCGGTTTGGTTTGAGATGGGCCGAACGGAGCTTTTGCGAGCCAACGGTCTGGCTTATAAAGACCTGGAAGGTGCGGGTGTATTTTTTGTAGTAGCGGAGTTGAATGTAAAATATCGTCAGGCGGCAAGGTATGATGAGGAACTTGAGCTGGAGACGTGGTGTTCGGGGGTCAGCGCAAGCAGGATAGAGCACAGCTATAAGCTTGTCCGGTGCGGTAATGATGCGGTACTTGCGGAGGGTTCGAGCGTTTTGGCGTGTTTGGATGGCGACGGTAAGGTTTGTCGGATACCGGAGTTTATGTACCCATCGGAGGAAACAATTGTTTGACTTTTGGCAGGTGATTAGTTACACTGTCGATTTGGGTGGTCGGGTTTTGTTTTTCCGGAGGTTTTTGGGACGGTGCCCGACTTAACTTCGAGTTGAGTCCCTAAATTACAGAGGGCTTGATGAGTTTTGAGAAGAAAGAAAACTGCGGGCTTTTCGGGATATACGGAGATGCCGGCGCGGTAGAGAAGACTTATCTTGGTTTGTACAGTTTACAGCACCGGGGTCAGGAGTCTGCAGGTATAGCATCCAGCGATGGCGAATTTATCCAGTGCTACACGGGGATGGGTACTGTTGGACGGGTGTTTCGCAGCGGTCGGGGGATTTTAGAGAAGCTATCGAACCGGATGGTGATAGGTCATGTTCGCTATTCTACGACCGGTTCGAGCAATCCGATAAACAGTCAGCCTTTATTGTGCGAATACTCGCGCGGCCAGGTTGCGGTTGCTCATAACGGCAATCTTATCAATGCGTCTTTGCTCCGAAGTGAATATGAGGCATACGGGAGTATTTTTAAGACGACGAGCGACATGGAGATAATCACTCACTTGCTTGCGAAGCCGACTCATGTGAACAAGTCGGACCCACTGGGGCATGTTTTGAGTCATCTTCAGGGGGCATATTGTCTTTTGTTTTTGTTTGCCGACAGGATAGAGGCGGCGCGTGACCCATGTGGGATAAGGCCGTTGAGTATAGGGAGGACGAAAGAAGGCGGTTATGTGATTGCGAGTGAGACGTGTGCCTTTGACGTGACGGGTGCCGAGTTTGTTCGTGATGTGGAGCCGGGAGAGATAGTGACGCTGAACGAGAAAGGGTTGAGCAGCAGGTTTTTTGTAAAGCCGGGGAGCGTTAAGCCTGCTCACTGTATTTTTGAGCATATATATTTTGCGAAGCAGAACAGTTTTCTTTTCGGTGAAAACGTGCACGAGTTTCGTAAGAAGCTGGGCAGGCAGTTGGCGGCGGAGCATCCTGTGGAAGCGGACATGGTGACGCCGGTTCCAGATTCAGGGACATCGGCAGCGGTCGGTTATGCGGAGGCGAGCAAGATACCTTTCGAGATGGGTCTTGTTCGGAGTCATTATATAGGGCGGACGTTTATTTTGCCGGACCAGAAGTTGAGGGAGTTTCAGGTTAAATTGAAGCTGGCGGTGATAAAAGAGGCAGTTGAGGGCAAGCGGGTAGTGGTTGTGGACGACTCGATTGTTCGCGGGACGACGACGAGGGGGAAGATACGCTCGCTTCGCGATGCTGGGGTGAAGGAAATCCATATGCGAGTGAGTTGTCCGCCGATAAGGCATCCATGTTTTTACGGGGTGGATTTTCCGACGAAGGAGGAACTCCTTGCGAACGAGCGGGATTTGGAGCAAATCCGGGAGTTTCTTGAGGTTGACAGTATCGGTTATCTTTCTCTTGAAGGTTTGCTGTCTTGTGCGGCGCTTCCGTCGGACCATTACTGTACTGCGTGCTGGAGCGGCAGTTACAGGATACCGGTGGACGTGGCGAGCGGCAAGTTTTCGATGGAGCGCTATCAGAGAAATATGTTTGATGATTTGCCGGAGGGAGGATGAGCAAGTACATAAGCTACGAGCAGGCGGGGGTGAATATTGATGCCAACGACGAGATGGTCGAGCGGATAGACGGTTATGTTTCGAGCACGTTCGGGCCCCGGGTGATGTGCGAGAAGGGCGCTTTTGCGGGGATGTTTCGTCTGGACTATGACGAGCGGCTGTTTAAGCGCAATTACAAGAATCCGGTTTTAGTTGCTTGTACGGACGGGGTTGGGAGCAAAGTGCAATTGGCGGGGCAGATAAAGAGATATGATACGGTGGGTATCGACCTTGTCGCGATGAGCGTTAACGACATGCTGGTCCATGGAGCGGAGCCGCTGTTTTTTCTGGATTATCTTGCAGTTAATAAACTTGAGCCCGGCATGGTGTCCGAGCTTGTCAAGGGGGTTGCGGCAGGTTGTCGGCAGGCGGACTGTGCGTTAATAGGCGGCGAGACGGCGGAGATGCCTGATACTTACCGCAAGGGCGATTTTGACATGGCTGGTTTTGCGGTGGGGATAGTAGAGCGCAAGAGGGTTATTGACGGCAGCATTGTTCGCAAGGGGGACGTGATACTCGGATTGGGTTCGAGCGGGCTTCATAGTAACGGGTATACACTGGTTCGCAACATCTGTTTTAAGAAGTGCGGTTTGAAGATGAGTGAGAAGGTAGAGGGTCTTGAGGGTGCGGTTTTGGGCGATGTTTTGCTGGAACCGACGCGAATTTACGTTCGAGCAATAGTAAAACTGTTATCACAATATAAGGTCAAACGAGTCGTCCACGGAATGGCACACATTACCGGCGGAGGACTTGTGGGAAATATTCCACGAGTGTTGTCGAAAGATTGCAATGCGGTTATAAAAAAATCGAACTGGCCAAAACATAAGATATTTACGTTTTTGCAAAAGACAGGCCCTGTCGAGGAGTTGGAGATGTACAGCGTTTTTAATATGGGGATAGGGTATGTTCTGATAGTGGCGGAGGACTTTGCGGATTCGATACAGAAGAAGTTGAGTAGGTACGGGGAGAAAGTTTACCGTATAGGCAGAGTTAGCACAGGTAGCGGCAAAGTGGTGCTTAAGTAAATATCAGGAAGGTGTAAACAGAGAAAGATGTTTGTGGCCCGAAGGATTCGATGGGTAAAAGGTTAATCAAGCCTGCCGCGGCGGCAGTAATCTATTTGGTTTTGGCTGTTTATCTTTATCAGCCTTACTGGGGGCACTTCAATAAATTAGAATACCTTGTGATTTTCAATTCTTGTTTCGGAGGTTTGGGTTGTTTTATACTAAGCAGCCGATGGGTATGTGGTTTTTGGGGGTGTTTTTTTAGTGGGTTGCTTTACGGTTTTGGTCCTTTTTTTCTTGGATTTGCGGGATATCATCCTGCGGGCGGATTTTTGGTGGGGTGTTTGCCGTGGTTTTTTCTGCCAGCTGTGTTTGGGCCGAGAGGCAAGTGGCGGTTTTTGCGGATACCTTTTGCGGCACTGCCCTTTCTGGTGATAGTAGTTTTTTTTCAGGTTTTGGCCTATTACCGGCTGTTCGCGATTCCGACACAGGAGGGGACAAAGTTTGGTGATTTATGGGGATTGGTGGCGCCTCTTTTGATGGTAGAAAGGAAGATGGTGGTATTGGGTTTTTACCATGTTCCGATAGCGGCATTGTTGATGGGTTTTTCGATGCTTTTTGCGGCGCGTCGTTACGGGATAATGCTAATCTTTATTTCGGGTATGGTTTTGGCTTTTTGTGAGTCTTTTTTTGGCGTAAGCTCTGTTATATGGCTATCGATACCAGCGTTGTGCTGTTCGGTTCTGGTGGGGGAAGGCGTGGTAGGATTGAGCTATGCGGGTTTTTCGGACAGGCGTTGGGTGCTTGGGGCGGGTGTTATGATGGTTGTGTTCTCTATTATGACGCTGCTTTTTGCGGTGGAGTATTTTCAGAAGTTTGCGGGGCTGGGTACTGGGGCAGGTAAGCTGCTGGTAGAGACAGCGAAGATGTATGCACTTGGGGCGATTTCGGTTGGGATTATATTTTTTATTTCGCGGGGAAAGATGCGTTTTCGGTGGGTCCGTCTGGCGGTACTGTGTGTTGCTATGGGGGTGGATGTATTTCTGGGTGCGAGGTTTGTAGTAGATAAGATTTTTTGAGTGCTTTGAGGTGCGGTTTTTGGCGGAAACTAGCTTGAGGATGTAAGCCAGTAATATTGTCATCAAGTCAATTGAACGAGTCTAAAAGGTTTCTCTCTCAATTTGTCCGAGGTAGAATCGGCCATCATTTTGCATAAAAGTGATTATTGCGTCGAGTTGTTTGTCTATGAACTGAGTGTCATTTGAGACAATAGCGACGGCGATGAGGGCAGAGGTCTTGTTGTCGTTGTGGCCGACCTCGGCGATTGATATGTTGAAACGTGCCTTTAGCCTGCCGATAAGGCTTTTGACTATGCTGCGTTTTTGCTTTAGCGATGTTACGCCGTGCAGGTGCATTTGAGCTTTTAATACGCCGATAATCATTGTGGCCTCTGTTGGCTTAATTAAGCGTTTCGCAGGCAATTTTATTGTTTTTCGGCATCGATTTCAACCATTTGTTGTTTTGTCAGAGGGAGGGGACATGTGGATTGGGTTGTTTTTTGCTCTTTGGGTGTTACCTGAACTTTTTTGCAAAATCCCGTAGTTACCACGATTGCGGAGATTTGCTTAAAGCTATAGACTTTTTAATACGGAAATAGGTCTGAAAGTTGTTATTTGGGAACGTTGTGGTGGCATCCGAGCGGAGGGGATGCTGCCTTTTTATTGTTTGTACAAGGTAAGGGGTTGTTTTTTGCTAATGGGGTTTATGGGTGTTTAGTTTCAAACCCTGAATAAATAATCGATTTATCATCCTCCTCCTCCGAAGCCGGATTCAGATGTCTTTTCAGAATCCGGCTTTTTTGTATCTATCCCCCCTGCCGGGCCGGAAGAGCATTTGCGGGTTTATAGTATTTGGTCGTTTTTATGTTTTTATTTGTGCGACGAGCTGGCGGGTTTGAGGAGACTGACTTTTCTGCGCCTCTTTGAAGGCGTCGGCGTAGGTTTTGTTTTGTTTCTTGAAAAGTTCATTGCCTTCGATTATCTCCTGCAGGGCTTTTGACTTTTTACGGGCCTGCTTTAAAAAACTAACTGCCCTTGTGCCGTATATTCCGCCCAACAAAGCTGATATTCCAATCGCCAGTTCAAATAGATTGTCCGCCACTTCAAAGGCATCGGGCCTTTGGGCTGATTCGGATATAGCGGTTTGCGCAAGCTTTAGGTTCGATTCGGCGAGTATGTCTTCATCGGTTTGGGCAGGCGGGAATTCTTTCGGCAGGCCGTGGTATGAAACAAATGCCCTGCTCTGCAATTCCGACAGTTTAGTCAGGGCCTGGAGTTTCTCTGAGGAGTTTTCGGTCCTTGCAGTATCGGTTGTTATTGCGGTGGTGCGGTTGTGCAGCCAGGCATTTTGCTTTTGCTTCTCGGTCGGTGCAAAACGCAGACTGTCACAGCCAGCGAATGAAAGAACGGCAAAAACCAGCACAGCAGGAATCTTTTTCATAGGTTTACTCCTTAAATTGATATTTAAAGACCGTTGTGAATTCAAAAAGTGTAATTGTATTGTTTGGTGAAAGTGACATTTTTCCCTGATAACAACTAAAGAACAGAGCTATCAGAAATTTTCCTTATGCGTTTCGGTCTTGGAGAGAACCTTTTCAATTGCCTGCAGGCGATATTCATACGAAAGGCTTTTTGCTGAGAGCGATTCGAGCTTTTGCTGAAAGTTACGTTGGCTTTGCAGCAGCATTGTCACATCTCGCTGGAGCAGGTCAAGTTGTCGCTGCAGGTTGACCCAGCTGCCTACAATCAAGGAGGCTAAAAGCACCAACTGAATCAGAACTGAGAGGTTTATCTGGCGGTTGAGTTGCCAGGTTCTTGAATTATTCTGAGTCATTTTTACACCTGGGCATAGAAAACGTTCTTATCGCCTACTCTCGACATCACTACATAAGTTCCGACAGGAAGCTGGCCTGACTGCATAAGGGATTCAGCCAGATTTACGGCCTGCATCTGACCGCCAATTTCCACAGGCAGAGAGCCTGCATCACCTATCTCAACAGGTCGGACATTGTAAACATTGTATGATGACAGGCTCTTGACCTTAACTGCCCAGGCCGAGGCCCTCGCACCGGGAGAGGCAACAAACGATACTTCACGTGTTTCCCGTGGGCTGTATTTATCAAGCAACCCCAGTATATCCTGGCGGCTTGTAGTGCTGTTGCTCTCGCTCATAAATGACATGTCCTTTGACGGATGACTTTCAAATTAGTGCACTGGTTTTTAAAATCCATATGTACGCGTTTAATCCACCTTGTACTTCGATTATCGCTTCGACATTCGAGCAGGTCCCTGCTTTGGGGGCTTGTGATGACTCTGTCACCGATTCTGTAATCAAAAGCCAGATAAGGTGTCTGCAGATCGACAGTTTCTATTGTCTCGGGAGCAATCTCCGCACTTTTACGCAGAAGTGTGTACAGGGCAGTTGTATTATCAACCTCATCAGTTTCACCGAGTGATTCGTCCGAGGAGTTCTTGAAAATGCTCTGTCCTGAAACCTGGCGATATTTAAACTGGCGTGGAAGTTTAATAACATGGTCAACCACGGGCATGGTCGAATTGACCGGCCCGTCAACAACCTCACAACTTAACCTCTCATCGCTGACTACTGAGGCCGTCATCCTGAACTTCAGCACCCCCTTCAATGCCGCTACCCACGTGTCAACATCAAGCTGGTCGCTGCTAAGCCATATCCCACATTCATCGACAAGGTTGTTGAAGGCGTATAGATACTGCCACCAGTGCAGACCGTTATCGAATGATACCTGGAGAAAGTAGCCTAATGATTTGCCCTGTTTGTCGGTGGTAAGTGTCGGATAGAATCGCCTGCAGCGATTAACAAAATTGCTGCTCTGAAAAATCTTCGAAAAATCAAAAGCTTCCCCTTGATTGTATGGCTCTGTGCTGTAGTCGCCGGCTTCATTAAGGCACCATTTGCGGTATACGTCCTTTACCTTATAGAAGTCAGGGTTTGTTGATGGTGAGAATTTTTCATAGTTGGTGTCTTCATCCGCCGGGTCCCAGGCCTTGACCAGCTCGAAGGTAGCTTCATAAATCTTAAAGTCACCCTGGCCAATATACCGATGTGTCACCGGCCAGAAATTTTTTGTGCTGCTAAACCGCCCAATATTTGTCTTCGAGATGCTTAACTTCTCTCCCACTTGCTGGCAGTTTAACTCGACTGTCCTGCCACGACCATTTCTATAGAAAACTATAGCTTGTTGCGGGCCGGTCGGCATAAAGCGAGGAACAAATTTGAATTTCAAACCTGTCATTTCACAGCATCGTTGCAGAACTTCTGCCAGATTCAGTCCAGTTAAGTCCAGTTCACAGGCTGTTTGGTTATCGGTTAACGCCCGAAGCTGTTCAATACCTGGTGTTTGAACCCGACCGCTTGGCAGGTATTGATAGAGCAGGTATTCAATAATTTCTGCGTAACTCCATAGTTTAGACTCTGAGGATTCTGTTGTGAATAATGTTATACTTCTGCCATTAGTCTCGACGGTTTTAGTGGCGGCATTGGATTTGCCATTTTCGTTGAAAACAGTATTAAAACCTGCGAGTAACAGTAATAAACCGTCTGAATTGACAACATATTGGCCGTAAATAGTTATGCGTTTTAAATTTGAGCTGAAATCCTTGGCGGTTACTTCCAGCTTTTCATCATCTGGCCCAATTTTTGTTCTGATTTCTTCTATTTGCCCGGCGAATAAAGGTAAGCTGAAAACTGATGCACTAGGTGCGGTGCCGTTATAAATCTGACGAATACAAATAAATTTGCCAATCGCAAGTTCGCCTTCAATTTCTGTGTGGGTCGTTAACTTACATGATGGATAAGGAGCGGGATTATAAACCAGTCTGGCCCATCCGAATTCCGGCCAGTCACTGCGGACAATTTCAAGCAATTCCAGATAAGGGCAAAGCACGCCATCCAGAAAAATCACTGTGGATGCCGGCGGAATCGCTAACTGTGTTTGTGCTGATTGGAAAAAATCGACTCTGTTAGACATAAAAATCTTCTATGATGCTAAATGGCCTCGGCACTTAAAATATTGATTGCCTCTGGATTCGTAGCATCTATTTGGAATTCCGTCAAAGATGAAGAGATATCCTCTGTTCCGGCAACGTCTTCAACTCTTATAGCAAACAAATACCTTCCTGCCTCAAGATACTCGCTCTGGTAACTGTAAAAAATCCGACCGGCGTAGAGAATTGTGGCAGCTGGGTTCTCATAATCGATTTCCCCGGTGCCGTTGTCATAGTAAACTTTAAAACACGCTGGTTCTGACTTTTGGTCGATAGGGCTATAAAACCAGATAAACTCGATTTTATTGCTGGCCCTCTGTTGGTTCCTCAGAATGCAAATGCTGTTCGGCTGCGGTTCTATCAAATCGCCCTCAGAATCTATCTCCACTTTAACCGCAGCAGATAACGTTCTTTCCTCATCTCCACATCTGCTTATTCGCTGAACGACATAAAAATATGAGGTGTTGTTTGAATGTGATATATAGCTTGGAGGCTGAATTTGGTCTGAAGCTATTTCGGTCACTGCAAGTACATTTGAAAAATCTAGTTCATCCATACTAACTCCACGGTACAGTACCGTGGAACCGTGAACTCGAACCCAAAACCAGCCAAGTGTCAATACTGTGCCAAACTTAAACGAATTGGCAGTATGGCCGGCAAATAATGCCTCTTTCAGCCACCTTTTCTCCATTAACTTGACGTCCTTGTAATAATCGACTCGCCTTCAGCGGGTATATGAGTTAGTATGACAGTTTCTCCGTCGTCATCATAATAATCAATAACTCCTGTCACCTTGTTTTGGACAGCTTTATTTACAAGCAGCTTCGCCGCTTTCTCGAAAAGGAAACTGCCCCCGAACCTATTCTCTATTGAAAATATTGCAAGAGCCGCATTAACCGACTCGCCGTCGATAGTTGCTCCGGCCAAAACAACCGAGTAATCATGCCCCTTGCTGTAGAATGCGTCGGAACTTAAATCTATCTTACAGTTATGAATGCCTGTCAGGCTGTCAAAATCCTCAGTGTCGGTTATCCCAACCGTATTCTCAACGGTACCGTCGTCCTTATAAACACGAATTGAACCATTGGTGGCCCTGGTAATGCTTCCACCATTTTTGTCATTCGTATCCCAACAAAGATAAATAGTGGAATCTTCTTTGAAATCGCCTAAGTATATCATACCAGTCCCCTTTTATTGTTTGCCAATGAGCCACTCACCAGCGGACGGGCTGATTCTCTCAGTGACTCCCTGCCGTTACCATTGTTATACAAGAAGTTAACTTCTGCCTGCGAAAGTCCTTTATTAAAAATGCACACGTTGTCTATGTAACCGTTTGTAAGACTACCTGGCGATTGGTCCCTTGCCATTAGGGTGGATTTTGCAGAAGAATATGCCAAAACTCCACCAGTGCCGCTGTAATCTCCACCATCATTTTCCCCATTAATGTAAATATCCATATCCTGCGCCCCGCGTATCACACAGGTGATATGATAATCTACACCTGTTTGCAGAGCTGTTGCGGAATCTTTACTCCGACGGTGAAGCGTGTTTTTTGTACCCCCATCACCGTAACTTAGTCTTAGTGTGCCGTTGACCAGTATTTGAACCCACCAGCCATAATACAAATTGGGTGGGTTGGTATAATGGTCGTCAATAGAAATAACATTGCCACCGATTGCATTGACTTTTAACCAGAATGATATCGATAAAGGCAGAGTTGCTTTAATTGTGCTTGTATTTGTAAAATCAACAAAGTCGTCGATGCCATTGAACTGCAGCCGCTTGACAAGATTCGCATGGTGGGAGGCAACGGAGTGGTCTTCTGTATTGCCGCCATTGAAAATCCCGTCACTGCCAAACTCATTGACAACCACGGTATTTTCAAGGCAGTCATTTAGCTTGTATTGAACGACACAATTTGCGGTTAAGTCAATCATCTCACATCTTGTATAATACTTTAGTTTGTAATAATCCTGTTTAAGCCTCTTCTGTCCAGGTTCCGTTTTTAGCTATGGTTGCCCAGTCGCCATTTGAATCAGCTGCAACCGTAATACATTCGCCGACAGCATCAGCTGCCTTATACTTGTCAGCCGTTTGACCACTGTCATCTCTGATTGTTGCTGTGCCCGGGTCGATCCGAAGCTCATATGCTGCCTGAACCGCAAAGGTAAATACTGTACCTTCTGGTGCCGAGGGAGGCAGCGTAAGGACAACCGCCTCCGTAGCGCCTAAGTTAGTATGCACGCTGCCGGATTCCGCTGCTGTCAGCGTGTCGTCACTTGTATGTGCTTCAATAGTCTTTTTTATCCCGCCGGCTCCGCTCGGAATCACAAAATTGTAACCTGTACGCGAATCGGTTATCGAATTAATATCACCGTTTGATGTGGTTATTGTTGCTAATCGAACGTGTGGTGTTGTGACCATATCAGGGAAGCTGGTATACTCATCTGTTACAAGAGTCCCATTTGAGTCCAGATAAACATAGATATTGGCCTTATCGTCAGCTAAGGCATTGCCTGTCGAGCCATTGTAGTTGACCGGTTCTGTGCCTAACCAGAACTTTCCGCTTTTTACTCCAATATCCAGCCCGTCCTCATCGTATACTCGCAAATTGTTCGAATGCTTACATGCCAATAGAAGCCGATAGAGAAGCTTTCTAAATTGCAAATAGTAAGGCGATGTGCCTGTCGGTATATATTCTACTCCCGTCTCACTGTCGGATTGTAGGTTCAACAAATCGTTGTCTGGTGGATATACTTCAGCCATGGTATTCTCCTGATAATTTCTTTCTACGAGATATTTAGAACTAATTGGTTCGTTTGTTTGTCGAAACAGGCCACCAAAAGTTGCTCAGCAGCCTTGGGAGCCGGCGTCAGAGTGATTTGACCTGTCTCACTGCCGTCGCTTTGATTACCTGCTTGGTCCTTGACCTTGGCCGCGAATTTGTACGCCCCCGCTTGCAGTTGAGGGCTTGTCCACTCGATTATATCTGTGTCAAGACCGAATTGTCCTTGTCCAAAGCGTCCCTTCCCAAAACCTGCCCCAGCAGACCAGTCACGGCCAAAGTCACTCAGGCCGAAGCTGCTCATACCGAATCCTGTTTTGTCCTGCCAGGAAGGCCAGATATTTATCACAGAGCTGTCAAATGGATTGTTATAATCGATTTCGCCTGTGCCGTTGTCCGAATAAATCTCAATAGTACCGTCAATTGGTAGGCTCTGGCTGCGCAATAAACTTATTTTTGCACGTCCGCTTTGCCATCCACTCAAATCCAGTTCACTTCCCAAGTCCTCATCGGCCGCCTTGGTGTCGACCGCAAAAACTTCAATCCGTACCGCCGCTTCTGAGGACAGGGGAGTTTGAACAATTAGTTGCTCCTGACCTGCTTCTGTTGTTGTACCCGCATATCGGCCGTTTACATAAACCTGATGAAACATATCAGACCAGCAGGATTTCCATTTCACTAAAGCTAACCATGGCATTCCACTGTAATCACCATCTGCCCAGATACCACAAGGTAGCTCAAAAGCCCTTACCTTTTCTATTCCATTACTTATCAGTGTCATGGCCTCTTAAACAGTCAATTGTTTGTAAATGATTTCATAATCCCAGCAAAGACCACCTCCGCTTATCTGTTTTCTCATAATCTTGAAAACGTCCATTCGAAGATTATCGAATTCCTCGCCATCGCTTGTCACCAACTTGTGTGTGTTGCCATCCATATGGGATGATATCAAGCTGATTCTGTCATCCATTTCCAAAAGGCTTTTTGCTCGCAAAGCTCCTCTCTGTTTTATCTGACGACCGCGGGCACCTAAATCAATACTCAGCACACCGTCTAATCCTGGTGTCGCCTTTTCAATGGAATCTCGACTGAAACTGCCTGCCTCGATCTTTACGTTCCGTTCATCGAAAAGCTTTTGGCCATCCAATATGATGCTCATTTTTACCTCTTTAAAGACTAATCCCGAACCAGCCTTGCTGACGCCCCCATTTTAGTTACATCTGCTATACTATCACCGCTGGTATCGATGCTGAGCCGACATCGCTCTCGTGCCTTCCCAAAGAGCTTTTGGTAATGCAGACTCTTTTTCCAAAAACTCTCATCTTCAGCTTTACTGGCTAACATTGCATATATGCTTGATATGACCGCAAATACCGACGCCTGTCTTAAAACGCTTGTGTCAAGTATGTCCTCTGCATCTATATTGCTGGAAGGGTCACCCGGCTTGATGCCGAAGTATTCCGTTAGCCCAAAGGCAGCTTCACGTGCTTGTGGCCCAAACGTACTTATACGGTAAGATATATTAGTAGCTGCTGGCGGTGCTATGGCGATGCCGCCTGAATCTGCCCTGACCACTGAAACGGTGAGCTCTGTCGCCGAATCGACCGAAACTATTTCCAATGTTGTCTCAAGTGAACCATCCGCAGACCAAACATATATTACTTGCCCTGCTGCGATCGGAGCGCTTACAAAATCCGCATCATTTGCCGTAAATGTCGTCCCGCTCAGGCTTCCCCCCGTACCTGTTGCCAATACCTGCCAGGGCAGATGTAGTTCTCCAAATAATACCGGTTCGTATTTCAAAATGTCTGTGTCTTTTGAAAAATTAACCATGATTGTTAGCCCTCACTTAGGTAAGTCAACAAATTCAGGATTCAGGTGCCCAAAGAACCCCACTCCTTTGAGCACCTTCCTCCTTTTTGGACACGTTGTTTTGCGACCCTGCTGGTTCCCTGCTGTTAGGTGGTGGATAAGTCACGAATGAGACCGTGAGCCGCCTCGTTCTTCAGTTCCAGCGTGTATTCGCCGATCACCTCACCGCACTCGTAATCACCGCCACTCGCCAGCGGTTTGAAATGAAAGCTTCGACCCGCCAGAGGTAGCACGTTGGCACGCGACGAATCTAAAAACAGGACCGCATCCTGTGGCATCCATCGCGTTGTAACTATCCTGCAAACACCGAAATCACTTTCATAAATGCTCACCATGTCGGTAAAGGTAGTGTCGCTTGCACTGTAGGTGCGGCTCTCGGAAGAAAAGGCGTTTATCTTGCGTTTTTGAAACCCCCCGACCACAATCAAGTCCACATTGCCGTTGCTGCTTCCCCAGATTTTTCTAAGCGCATAATTAAGCTTGACTTCATCAAGCTCACCGCCTGTCGGGAAACCACTGTCGCCTACACGGAATATGTTCGTCGACAAATGTTGGATAACACCCTTCATCGACCGTCTTACCGAACTGCTGCCTTCGGGTGTACTTGATGGTTGGCCGCCGTTGATAACAGTGTTCTCCATGTCACGAATAAGCTCCCTCAGACGTTCCTGCTTTTGATAATCTATCTCGTCTGCAAGACCTAACTGGCTCACAGCCATGTCTGTTCCACTTACTTCTATAGTGGCGGTAAATATCTGTGTGTAGTTGTCGCATCTCGTGCGATTGGTAAATCGGGCACCGGGCTTGTCGGCACCTTCAAGGGCGGCGTTGCCAAGTATGTTTATCTGTTGGTTGTCAGCCAAATCTTGCGCCGTCGTGCCGGCATAGCCACGAACCACAGTCAAAGTATTGGTGTCAATCCCTGTTACAAGCATTAATTCCTCAGACCCCTTCACCTGAATCTGGTCGCCAACACGAAATCTGTCGCCGTTGTCGACTACAAAATCGGTATCACTGGCCGGGTCCGTAAATGTATTGTCGTTAATGCTGTCCTTGTTGGGTAAAAGCTCATCTTCGAGCCATTCGTGATGAGTGCTTTTAGCCTCCCGCATTGGGTCGCCTAAGGCATCAAGCAAAGGGGTCTCATAAGGCGAAATTATACCAATCAAATCCGATACGTCTTCAGCTAATTCCGGCAGAGTTGTGCCTGCTGAATAAGTCGTTTTTCCTGTAAAAGACATTTTGTCCTCCGTATGTTTACTGGTTACTCACTAAATTTTGGTTGGGTTTAAATAAAATTTCTGCGAAGCTTAAGATACTCCTGCAAATCTACACGGCTGCCCGTCTTTGCAGCCTTCTTTGCTGCTCTTTCAATGTTCGTTGGGCTGTTTTGCATTCGGTCCTTCGCGCCTGAAGTCTTCTTTGCCGTGCCGACAACGCCAGCTTCGGCAAACAGGTACTGCTTCTCTTTTTTCACTTGTTCAACCACGCTCTCTAAGTCTGCCCCCGCATCGGTTTCCAGCTTGGATTTACAAATCAATACTGCTGCTTCCAGGTCAATCGTCCCCACAGCCGCTAATTTCCGCATCAGTTGTTGTTCGACTTGCAGTTTGTCAAGCTCATTGGCCATTTCGCTCGATCGCGATTTCGCCTCTGCTAATTCCTCGGCGAGAGTTTCCACTTTTTTCTCGGCACCCTGTGCCCTCTTGCGATAGCGGATTGATTCCGAAACTGGAACAAGTTTTAAATTATCATTGTCACACTGTCCCTCTGTTGTCTCTGACAAAATCGTCTCTTTTTCGTCGGTCTGACTCACTTTAAGCTTCCCCCCTTTTTTAATTGTCGTAACCCAGTTCTTTGAGCACCTGCTCGGCCGGCACGCCAAGTTCTTTTTTGATTTGCGCCTCCTTTAGCTTTTCCAGCATGTTTTCAGGCAGCGGGCTGAGAAAAATAATCTCCACTTCTCTTTCCTCGCTACTGGTCCTGAAAATGTTGGCCCTGTCCAGTATCTCAAGAACCATATGTGTTGTTTTCTTCAGCCCTTCACTATAGGTAAATCTCTTACGCTCATTTTTTGAGAGCATCCCCATTAGCGTCAATCTAAGCGCTATCGCGCTTGTAAGGTTCCCGAGCTTATTTTTCAAAACCCCAGCAACTACCGGGGTGACCCCGCTTGCCTTGTCCATCGCCTCTCTTATCTCGGAAATGTGAAAACTCTCACTTGGTGCCGACGAGTCCCCTCCGAATTCTTCGATGGTTGCCTCCGGATTATCTGTCTGCCACATCCGCCCCGGCGATACCGGCTTGTCCTCGAAACCCTCTATCCCCTTGCCTAAATACATCTTAAACGACTGGAATGTAATCCTGCTTGCCCTGTCGCTCAGCCTCGTGTTCAGTTCGTCTTGTAGAGGTATCAGCGGCTCAACGTCACTTAAACCCTCATAGTAGAAAGGCTGGGCAATGTTCTGAATGTGTACCACCGGCACAAATCCCCATGGGACCTCGCCCTCGGCGATCAACTCCGTATCTTCGTATCTCTGCCACGCCGTTGGCGATGTAATCTCCGTTACCGTAACCACCTCCGGGCTATTGCTTTTGCGGTTCCTCTGTGACAACAGCCGCCGGAGGAACGAACCCTTCTGATTTGAGGCAAGGGCGTTTTTACGCTGGTGAAAGTGCTGAACATAATATTTGATTTTCCTATAATCGTTTTCTTCCAGAACAGGCAGTGCTCTCGGTGCTTCAATCAGTTCCAAACAGATTGTCTGTGCCAATTGCAGCACATCTTCGAAGGAAAGGGTTTGGGAGGAGCGAGTGAATTGTTCTAAAATCTTATCGCCAGGCCTGACAAAACAATCCACGAAACCGTAAACACTTCCGAGCACCGCCATGTCCTGAAAGAATCCAATACCCCCGTTAGCCGCAAACACAGCCTTTAATATCGACTCTGTTTTTGCTCGTTTTTGGCTGTCCGGAGACTTGGAAACGAAACTTATTGGTTTGCCGAACAAAAAATCTACCGCCGCGTTTATGCGCCACGCGATATCGTTCTCTATTACCACCTCTTTTCTTTGCACATCCTGGACAGCCCTGCTGCCGAATACACCTGAATTCGCCGAATGCACGTATCCCGTTATCCTGCTCGGCAGTCCGTATTCTTGGGCCTGCAGATAGCATCTTCCCGACTCGTTCGCTTTCCTGTCGGAAAAGCCCAAATCCACCTTATCGACTGTCCGGTTTGCGTAATATTCCCACAGTTTCGTAAAGTGCCTCTGAATGTCTATCGAATGTTCCTCAACGAGCCACTCGATATAATCTGCGTCCAGTTCAGGGTCGTTAAAAATGCTAAAGTCAAATCCCATACCACGCTCCGTTTCTTTGGCGTTTCATTTTGTGGCTTATTGCAAAAATCGGGACTTACTGATTGCGGTTTGAAAACTTTTGCCTCTAAGCCACTTTTCCCATGTTGTCACTATTGGAGCAACTTGCGCGTTTGATGCGAAAATGATGTGATTTTTCCCCGCGCCTTTTGAGCTAAATCGTTGTCTTCAAAGAAGTAAAAATTTTTTCAAATTTTCCGATTTTCCCCTCCCCCTACCTGCGCATTTGATTGAAATGATTAATTTTTCATTTCCCTTTTCTCTATGGAGGGCACATTTGGTCTTTTAACAAAAACCTCTGGACACAGCCGATATTTGGCTTTAATCTGGCTCACGCTGACAAATAAGGAGCTTTCTATGGACGCAATTTGCTTAAAGCCGGAAGAACTAACCGATTTGGCAATCGAAAAGCTCGGTCCCCCAACCGTCGATTCCCCCCTTATAAAAGGCAGCCGCCACTTCACCGAAGACAGCGAGAAAATACTTGTTTACTCACACTCCGAAAATATAAAGCTCTGCCATGATTCCCGCGCCGAACCACCTGTTTTCGAAAAAGCTGGCCCTCGCCGAGAAATCTTCTTCGACCCTAAAGAGCTGAACTGTGGCATAGTCACCTGCGGCGGACTCTGTCCCGGCCTCAACGATGTAATACGAACAGTTACCCTTAGCCTCATCTGGCAGTACGGCGTAAAAAATGTCTTCGGCTTCAGATATGGCTATGCGGGCCTTACATCCAATCCGCCTAAACCCCCGTTGACCCTGACACCTGAACTGGTCGATGAAATCCACCTCAAAGGCGGCGACATACTCTCCTCCTCACGTGGCCCGCAGGACTCCGATGATATGGTTGGCAATCTGCTAAAAAAGGATATTAGCCTGCTGTTTGTCATCGGTGGCGATGGCACATTAAGAGGTGCCCGTGACCTGGTCGAAGTCATAAAGAAAAGAAATCTTGAAATAGCCGTCATTGGCATCCCCAAAACAATCGACAACGACATATGTGGCATAGAATCCTCCTTCGGCTTCGCAACCGCCGTCGAAGCTACGCGTTCAGCAATTTGTGCCGCCCACGAAGAGGCAAAAGGTGCTTGGAACGGCGTCGGTCTGGTCAAACTAATGGGAAGAGACTCCGGTTTCATCGCCACACATGCCACCCTCGCCAACAGCGATGTCAATTTCTGCTTCGTCCCCGAAATCCCCTTCGTCCTCGAAGGCGAAAATGGTTTTCTGAACCTGCTGGAAAAACGCTTGGACAAAAAACACCATGCTCTCATCGTAGTCGCCGAAGGCGCCGGACAAAATCTCATACCCTCCGACTGTTCACAACAAAAGGACGCTTCCGGCAACATCCTCCACAGTGACATAGGCCTTTTCTTAAAACAGCAAATTACAAAATACTTCAAGGACGAAAACATCCCCATCTCCTTAAAATACATTGACCCCAGCTACATGATTCGAAGCCTCCCCGCCGATTCACAGGATTCAGCCTTCTGTCTTATGCTTGGACAAAACGCTGTCCACGCCGGCCTCTCAGGCAGAACTAATATGGTAATTGGTTACTGGAACCAGTACTTCACACACATACCAATCTCACTCGCTACCCTGAAAAGAAAAAAACTCGACCCCAATGGCCATCTCTGGCAAACCGTCCTCGAAACAACCGGACAGGCAAAAAGACCAGCATAAATTCCTGAAAGGATTATTTCTTCCTGATGGCTATCGTATAAACCTCCCGGTCTTCTTTTAGATACTTCCTTTCGTAGTTTGTCCCAACCAATTCACCTTTTTTTGCTCCGGCTGTCGGAACGAAACCAACTTCCTCAACCTTCTCGCCGTAACTGCAAACAACCTCTTGTATCTGTTCGAAATACTCTAAGTAGTCGGTGGCAATTTGAACTCTGCCTTTTGGTACTAAGCACCGCAGCATTTGTTCAAAATTCGCTTGGCAGAGAAAACGTCTTTTATGATGCCGCTTCTTTGGCCACGGGTCCGGAAAATAAATGTGAAAACATTCCACGGAATTGTCCGGCACAAACTCGCTCAAAAATCGCGCCGCATCGGTGCGAATTATACGAACGTTCTTCAGCCCCCACCGACCAATCCTGTCAACTGCGTACCGGTAATATTTCCTCGCCCATTCAATCCCCAGAAAATTAGTCTCCGGCTGGGATATCGCCTGATTGACAACAAAAGTACCTTTCCCGCCCCCGACCTCTATATGCACCGGGCCGTTACGTCCGAAAATCCTGGCAAAATCGATTTTGCCTTCCAAATCTTCGGCTTTCAGCGACACCGTGCTGTATTCCTTTAGCGTTCTGCCCATTAGAAAACTCGCCCTAAAACCCAATATGGGAGTTTCGATGCCGTATTATACACAAAAAATGCCTTCCGAGCGAGCCCGGAACACAAACATAGACCCTCTTTTGCCACTAAAGCCGATGCCTCCAGTATTCGATTTAAACCTTATGAACCGAGTTATTGCGCCGAGCGTATCGTCTATTAGAACTAAACTTTCGTATTCTAAGAGGAAACGCCGAAAATGATTAGGCAATTGTTTAAAAGGCGAAGAAAACGCATCCTGATAGATATCGATACCCAGAGGGATTTCTTCCTCGCTGATGGAAATGCCTGCATAAAAAATCACAGAAGGGTTTTGGCAAATATAAGAAGGATTGTCGCCTGGGCCAGACACAATAATATCCAGGTAATCTCAACCTGTGAGGTATATCCTAACCACAACGGTGCTAGTGCCCTTAGCTATTGTGTCGATGGGACAAAAGGGCAAAAGAAAATACCATACACGCTCCTGTATAACCGGGTCAATTTCGCTGCAGACGGAAGCATCGATTTGCCGCATGATGTACTAAGACAATACAAACAGGTTATTCTACACAAACGCTGTGTCGACCCCTTTGAAGAACCTCGCATCGAGAGATTGCTCAGTGAAGTCCGAGCCGATGATTTTATTCTTATTGGCGCAAGTGTCGAAGGTGCTATCGAAGCTACAGCACTTGGGTTGCTCCAGCGGGGCAAAAGGGTAAGCATAATAGTCGATGCTGTTGGTTCACGTAATAAAAAACAGGCAAACTTGGCGCTTCGAAAAATGGGGACAAAAGGTGCTAAATTGGTCGAAACTAAAAAGCTTGCGGGAACCTCTCATTTAAAACATGTCGGCATCTGTGATTGTGAAATGTGCAAAGGACGCTCAGAAAAAACCCATCTGAAAGTTACAGCCTGAGAACAAAAAAGCCTCATCCCTCTTCTTTGCTTAGAAAGTAATCTTAAAACCCTCATATTGAGGGTTGTAACATGTTTCTTGGACCCTTGCCTCCCGAACATTGCCCACAAAGGATTCTTTGATATCTTCAATACAGCTGTCAATATCTTCAGCAGGCCCTTGAGCAATCATTTCTACTGTGCTATCTGGAAGATTCCGAACTATGCCCTTTAGCATGTAACGGTTGGCTATATTTAATACCGTAAAGCGAAAACCCACGCCCTGAACCCGGCCGCTGAATATTATATGTTTCGCACTCTGTTCCATTTGACCTCCTATATTAGCCTAAAATATCTTTCGTTACAAGATATCAATCGTCGCAGGGATTAGTTGTTCACTTTGAGTCCGAATTGGCATATAATCCGTTGACTTATGCCAAAAAAAACAAAAAAACAAATTGAAAAAGACGAGCAGCTTTACTACCTCATTACTCTTGTCGCTGGTGATTTTTCACTTCAGGAAGTACTTGATAAATTGGCCGAAGCCGTAGTGAAAATTGCCGGTGTCAAAGCCTGCTCCATCCGACTGCTCGATGAAAATGCCGGCGAACTCGAGATGCGAAGCACCTATGGGCTCAGCCGAGAGTACCAAAATAAGGGCGTTGTCTCCAAAAATGACCCCGTCATTAAAGCTGCCTTTGCCGGCCAGGCTGTCGTCTTGGATGACATGCGAGTTGATGGAAGAGTAAAATACAAAGAGGCAACCATAAAAGAAGGACTTGTCAGTCAGCTTACTGTTGCTATGCAGTTCAGGTCAAAGGCCATCGGAGTCCTTCGCTTATACAGCCCTAAACCTATGCGTTTTGACGAAGACGATATCGCCCTTGCACGAGCCGTTGCCTCGCAGTGTGCTGTTGCCATAACAAATGCAAAACTGTATGCAGAGGCTATCGAAGGCTCACGTATCGCCGAACAAATGAGACTCGCTGGAATTATTCAGCGAAGAATGATTCCCCAGAAAGCTCCTCTGATACCGGGCCTTGATATAGGCGCTGTATATATCCCGTGCTTTGATGTCGGCGGTGATTTCTATGATTTCTTCCCCTTAAATGATACTTGCCTGGCATTGGCAATCGCAGATGTAATGGGAAAAGGTGTTCCGGCCGCTCTCATGATGAGCCTGTTCCGAGGAGCTGTCAGAGCTTATGCTGACGAAGAATACGAGCAAGACAACGTCGAAAATTTCGTTAACAAAATCAATAAAATGGCCTGCGATGAATGTACTAGCGGCGAATTTGTAACATTGTTTTATGCGGCGATTGATGTACAAAGAATGAATATAACTTACTGCAACTGTGGACACGAACCGGCTGTCCTCATAAGAAACGGAAAAATCATCGAATTGGACAAGGGAGGGCTTGTCCTTGGCGTTGACCCTCATGCCGACTATGAAATCGGAACTGTCGAACTCAAAGATAAAGATTGCTTGATGTTCTACACTGACGGTCTTATAGATGCCGCGGACTTTGAAGGCCGTTTTTGGGGAAGAGAAAGATTGCTTGAAACCGCACTAAAGTTCAATTCCAGCTCTGCTGAACAATTAGCTAAAAACATTCTAACATATAGAAGGCGGTTCGTGGGGCTCGCAAAACAGATTGATGATACAAGCATTATTATTGTAAAGATTGATAAAACCGCTTCGCCCAAAGGGGGTTCCTGAAATGACCTCTCTTGTCGTTACAATTGATGGACCCGCAGCGAGCGGAAAAAGTACTGTCGCAAAAACTCTGGCCGAAAAACTAAACGCCAGCTTCCTCGATACCGGCGCTATGTATCGAGCGGTCACTTTGACTGCAATGGACGCAGAAATTGACATCGAAAATGAAAAAAAATTGCTTGACTTTGTGAATAACACAAAAATTCGCTTTGTCGCACAAAAGAACAGCATGAGGGTGTGGGTTAATGATATTGACGTCACCGAAAAAATAAGGCAGCCCGAGGTCACTGCCAATGCTCGATACATAGCCGCTTCGCCAAAGATAAGGGAAAAGTTGGTTCAAATGCAGAGGGATTTTGCCGCCGCACAGAAAAAAATAGTAACAGAAGGAAGAGACCAGGGCACTGTCGCGTTCCCAAATGCCCACAGAAAATTTTTCCTGACCGCTGACGTTGAGGAAAGAGCCAGAAGAAGGCAGGCCGAAATAAAAGATAAAGGTGAAAATCAAACTCTCGAACAAATCCAGAAGGCCATTGAACGAAGAGACAAAAGCGACGAGGACAGAACCGTTGGGCCGCTGAAGCCTGCCGATGATGCTGTTATTATTGATACCACTAATTTAACTGTGGAAGAAGTTGTAAAAAAAATCTTGAGTTATATGAATGTTGACCCGGAAAAGGCGCTGCAAAAATCTTCGCCGAAAAAACCCCTGATGATATGGTTTATTGTGGCAAGGTTCTTTTGTAGAATCTTCTGTAAATTGTTCTTCAAAATGGAAGTCTATGGCTTGGAAAATGTTCCCAAAAAAGGCCCTTTCCTCTTGACATCTAATCACCAGAGTTTTATCGACCCGCTCTTTTGTGGTGTTTGCCTGAAACCGGTCACATTTTTTCTTGCCAGAGATACACTTTTTACTAATTGGTTTTTTAGAAGACTGCTTACTTCTGTAAACGCAATACCTGTCAGGAGAGGAACCGCACATTTGTCCGCCATGAAAAAAATTATTAGCAAACTCAAAGACGGTTTCAGCGTTTGTCTTTTCCCCGAAGCCACGCGTACCAGTGATGGACGAATCGCACGCTTAAAATCTGGATTTGGATTGATATGCAGACGGGGCAACGCTGCGCTTGTACCTGTTGTCATCGAGGGTGCCTTTGAGTGTTGGCCCCGAAATAAAAAAATATTTATTCCCGGCAAGAAAATTGTTGTCTGCTATGGCCGACCTATAAAAGCAGAAGAAATAAAAAACATGGACGACAAACAGCTTGCTGAAATCGTGACTGGCAAAATGCGGCAAATGCAAAAAGATTGTAGAATAAAATTGGGAAAGGAGCCTTTCGAATATGATGATTAAATCAAAATCGTTGTTCTCGGCTGCGGGGCTGCTTTTGGTGATGATTGGTTTAACATCTTTTGCAACAGCCTGCAAACCTAAAAAGCCTGAACCTCAACCTGGAGAGGTAATAACAAACTTGATAGGGATGAAACTGGCATACATCCCAGTTGGCGATTTCAACATGGGAAGCCCACCGGGAGAAAAAGGCAGGCAGGACGACGAACTCCTCCACAAAGTTAAAATAACTTGCCCCTTCAGAATCGGAATGACCGAAGTCACCCAGGCTCAGTGGCAGACTGTTATGGGAAATAACCCGTCAAATTTCACCGGAGATGATTTGCCCGTCGAAAAGATCTCATGGAAGAGTGCTGTTGCCTTTTGCAAAAAGCTTTCGGAAACCGAAGGTAAGATTTATCGCCTCCCTACTGAAGCCGAATGGGAATATACCTGTCGTGCTGGTGTCACCGGCCCTATTGCTGGAACTGGCCAAATTGATGATATGGCTTGGTACGATGAAAACAGCAAAGAGCAAAGCCACACTGTCGCCACGAAAACCCCAAATACTTGGGGCATCTTTGATATGCATGGAAATGTCTCAGAGTGGTGCGGTGATTACTACAGTTCCGATTATCCCGAAATACAGGTTATTGACCCAACCGGCCCGTCCGAAGGCAAATACCGTGTGATAAGAGGTGGCTCCTGGGGATATTTCGAGCCAAGCTGCCGCTGTGCCGCCCGAAGCAGTGCACCACCCTCATACCAGCTTAAACAAACCGGTTTTCGTGTAGTTATGGAAATTGAAAAAGAATAAAAGGTATAACGTGTCGGAGAATATGCAAAAACTATACGCTGAAAGACTCAAACGCTATGTTGCCGCAATGCGCAACGAAAAGCCGGACAAAATCCCCATTCGCCCATTTGTCGCAGAGTTCACCGCCAAGTATGCCGGCTACACCTGCCAGGAGGTTGTACACGATTACAAAAAAGCTTTTGACGCCGCTCGCAAATGTGCCGCTGATTTTGACTGGGATGCTGTCGTTGGCAATATGGTTTATGTCTGGACTGGACTTACACAGGCTATCGGATTGAAATATTATGCCGTCCCCGGAATTGACATCCCGCCTGACACCGGTTTCCAGTACCGCGAACCTCCTGAAGACCAGGCTTTTATGAAACCGGACGAATATGACCAACTCATAGAAGACCCTACGGGTTTCTTGTTCAGTGTCTGGCTGCCGCGCGTCTCAAACGATGTTACTCAAATGGACCAAACATCTTCATACCGCAACAACCTCTCTTTCCTTAAGGGAGGTATGGCTATGATGCAGTACTTCTATGACTTTGGTCCTCA
>Ga0114923_10000681_pt1 | contig 25382 bp, 33 predicted proteins | sample SumtaG_FD_89578 | JGI IMG/M metagenome (GOLD analysis project Ga0114923, IMG submission 89578) | Deep subsurface microbial communities from Indian Ocean to uncover new lineages of life (NeLLi) - Sumatra_00157 metaG | ecosystem: Environmental > Aquatic > Marine > Oceanic > Sediment | place: near...
CCCCAGCAGGCGGGAAATCCGCATGGCGTATGCCTCTCCTGGCAGCAGTTCAATCATTGGAAAATACTTGGCAATTTCCGGATCCCAAATGCCGACGGTTGCATAGTTCGTGTCATCCATGTTGGTTATCTGGCACAATGCTGGCTGCGTTAGCTCGCTGAAATCGATATCAACGCCGACAACTGTGGCCGTGATGGCCCCAGGAACAGGGCCCTTGGTCCCCGTCACGGTAGCCGTGAACGAAGAAGCCCCCGACGCAGTGAAGTTTATCACGGTGATCGCACCAGATTGCTTGCGTATGTTCAAACTGGATCGTATTGTTGCTTCTGTCATGGTTATAGCCCTATGACTGTAGGTATTCCGAGCAACAGAAAGTTTGACTCGGAGTAATATTCAATGTCTCTAATTCCTTCGTCTCCGTCACCCGCAGCCCGGCCGCCGGCTGGCGTAATGAGTTTTTCTCCATCGATGTCACCCTTCAGGTCAGTGGCTATTTCCCAGTCGTCTGGTTCCGTCAATGTCCCGTCTTTCCTTAGCAGTTTAGACCCCTTTTCCCGCCACTTTTCGTCGAAGCCAAGCTCTGTGTTTTTGATCTCAAACGTAAACGCCCTGGTATAATAGAACCCACAAGTGCCAAACACCTTTCTGGACCACGATATGTCGGACAGCTTGATCTTCCTGGCAGGCAATCCCCACAGGACATCATCGTTAACCGTATCAATCATCGACGTTATTAGACCTAGCTCAAGCGTCCCTACATTCTGGCCTATTGTCACCTGAGGCCGACTTGCATCGAACGACAACCCCTCAATTGGCTCAAAGCTAATCGACTGGATCACGTCACCATTTCTGTCTTCTAACGGAACCCCCTCTAGTGTGTTTTCTTTTATTGTTGATCCACGGATCGCTTGAGGCTCTAGCAGCGGGTCCTCAATTTCAGTGTCCTGGCATCGACGCAATGGCTTCGTGCTAAACAACTGCTCGACAGTCCACGTAGTATTCGGTTGCTCCGTTTTGTCGGGACGCACTCTCATGTTCGGCCAGCAAAACGCCCACAAATCAACATCGTTGTCGACCAGCCAAAGTGAGCCAATCAGAGGCAGCCCCGGTGTGGTCGCAACTATCGCAGGGCCATCTCCAGACAATGCACGGACGCGATGGACAATAGTGTATTCCCTGTGCCCTTCTTCCGTACGGTTCATTTCCCATGACGTATGTCCGTCTAGCAATATTGCAGCCATTATTCGTTAAACCCCGCTTCTACTACCACGAATGGGTCCTTCTCTTTTTTGAGCCGCTCGTTTTCTTCAACCATAAATTTGAATATCCTTTCCAGCCAAGTGGTCGGATCGTCTTCATCTTTAGGTGGCGGAATGTCATTGTTCGCGTTTACGTCAACATCCATTTGCAGACGAGCCGCATCAAGTTGAGCTTCTGCAACATTCGCCAAGTCCTCGAACGAGCCAAAACGCACAAACTTTGCAGTTGTAAACTCAACAGGAATCCTGAGCGGCTTTACAGCGTCGAAACCCGCCTCAAACTCCTTAAGCGGTTTGTCGATCGCAATTGCATCGCCGAAATCAAAATCCCCAGCGAGCAACTGCACATCAATCAAGGCGGCTTCATTTAGATCAAGGACAAATTGCTTCAACCCCGACAAAACAGCCTTGCCTATCTTCTCCATCGACCCCTCGACCTTGCCGCCGAGATTGAACTCGGGCAGAGAGAAGTCTCCAGTGAACCCTTCTAGCAACCCACGGAAGCCACCGCCCTCCCCCTCGATGTCCTCTAGTGTGCTTTTCCACGCATCCAGCATGGCTGAAAATGGATCATCCGCTTGGAGTGCAGCATCTATGCTCTCCCCAAGAGCGGCAATAAGATTTTGCCCAAACGCCACCGGATCATCGCGGAATGGATTCAAGGCATCCTTGATTGCCCGTTTGACTTCATCAAGAAATGCCTCAAACACAGGAACCAGTACCGTCAGCATCTTTTTGATTGCGTTAGGAAGCGTTTGAGCGAAAAACAAGAGCCACTGCTTACCTAAGTTTACCTGGAATGCCAGCAGGGCAGAGGCAACCAGCCGAACCAAAACGAAGAAGTTGTTTGTCACGTTTTTTGCGATGGTTGACAGAAGCTCCGCTACATTCTCCGATATTGTCTTCCATACTCCGATTAGCCAGTCTCGGGTGATTCCTATGTTCTCGCGAAAGTTCGCAATGAACCGAGCGGAATTCACGACGAAACTTTTACCCAGCAAGATAACGTCACTCAGAGTGTCCTTTAACTTCTCAAGCCCAACTACATGGGAAACAACGGCGGCAATCCCGATGCCAATTGCTACAATTGCAGCAATAACGACACCAGCGGGCCCTATCAATGCTCCAAGTGCTGTTGTCGCTGCTCCGATAAATATAGACAGAGCCCCGAACGCTATTAGCACTGGGCCAATGACGGCGGCCATAAGCGCCGTGTTTACAATCATTTCCTTGACTACTGGATCAAGTTCTTTCCATCGCTTTACTTGCTCCTTTATCCAATCAGTCAATGCAAGTATCTTCGGTGAGAGGATTTCCCCTATATCTATTGCGACAGAAAGAATCTGGTTTTTGACTATCTTGAGTTGATTAGAGAACGCCTTCAATTGCTTCTGGGCAACCTCACTTGTTATTCCGCCCATCTCCTTCAGTCTTTTACTGTACTCTCCGATAGAGTCGCTCGCCCCAAGCAATGGGAGAATCACACCCTGAACTCTGGCCTCGAAACCAAGCGAGGTAAGCGTTGCCGCTTTCATCTCCGTAGACATACCAGCAGTAGCCCGCTCAATGTCACCGATGATGTCCCTGAATGAATTGAACTCGCCTTGAGCATTGAATACGTTGACGTTAAACTTCTCGAACACCTTGCTATTGTCCGCCTGGGCCTTGGTTAGCAGGCGAACAATCCTATCTAGTGCATTTCCAGCAAGCTCTGCCTTGATTCCCTGATCGGCATAAGCTGCAAGTAGTGCTACGCCATCCTCAAGGTCAATATTGTACGCCTTAATTGCGGCCCCAGCCTTAGTCGTTAATGCCGTAGAGAACTGCTGAACAGATGCGTTCGCTAATGTGTTGGCCCCTACCAACATATCCGACAGGCGAACCATATTCCTGCTGTCCTGGGCAACATCTTTAGTCGACAACCCAAGAGCACTTTGTGCGTCAGTGAGAAGGTCGGTGGCTAGAGCCAGATCAAACGCGCCAGCCGTCGCGAAATCCAGGAGTGGCGGTAGAAGTGCCATCGATTGTTCCGCGTTTTTACCCGCAGAGGCAAGGAAGAAATACGCCTCCGCAAGTTCAGCAGGACCTTTCACCCCCTGCGATCCTAGCTCTGTGGCTAGTTCTCGCATCTCCTTTGTTTGCTTTGCTGTAACCGACATGATCGATGTGGATTCAATCATAGCCTTGTCGAAGTCAGCAAAGGCCTTTACTGCCGCCCCAAAACCCGTTACTATCGGAGCTGTCAGGCTTAACGCCATGGCCCGGCCGACTCGCTGAACACCACGCCCGAATTTCACTAGAGACTCGCCCGCCAACTTCAGGCTCTTGCTTACGCTGGCCGCCATCTTGGCAAACGATCTGGCTATAGAAGCATCTGCCTTGGTCGCAGCCGTTTCAGCATCGCGCAACATCTTCTGATAGTCGGAGGCGTCCCCAACTAACCGAACAAGCAGCCTTTCAACTTCAGTTTCGCCAGCCATGGCCTAGTCCTTGTATCCTACAGCAGATTTCCAGCGTGCCTTTGATTGGGCAATCATCTCTTCTCGCGTCGGTGGTTTCTTTGGCTTCTGCTTTTTGAACGGAAGCAAAAAACGAGCTATCTTGGTTGAAGTGGATTTCTTACTAAACAGCCCTTCTATCTTCGCTGCAATTTGCATGAGATAGTAGTCTGTTCGCGATGGTTGGTTCCATTCTGCATCAAGATAGCGTATCCACATTAAATACTCACGGTGAGTATGCTTCTCCATGCACTCTCGCAAGGGCATGCCCAAGTGGGATGCTATGTCGAGCCATCCCCGGAATCTTCGGTCTCGTTTTTTGCCGATTCCTCAAGCTCCTCGATTTGCTCGTCAAGTTTCTCTCGCTGAGCCTTTAGGTCGGCGATAGTATCTTCACTTATCGACAACTCGCTGATCTGCAAGAGCCGTTCGACTAGCGTCTTCTGGATCTTGTCCGGCCAAGCCTGGATCTCACTCAGAGGAATGCGGTTGTTCTCGCAATCGAACAAGCAGCGAGCCAACAAGGCAGGATCGCTATTGGCAATCCCCTTTGCACCGACTGGCTTGCCGCTAGGTGACAGCTTGATAGCATCGGCCTTTGCATTTCGCCACGCCGTTGCGGCGTCTCCGCTAGCCTCTTTCAGGATGTACTTTTTATCGCCGATGGTGATCGGCACTTCGTTGAGTGTCGCACTCTCGAAAACAATCGGTTCAAGATAGTTGGTCATTTGCTCGCTCCGCAGTGGTTAGCGGAAGCCCGCACGATTGCGAGCCTCCGAAGGATTGTTGATTACGTTCCGGCTACGTCCACGTAGACGGGGGCTTCTTCGGTCATTGTCGTGGGGTCGATGTTCGACGCCTCAAGGGTTATGGTAACTTCAGGCAGCGTGCCGTGAGACATGTCCGCAAACTCAGTCTTGCGAAGCCAGCCATAGAAGGACAACGTCGATCCATCAGGCCATGTTACCGTCAGGGTCTGATTTACATTCTTCTGAGCAATTGCTTGCGAAATGAGATTCGGATCGTAGGCTGCTGTCAGCGTGAATGACTCAAGCTTCAGTAGCGTTGGAGGCAATTGAGTCATCCACGTTGTATTGTGCATCGTGGATTGGTCAATCGGATCGCCGCCCTCGATGGCGGGGGCCCCCATGGTCTTTTCCCAGAAGGAAATCGTGGTAAGGTTTTCCATCGCGAGTGTTGCGGAAAAACCCTCTTCCAACTGAATACCTGCCGGAGTGCCCCGGACTATTGCAGATGGTGCGGTCATGATTGTTCTCCTTTAAGCGAACTGACGTAAAGCGATAGTCGCATTGATAGTGAAATGGTTTCGATTGCTGACGGGCTCGTTTTTGCCCAACGGGTTTATGGTTCCGGTTCTGTCGACTCCATATATGGTGTAATTGGATGAGTCGATGGTGATGTTGGATACGTTTTCTGTTGATTCGTCTAGCAAGACAGCTATCTCATTTGCCTTGGCATATCCGACTGCCTCGCTTCCGCTTCGCACCAATATCTGCACGCCATAACGCTCTTGCATTTGGCCGTCGTTCTGCCTGCGGCCTTCGTTCTTTCCTGTCGTGTTGAAGATTACGATTGCGTTATCTGGCTTGTCTGACGACTGCCCTAGCCCTATCGGCCATGTGCTGGCAGCACTGGGTAGCGTTCCCGCCCCCAGGTCTATCAGCACTGATCGGAGCACCTTGTTAGGTGCATGGGTTAGGCTTCCGCTCAAAACTCTTTCTCCACAAATGCACTGCCTTTTAGGTTGCCAAGATCAACTGGAACAAGCTTCTGCGACTCGCGTTGTATTCGCTGGGCTCCAACTGCCAAGGCGGTTAGTAAGTCGACTTTCCCTTTGTACGCTTCGCGAATCACTCTGGCCAACTCTCCGCTATTGTTCAGTTCTCTTGCCGGTTGCTCAAGGTACTTTGGCTGGCCTCGGCCGATGGGGTCCCACCACCTACCAGTTCTCTTAGAGCCGTCTTCTCGCGTGCCCGTCCTGGGTTCGCCAGCATGCTTCTCAATCATTTCATGAACCCACACCGCGTACCTGGCGTTGTAGCCAACAACCACGCTGCCATTGTCTTCATGCAGTGACTTCCGCCTGCGAGCTTCAAGCTTGTCAATCAACGCCTTCACGTTTTTTATGCCAGCTACGTTTGCCATTATTTGCAGTCCTGTATCTTGACTCGCATCTCGCCAGCCTCGACTGGAAATGTGTCCTGTGCTCCGGCTCCCGTTTCAACGATGAAGTAGGCATGGAACGTTCCGACAGTATCAACGTCAGCGTCCTGGAATGTGTATTTCACTTCTCCGTTTATCGCGTCGGTTACCGTAACGTTCGACGATGTCTCAGCGACTTTGTCCACGCCCGCAGCCGTACACATGCGGAACTTTACGGTAAGACCAGACACGTCGACTACCGTATTGTCTGGCCGCTTTAACGTGGTCGCCAAAGCAATCCGCGTATCTCCTACCTGCCTGGTTTGGATTTGTGTGGTTGGCATCATGCACCTGTAACGCTGTAGTTTTGGTCGTCTGTTCCGATAACTGAAAAGTTGTCCTCTTGTGCTCCGACGATGCCGAATCGCTCGGTGACGATGCTTGTCACATCAACGCCAATACCACGAAACGTCCCACAAGCGAACGTGTTCGCGAGAAACGTTCCTGACTCGAATGTGTCCTTCGATGATGCCATTACCATTCCCTGATGGGTTCCGCCATTGCTTTACTGACAGACCAACCGCGTCTGAGCCGACCAGCAAGCGTAGCATACTTCAGCCCAGCATGCTCGGCCGCTTCGGCAATGGTCATTCTTTTGCCTTTCCACACCAACCATAGGTTCGCTCGCGTATTACGACGTTGCTGCTTTATCGTTGCCCAACGACAATTCTCTGGCGAATAAGGCCCGTTGTTGTTAATTCGATCAAGCTGTAGCAGCGGCGGACGTTGGCCCATATCTGCCAGGAAGTTTTCAAAACAATGACGCCAACGCTCACAAACGACAATCCCGCGTCCTCCGTAGTGGCAGTAACTTGGATTGTTGGTGTTTGTACATCTCTGAATCATCTGCTTCCATATCTTGTGCTCAACTGTCCCACTTTTTCCGTGTGTCCGACGCAAAGCACTTATCGTCTCAACATGAAGACACCCACAACTACGAGTTAGGCCCCTTTTGAGTTGTGCCGCACCTACTGTAGCAGTACCTCCGCAATCGCAACGGCAGACCCACCGGGCCTTGCCGTGCTTGTCGTTATCACCCCTATTCAGGACCGACAATCGCCCAAATCGTTCACCCTTAATGTTCGCTGGTCGTGTCATTTGCCTACCTATGCGTAAGTGACAGCAGTCCTATTTCCGCTTCCGTCTACTGTCACTGTAGCACGCACGTCGCTTCCTGTCAGCCCCACGAACACTTCCGTTCCTGTTCCAGCACCTGATATCTTGCCTACAACACCTGCGGCAATGATCTCTAAGGCATTCGTAAGCTGCTTGCCATCTACGAGAACGAGGTCGAGCCCTGCGGCCGGTAGCGTGATATTCGATAGGCCAGCACCGGCCGTGCCGATCTCACCAGTATCAACCAGAATCGCATTGATATCCGCCCCGTTATCATTAGCAGTCTGAGCCGTCCCGCCAACCTCCAACACGTTGACATGGAATCCAGTCGGATCGGCCTGCGATTGCGTTTCCCATTCGTTGACCACGTTCTCTGTACTTGTCGTGGCGTCGGTAACTGTAGTTCCGCTGCTAGTGTCAGTCAGAGACGACGACACACCATATAGATTGACCGTCGATGTCGCCGTGCCGCTAATCGTCACGGGCCCAGTTATTCCGACAAACTGCACTGTGCCGGCTCCGCTAAGCGTAAGCGACACAGATCGAGTGGTTCCCCGAATCTCGACATTCGCTCCACCCGTGGTGATGGTTGTTCCACCTCCCTCGGACACTTCGTGGGACATCGTAATGTCGCTGTCCAGGGTATAATTCGCCCCGCCATGCCAGCCTCGATTATTGATTCCAGTCGCCGAACCCAGGCCGGTCGCCACAAACACAGGAGTTCCCGAGCCTGGCACGACTGAATCGCAATCCTGGAAAATGTACTCACCTGCACTGCCAAAAGTAAACGTACCGCTACTGTCCCCAATTCCACATTCCTTGATTATCGACGGCGGTAACGTTACAGCACCGATTTGGCAATCAGTGAGCCTTGGACGAATAGATCCTGTCCCGATACCCGTGACGGTGGCGCCTCTCACGCATGTTCCGGAAATCGAAAAACCTTCAAGTTGCAGAGCCCAACTTTCGTTGAATATTTCGTACCCTTCAAGGTTTGCCACCAGCTTAACAGTAGAGCCAGTCGAAACTCGGATGCGAACGCGACCGGAGGCAACGGCCATCGCTATCGTGTCCGTGATATTGCCGCTAGGATTGCTGACTGTTCCATTTGTGCCAATCTCCGTGCCTGGGTTTCCAGTCAACGTATTGAGGTGGATTGCCCCTCCCTCGTACCCCACTTGCTCGTCTAGTTCCCTGACTTGCCGACCTAGGGTGTTGACGCCGTTGTGCGTAGCTCCAGTGTTCACCTCGTCGAGAACGCCATCAACTACGTCGTAGTTGTTTTTGACAATACTCGTCGTGCCAGCGTCAGTGATGTTCCCGCTACTGTTGTTACCAAGGGTATTGTCGTATACCATCGCATCGGTTGAATCTGCCCCTATGTTGATTCCCCAACCAGTGGCTCCATGAATTGTATTATTACAGATAATCGTGTTTAAGATCGTCCCGTTCTCTATGAGGATCGATGTCCCTGCGGTGTCGGCAAACTCGTTGTTGAATATCGCATTGTTGCTTGCAGCTCCGGCCGTCCCGGAAATGTGGACACCTTGACCTGTCCCACCTACCCCAGTGCCGAGAAAATGATTGTCATGGATTCTCATGTTCTCGCCACGATTACAATGGATGCCGTCGCCCTGAGTATCGAGGAACCAGCAATGGTGGATTCGGTGGAAGTCGGCGTCGGTAATGTTGATGCCGTCACCCGCCCCCGTGCCAGCCGTTCCGATTTGCGCTCCACTAATTTCGATGCCATCACCAGTAACTGCTATCGTATTTCCCGCTCCCGTCCGGGTGATGATGAAATCTCGCCCAGGTCCACGGATAAAGCAATACCGCTTACTGAGGGTTGTGGTAGCTGCCACAGTATGTGTAGTTACCCCTGCGGCGGCCCCTGCCACTAAGAAGCACACATCATGATTGCTGTCAGTAAATAAGTCATCATGAACGGCCTGAATAGTGGCGTAGGGCAGTGCTCTACTGCCGTCGCCCGTTGAGTCGTTTCCGTTGACGGGGTCGCAGTAGTATGCGTTTCCTTGCCATGTGTGATTCCCACGCTGGCTTTCGACCAGGTCGGCATTCCTGTCAATTTTCACATCAACGGCAGCAAGATCGGTATTAGTTGTGGTTGTCGCAACTAGCGTAACGTTCGCTACTGCATCGGCAGCCGGATCGAAGTAACTAGCAGCTAGGATCGTCCTGGCGGTTACCAGTGCATCGGTTGTAGAGTGAAGGCTAGCAGCGGTTCCGGCGACATCGGGTGTGACACTGTTACGGCTGGAGATGGCAGCATCCAATCTAGAAATGCCTGCACTTGTCGAATCCCGCAAATCAACACTCGTCAAGTCGATCTTCAACGGTCGCGTGATCGTGTTGTTAGCCGCTGCCGCACGCAAATAGATAATCACGAAGTCAACACCCGCAGCTACCGCAGCATCAGGGATATCAAGCCGATACGTCCCAGGCATCTCGGTATCATCGACCAAGATGAACCCACCTGGCGTATGGGCAGCCGCCGCATTAGCCAACGTGAACAGCTCAAAGTCGACCCGAGCCGCCCCCTGCCTTTGAAAGCTGGCCGAGCCACCAGTCTCGATATCGGAAAACAGTAGCCCTGTGGTGGGCTCGCCGGGGGCAGTTCCGGCAACGTCATCGACGAAGTAGAACGGCACAGTTACGTCTGTGGAACCTTCGGTTATAATCATCCTGCAAACCCCGCAGTAAGTTGACCGCCGCCTAGTATGGATGCCGCACCGCCGCCAGCCGGGTCTTCGTGCTGGACGGCCCCGATATCGAGATTTGTCGTCTGCCCGGGCACACCAATAGCTCCCGCACGAAGCACTGCCCCTGCTCCCGCTGTATTGTTCGGACGGAAATCATCGGCACCCTGGTTCTCGAACGGGTCACCTGACAACTCTGTATTGCCGTTAATGAACGGCGTAACATTTACTGGCGATGTCGTGTTAAGGTGCGTAGCACAATCCCACAGCATAGAAGACGCCGTTGTGTTGAACCCGTAGCCGGTATTGCTGACAGATAGGCAGGAAAGGAACACCGTGGAGTTTGCACTGGCCTGGAACCCGTCGCCTCCATTGCCTTGTGCCGTGCAACGGTCAACGGTCACGCGGGAGCTAATAGTAAAACCATCCCCTGTGTTCGCGTGAGCTAGGCACCGACTGATAGTTACATCGTCCCCCGTCAGAGCAAACCCTACGCCACACAAAGTTGCAGTACAACCGGTTGCCGTCGTATCGCCAATTCCGGCAAAACCTGACGTAGCACAACTCGTAGATAAGCAGTTGAATGTGGTGCCGCCAGTGAAACCAGTCGGGCAATCCAACGCTTCGCAATCCTTGGCATTGTTCCGGTTGTTTAGCGCCAGGTCAAAGCCAACAGTGCCGGCCCCATCTTGGCCATCGGCTTTGAGGTTTTCGAGGATCTGGGGATTGGAAGAACTTGAGCTGGCCGCCTTCCACAGCGTAACACCAGTCTGTGCGTTCGCATCAAGTATGGGCTTTGCTCCGCCGTCTTCTCTCGTCACCTCGTAGCCGATGATGTGGTATCGCTCAGCGGCAGTTGGCAGGTGGCAAGGTCCGCCGGACGTGTTCGGCGTGCTGTTGGTTAGCGGGTAATTGCCAGACTCAACATGCCCCTTCATTCCGGCGACGCCGTCGATATCGAGCACGTTGCCCAGCTCGCCTGGCGTTGCTAGGGCACCGCCTACATTCAACGTGGCTCCTGTGCCAGCCGATAGACCAGTCGAGCGGTCAACGGTGATCGTGTTGGTGTCGCTGCGGGTGGCTATCTCGTATCGGTCGGCAGTGATGCTACCCGTGCCACCGGTAATGTAGAGCACGTTGCCAACCATGGCGGCCGTGAATCCGCCAGTAGCTGACGTGATGGTAGTCGTGCCGTTCGTCACCGCGTCGACTACCGCAAGCTGTGCGGCGTCCTGCTGGGAGTAGTCCGTCGTCCCGGCATCGGACTTGTAGCCGCCACCATTTACATCGCTGGACGTGGTGCGGGTTTCCCAAACGGTTGTAGCCGATAACGACATGTCAGTCTCCGGGATTCACAGCCACGCCGAGGATCGTGTTCAGTTTCGCGCTCCCACCCGCTTCGTAGTCGGTAGTAAGTTCAGTCAGCCGATTGATGATGTTGTTTGCATCGGCTCCGCTGATGACATGCCGCCCGTCTACCGCAGAGCCGTCAATGATGACGTCCCCAGCCTCGTTTGGGATCAGTGACCCCATGTCGTTGGCGACCCACTCCTGCACTACCTCTCCCGCAAGGTTGTAGGCTTGGGCCAGCGTATCTGCCGCGACTCGGATCTTCTCGTTCGAGAATCGCACGGCTTCTGGATTGTCGATATTAGGCATTGGTTTCTCCCCTATTTGCTGGCGTGAAAACACACTGAATGAACGACGACCCGTATGGTACTGCAACGCCCTCGAATGAGCATTCCAGGAACTCTCCACCAGCTCCGACTAACTCGCACTCAAAGAACGCACAATGCTTGAACACGTCCCCCGACGACACTTCTACGATATCTCCGTCGTGAAATTCCCCGACCCGATCAAGCATTGGCTTTCTCCGTTAGCGTAAAACAGTAAAGAGCAACACCGAGCCTCGACTCTCGCTCGCCCTGCCGATTCAGGGGTGTTGCTGGTTGGTTATTCGGGGTCGCAGTCATTCCCGACGTGATACCAGAGGTCAGTGGCTGCGCTGTCATACCAGTACTTCGCATCACTTAGTTCATCCTCAGCGTCCTCGTAATCCCTCTCAGCGCCACTCCCAGGACCATTCAGGCCGTGTAGAAGAGTGTCGGCGTCACGGTAGGCCCAGTATGCGGACTCTAACTCGCTTTCGGTAGACTCCCCGTCGCCTACAATGTTGTTAGCATATACTAGTTTCTCGGCAATCGCATCCCACTTTGCTTCTCCGGCCTCCCAATCCCCTTCCCCGTCTTCGTAGTTAGAGTAGGCGTAGCCATTAACGCTACTTATGCTGACGTATGCAGCCGCGAAGTCCTCGAATTCCGCCTTGTGATTTGGTTTATCTTCGCACTCTGAGTACCCCTCCCAGGCAAACGTCTTCTCGGCGGCAGCAGCTATGTATTGGGTCTCGGCTGTATCTCTTTTTGCGTCCACGCGATCGAAGATAATATATGTTAAGACCTTTTGGAATTTAGCAGACGTCCTCCAATCAGCCTCCACCGACCCACACATCACCACCCCAACCAGCACCAAACCCAACACAACATTTCGCAACTTCATAGTAAATCTCCCAGGTAAAGTAAACGCACCGGCCACGCCAATGCTAGTTTTCTCACGACTGCTCAACCAGAATCCAAAAGCCCCGCCACTGCCCGCCAGGCAATTGCCGTTGACGGCTGACTTCGTATCCTAGCTTACGGAAATGCTCTTCTACGCGGCTTCGCAGATCATCGGGCAAGTAGTCGCTCGACGCGGCGGGAACACAAATCCATTCTCTCTGGTCGTCCGAAACTTCCTTACAATCAATGGCGTCTTGAACGAGAGCAATCACGCGGTTGACTTCTGCCGTTTCTCCCGCTGGTCCGAGTTGGGAAATCTTGAATCCATTGTCCTTGATGGCGTCGGCGTTCTCGTCAATTCGCTTGTCTTGCTTCTCTTCGTGTTTAGCGGACGACTCAAAGTGAGTGTCTTGCTTCTCGCCGATGTTTTCCAGGGTTGTGATTACAACGTTCTGCTTGCCGTACATCGCAACCGCAGGAGCAATCACCACAGCAGCTATCGGCACCACAATTGCAAGGACTGACAGCACTGGTAGATTCTCTTTTTTCTTTTCGCCCATGTGTCACCTGAGGCCGCCTTGCGTTAGTGTTTTTCTAACTGAGTAATGTTGGCAATGAGTCACTGAACCTAGCAAGCATCACTGTACGTCGACTCACTCGGTTGTTTATGTCTGGTGTGCTGTTGAACCCACCACTTTTTTCAACTCAACTGGAGGTGAAGCCACAGTGTCTAGTGTGCCCTCCCACATAATGCTTCCATTGGTAATATCCTGGTTCACCACCACTTCAGCAACGACCGAGATTACGTTGCCGTTGCCATCGGGAATCTCTCTCTGAACGTTCTGCCATCGCACGTCAATCTCAGCGGCAGCCGCTACCTTGGGTTCGTTCGTGTCGTCGTCTACTTCAGTCGCCGAAGCAGCCCACAAAAGAGCTTTCTGAAACAAGCAATCGTTTTCGGGGTTCGGCATTATTGGCGTTCCTCGACTGTAAGCTGACTTCCAAGCGGAGTGCCCAGCCAGGTCAACCCAATAGACTGCCCCTTGCCTACGGATGCGAGGAAGCCCGAGATATCAAGATCCTTGGCTGTTTGCCCCCACGGAGTGAAGTCAAGCCCCTTGCCGGTCTCGCCATAGAATGTTGCGCTCGCGTCTTGTGTCTTCTTCGCAAGGTACGCAGGATCACGCAGAGAGTAATAATGAGCGGCGAGATTCGCCTCTATCTGCTTGAGCAAAGCAGAGTTCAGAACACCAAGCGAGTCATTGCTAGACACCTTGTCGGTCAACGCAGTCGCAATATCAACATACGGTTGCATGTTGATTTGGTCGTTATAGTCAACCAGCGACTGAACTTCGTCTAAGGTAACTCGCTGTGCCATTGCTTCGCTCCGTTCTAAACACAGAGGCAAAGCAACCTAGGCGAGTTGCAGTTCCCCGTCGATGATGTTGAAGATTTCTTCCTTGCGAGTTGCGTCGCCAAGATCGATTTCCTCTTCCATCGCAAACTCACGAAGCTCCTTGATCGTCTTAGCTCGCAAAACATCCGAACCAGTTTGCTGGTTCACCGCTGCAAACTCTTCGATTAGCTGGAATCGCGGCCTCACCGAATCATTGTGCTTGGACAAATCCTTGTCAGTTTCGATTACGTCCTGACCATCAACCCCAGCAACGTAAGTCTGGCCACCCTCTTGGTGAACCCCTCGAATCAGTCGAAATTTCATAACATCGCTCCTTTGTGTTTGTTCTCCACCGAGGCTGCTAGGCGGGAGACAGGAACCACCTAGCAGCCTTGACAATCAATATTAAGCCGGGGTCCCGTGGACGATACCGGTCTTCGAGACAGTCTGGCTTGTGCCGATGAACTGACTGCGAATGTTGGGCACCTGGATAGCCATGACACGGAAGTTCTTCATCATAGTTCCCACGCTATCCCATCGCACAGTGGTCAACTCCATGCCGTTGACGGCACGAATCGTTTCCGACTGCATGTTCACCAGCAAAAGCGATGTGGTGTCATCCCAGAAGTCGAGTCGCTTAACTGCTGTGACCCCCTCGATTCGCTGGATTCGCTCGCGAAGCGTGAGGCTGGGGGACGCAAGGCCCTGGGCATCGGTGCCCTTGACGTAATCCTGGTCCATAAACTGATCCCAGTCGTTCGTCGTGTACAGCATGAACGGCCCGAAGAAGTTTTGGGCCTTTGCCAGGTCAAGCATGACCAACACTTCAGCCAACACCGTCGAACTATTTACAGATGTCGGAGTAGTCAAATCTGTCTTGGTTATACGATCCGGGTGGTTCGTATAACCGTAGACCTTAGACGTGTTCTCCAGCTCGGTGCTGTCGCCAAACTGTAGGCCAGCCAGCGTACCGATGATCGTCTTTTCAATCGTATCGGCAACACGTCGAGAGGCTTGCTCACCCATCGTCGTGCTAATCGGAACGCCCTTGGACGCACTGATTCCGATCTCTCGCTGGCTGTAATTGAACCCAGCATGTGTGATCGGCAGAGGCAAAGCATCGCGAGCGACAAGCGGGGTATCAACATTTCCGCCAGTCAGGTCGTACATGTCGACGTTCGCTTGGCCCGAGTCAGACCACTTCTCGAATTCCAAAATAGAATTCGACATTCCGGGAATGCTGAATGTGGCAGCCTTTCGAGCGTCCGACCATGCGCTCAAGCGAGGCCGGGCAGCTTTTTGAATCTGGCGATCCAGGAAAATCCAGTCGTCCTTGCGCATGGTGGTTGCGTTAAGCAACGGATCCATTGCATTTCGGGCGACAGCCTCAGCAACACGAACTTGCTGCCGGACTGGCTTGACATCGCCAGTATTGTCGTCAATTTCAAACTCGCCGGTGTTGATTGTAATGCAAACGTTGTCTCGCTTGTCGAGGTACGGTCGCATGAATCCCATGTCATACCGAAGCCGAGAAAGCTGTTGGGCAAATGGCCCATGGGCTCTTCCGTTTTCGACATAGTCGGTAACTTGGAAAGGCGTGAACATTTTGGTTATTTCCTTGAGTTGAGTTGGTTGGGATTTTCGGTCTATCGGCTTATTACTGGCCGGTGTACCTACACAGTGCGAGCGTGTCAGCAACCGGATCAGTGACGACCTCCAGACACTGGAATGGCTCGCTTTCGGGGTCGCCCGTGGTCACCAACAGCTTGCCGGTCCCATCATCGACCATGAGTGTGTCGCCAATCGCGTGATCGTCGCCAGTGCCAGCCACATCCTCAAGGAGCATGTTCAGGTCCTCTCCGGCAAACGGTACGTACATAAATGCACGATCGCCATCCGCATAAGCTTCGGTGGCCACTTTGCCCTCAAGCTTGTTTCGGTCCAGTACGTAAATGGTTCTTCGGTCACCATCCGCCCCGACGCCCTTTGCACCATCTGCGGCCGTCGTGCCGTAGGCTTCGTAGGTGAAGTCCATGCCAGACGGTCCGCCGGGAGTCACCGTCCACTTGATTTCCATCACGGTGCCCGGCTTAGGCGTACCCGAGATGATCCCTTCAATGAACCGACCTCGCGGGTCATCACTCACAATGATTTGGTTGCCTTTGGCCATCACGCTTCTCCTTATTGAATATTGTTTCCCTGCTGAAAAGCGGGATGGTTACCACTCCATTGTGGGCGAAACGAGAATATCACTTTCGTCGAATCCGTCGTTCTCGACGGGTGTTGATCCCTGGGCTCCCATGTAGCTAACGTTCGTCGCGGGGGCGGGCTTCGGGGCAAGGGCTGACAGAACTCGAAGTTCTTCGATCTCCTTGCCCTTCAGTTGATTGGCGACGGCCTCACGCTGGGCTTCGTCTTCGACGTTGGCGATAATCTGAGCGATGATCTCGCCCTTCTTTTCGGCCAAGATTCCGTTGGCGAATCGCAGTGCGTTTTGAACCGATTCGGGCAATTCCGCCATGATTTCGGCCTCCGTCTTCTGGGTATCGCCCTCGTTCTTCGTGGGCTTGTCCTTGTTTTTCTTCAGGGCAATCAACTTGGCCTTTTCCGCCGGGTCCATTTCTTCGTCATCTTCTTCATCATCGACGTTCTTTTTGGCGGCGGCATTCGTGATGAACTCAACAAGACCTTCAGCCGGAGTATCGCCAGCAAACTCCTGCACTGCATTCACAACCGCAGTGTCGGCAATCCGTTTCTGCATGTCGGCCTGACGCAACAGCAGCTTTTCGTCAGAGAGTTCGTTGAGCGAAGCCGTGTCGGAATCGTCACAATACTCGCAATTCGCGATAAGCTCGGCGACAAGTTCCGTCTTTTCTTTTTGGGTGAGTGCCATTTGGCCATCTCCGTTTTTGGTTGAATTATTCGTTTCACGATTCTGGCCAACATTGCCAGATATGGTCTCATGCTCGCTCGCATGTGAATCATTAGATTGGCCCTTGTTCAGGACTCCGCAGCCGTCCTCCAGCGAACAGGCTCCAACCTGATCGGTCAGAATGGCTAGATGATCCGGCCGCAGATTCGTGGCGAAGAAAGAGAATGGCTCGCCGTTGTGCTCAGAGCCTTCAGGGGCCTTTTTGTTGTCGGTGAACAAGCCGGTGGAAAGCTCAATCTGCTGATTGTCTTCCAAAGCGACGGTAATTTCAGGCGAGAGATTTCGTGTAGCCTGAAGATCAAACCATCCTTCGCCAACCAGATTGCCGTCTACGATCTTCGCGTTGTAGACATTGCCAACGCCATGATTTTCGTTGGCTGCCGGGGTCCTGCCAGAGACGCTTTTCCCGCTAGAATCCCTGGGATGCCGAACTGTCAACGGCATTCCGTTCCATGCGTCGACGTTCTTAGCAATCTCTTCTCGCGAGTAGAACAACGCTCCCTGGCTTCCGCTGAGGACGCCGGGAACGATCAGCGTGAGAGGTGCAACGAGAAACGATCGTCCGTGAAGCGTTTCCCGTCGCGTCGTCTTTTGGAAATTAGAAGTTAGGCATTCCATGCCACGTACGATAGCCTGGATTGCGATTTAAGTCTAGCAAACCAGGCTAAAACAAACACATGTGCTTGTGTTTCGGCTAAAGTGTTCGCACGTGCTGATATCCGCTCTGGAAGTTACCTGAAATAAACAGGATATCCTCACCTAGCGGTTTGACTTTTTTGCGAACAGAGCACAGATGCCACCGAAGATTAGAGAACACGGCCTGGTCATCGTCGATGCAGGTAAGTAGTTCACGGCGTGAATGCGGCTTGCCATCAGATAGCATGTCGACTAGTCGTGCTTCGGTGGGCGTGTACTGCGACATTGATGTCATTTTGCTATTTCTTCCAAGTCGGCTATAACTCCCCCTTGGGGTGTTTCGGTTATCCCGACAACTCTAAATGTCGTATTCCTTGGATACAAAACCTCGCCTTCTCCTGGGTTTAGCGAGATATCACTGATATCCACGCCAGTTTTGCCGTTTACTCGCAACACAACCCTGCCAGAAGGAGCACTCCCTGTTTCTAGTGAAATCCTATCTGTGAGTGTCGGGTTTTTTCTCGTGGAGACAAATGCCTTGTCCGTGAAAGTGCCCGTTTTTAGCTCGGCAAGGATTTCCTGCTTCTGTTGTTCCGTGGCAGAGAAACTACGTACGGTATTCCCAGCAGACTTTGGGGAAGCCTTTAGGTATTTATCCGTTCCCTCAACGATTCTTTTGTCTACAACCTTTCCTTCACGCAAGCCTGTGTTCACACGCTGGAAGGCATCTGTGGTGTAATCCTGCGTTGCTTCTTTTGCGGTTTGCAGCGAAGCTGGTTGTATTGGTTGTTTTTTCGCCCTACTGGTAACCTTTGGTTTTCTTTCTGGGGTAGCTTTTGGCGTAGTCTTTTTTGTCGGCTTCGGGGTTGGCTGCTTGGCCCGCTTTGGCTTCCGGAGCGGCTTGGCCGCTTGCTCGGGCCCCGCTTTAACGACAGCAACCGGCCGCTTCTTTTTGACCGTCATGTCGGCGCCCTTCCATGTTGATATCTGCTTTTGCTGGGCAATGGTTCGCTTCGATGACTTGGGGATCTCGGCCTTGATCGATTGACTCTGGGCTCGCTTGAGTTGTGTCTGTGTGCGTTTCTGTGGTATGACTTTTCGCTCGACTTTTCCTGTGTCGGGATTGGTGAAATGGACTACGGACTTATCGTTTTTGGGCTCACCGACGTTTGCTGGGGTGTAATTGCACCGGCATTGCGGATGCCGAGGTATCAACCCTCTCGCTTCCTTGATCGTCATCACAACGCCTTCAAGGGGTTGGCATAATGGGCATACCCTATCATCCCCCGCCGTGCTCCACTCAACCATAACGCCAACTTCCGTAACCCCAAGACTCTCCATCGCGTCCAATTGCGCTTCTGCATGTGCACGAATTATCTCCGTCCTCGCAATCATCGTAGCACGCCGAGCACCGATCTTGTCAATCGTCTCGGTTAGCTCTTTCGCGATGACAGAAGGGCCTTCGCCTCTTGCTAGTCCATCCGTGAGTTGCCGAACTAGCTGAGTCGACATCGCTACAGTAACGCCCTGCAAGTCAGTAAATACACGACCAGCCAATACCTTCAGTTTGTCAATTGCAACCGGCCTAGCGAAACTCTGCCTAAGGAACTCATCCCGTGTGCCCTCGAAGAAATCAGAAACGTCTTCGCCTGTTGAGAGTGCTGGCTTGCGTACATCATTGAAGGCACGGCCTGCCCCTCGACGATAGGCGTCTTCACTGAACGCCTTCCAGTATCCATCGGCTTTATCTGTGGCAGTCTTGCCGTCTAGAATGCCATCATCCACTTGCTGCTTTAGCCATGCCTCGAATGCTGCTATTTGCTCGGATGAAGTTTGGAACTCGAATCGTTGATTAGCTGTCTGATTAAAAACAGATGGTTTCCGCTTTATTCCGAAGGCGTCCTCATCAACCAATAGCCTGCGAATGTCACGCTTGAGTCGATTGAATTTGCCGCGTAGCAATTGCTCGAATCGCAACCGTAGCTGTGACGTCCGTGTAGGGTCGGACTTCAACGGATTGCGAAGAATCTTGGATTGGTTTGTTGTGCAGGATTCACACATTAGAGGCATAGTCCCTTAGTATCGCTAGGCGTTCGTCGTGGATTCGCTGACGCTCAAGCCAGAACTCAACTGGTACGTCAAACACTGAATAGAACACTTCGGCGTGCCTTTGCTCAATTGATCGTAGACCACAAGCAATCTCAGCAATCTCACCAGACATGGTTATGGGCTCTAGCCCATCCCCGTTACACACGAAGCTTTCATGCACAACAATTCGCGGCGTCATGCCGTACATCTCCATGCACTCTTTCACCGTCTCGCCTGGATGGACGGCGTAATCAGGATCGTATTTGTGAGTCATCAGTCCCATTCCTCCCTGTCTGCCAATTGTGTACAAGGATTTATACCCAGCTTCTTTAGCCGCTGCCACTTGGTCAAAGCTTGGAGATGAAAGTAAGGCGTGAACAAAGGTTCGCTGCCTGACTGTATGATCAGCAAACCATTCTGGATCTTGCCAGTCAGACGGTAGGTCTTGTTCCATTGCATCTCTCTTTCATCGTCGATTCAAGAGACGGCCAATCTCTTGCAACTCTTCATCTGATAGCACGCGGCCACGACCGTCGATTAAGCGTTTGATCAATTCGATTTCCCGATTGTTTTCATCCTCAGAAAAATACACCACATCGCCGACACCCGGTACAGGATCTTCTTCACAGCACGGGTATCTACGCGGGAAAAACATATCACTTCCCTCCCTCACCTGGCATCGGGAAAACTTCTTCTTTCTCAGTCGGATCGACAAACGTCGTTGTATCACCGCCCGCAATCGCATCCATAGCCGCCTCAATCACAGCCTCAGCGTCTTTCGCAGGCATGTTCAATACTCGCTTGTACAGATCAAGAGGCGTCATGATGCCTTCTACGCCGCCCTGAACGTACATAGATGCAGCTTCCATTCTCTTGGCTGCAACCTCGGCCTTTTCGATCTCAGTAAGCGTTTCCATGTCAGGCCACACAACAGAATACTTCTCGGGCTCTGGCAACACGCCTAGCCAAATGAGCCGATCGATAAACGGTGCAATGACCCGAGGAGTGAGGTACATGTCCTGGCGATAGCTCAGCCTCGCGGCCCATGACTTCGCATCCTGGCTGCTAGAAAGCTCGCCTCGTTCAGATCCCTCGAATATCCGCTTGGGAATGCCAATCTGAATGCAGATAGCCTTGAGGTACGCATCGATCTGCGGAGTCGGGTCGACAACCTGAGGGGCAAGAGATTCAGGCTTCATTCCCTGCAATGCAATCCACCGCTGAAGACCGTTTAGGTGGTCCTCCAATTGCCGCTTCATGTCCGTCTTGGCGGCATCACTCAGAAACGCCTCAAGGCCCAATTGAGGATGGGTCGTGAGCACAACACCAGGCATGGCCCCTTGCCAATACATTTCCCCGGAACCGGCATAGAGCTTGACCAGATCCCAGAGCCGGTTGTACGGAACCTGTAATCGAGGCGTGCCGAATATCTCACTACTGCTTAGGTTGTCTGCAACGTGAATCACGCGAGTCCAATGAACCTCACGATCAAAATCACTGGAGGCAACCGTCTCTTGGCCGTCCTCTGACTCGTTACTTGCCGACTGCGAGAACCTGATATTGTAAGCGACCGGTCTACCGAAACGCGAGTTCATCGGATCGTTTTCTAGTCGAGCAATGTTTATTTGCTCGCCGCCGAACGTGCGAAAGAACGTTACTTGCCGTCCCTTCCTGGGAGCCGCTGGCTGATTCAACTCAAGGCCATCATCAAGCCCAATCATCAAGACGCCATACGGACCAATTCCGCTGATCTCATCAGCACGGAGCAACTGATCCCATACTGGGTTGCCCTCTTCGCTCTCAAGCCAGCTAGGACCACCTTGGGTCGAAACCATCTTGGGTAGCTCTCGCCATGCCACCTCAAATTGCGTCTCTGTCTCGGTGTCTTCATCCTCGAATATGGACGGCTGGATTAACCACGATTCTTTCGGCAACACCTCGACAACTCGCCTAGCAATGCTCTCGCGATCGTAGAGCCTCTGATAGTCGCGAGTCTCAAGCTGTCCGTATCGAGGATACCCAGCGTCGGCGTAGATATCTCGCCTAGGATCGCCCATGTCGCGGGCTAGATCGGAACGAGTCAAGCTCAGATTCTCGGTCATGCTCTTGGCGTTTTCGAGTAGCCCACGCATCAAGTGCATCTGGACTGATTTATCCCACGGGCCTAGCGGCGATGGCGGGATGATATCTTGACTTGATCCATTTTTCGTAAACCGTCCATTGGCTGCTCTGGCCTGTACCATGAGTCCATTCCTCGTATCGCATTCCATCGCTCCTCAAAAAATCACTCCGCCGCCCGGCCGTCGCTTGCCCTTCTTCCAGCCGAACACAGCCAACACCAATGCGTCGGCTTCATCTGGGCTACAGCCAATCAATGATCTCATTGTCACCTCATCGCTGTCCGCCTTTTTAGCATTTTTGGGTGGCAAAAACAACCTTCCTTCTCCATCGTACTGCCTGGGGATCGGTGAAAGCTGCCGTCGTAACTCTGTGTATTTGCCGGGAATGGCGAATCCTGGACCGGTGTCGGGGTTCATCGCAAGGCTCAAAAGGTGGTACATTTCAGCCCGGCGGTTTTTGTACACATATCGGGTGTCGTCCTCTTCATCTCGCTGAGTCAATGGCGTCATCGCTCGCGTGCGGTGGGGCGTGGGAGCCGAGCCAAACCGAACTCCATTGACCCTGAAATTGTGCATGTGGTGCAATACGTCGTGATGCTCTTTTCCCCCTCCGCCCATGTCAAAATAGATATTGTGTGCCTGGATGCCGTGCTTAGCCGCGAATGCCATCGTCTCGGCCGGTATGATGGCTGTGTTGGGCGTCTTCTGTGACTTGATGTCAAGTAAGCCATGTTCGTCAATCGCCAGCCAGACGGTGTTGTCACCGCCCTCAGCGGTGTCTACGCCCATGTACTTGGCTTTCCTGGATGTGGGTATCACGAGTTCATTTGAGTGGTTGAGCCAATCGAGAGGGAATAGCATTTCGGCAGAACCAACGTAGAACTCAGCATCCAGAGAAACGCATTGTTTCTGATGACTCCACAGCTTTCGTCTCTTGAGGTACGCAGCATAGCTCAGCACGCCGGGCAGCACTTCGGTGTGTGATGGCTTTCGACCGTCAGCTTCCTCAGCTAAACCAAGCCTGACATTCGGGCTATCTTGAGCACGAATCTTGATGACGCGACGATAACATTGCTTGCCGTCGTCAGAGAACAGATTCCCTCCCTTGTCTGGAGTCCCCGGCCTGCCCATTACCGCCCACTTGAAGAAATTCTCACATGCCCACGGGTTGCCGATTACCAATCGGGCGTCGCCGGGCTTCTGCCACGTGTCGGCCATCTCTGCATGGCTGTTAGCGGCTCCTGACGCCTCGTCGCACATCCACAACGTGTATCTGGCATGGTGCCCTTGGAGGCTCTCGGGCTTCTCAGGGACAATTCCCTTGATGTAGGATATCGTGTCCAGTTGCCCCTTGTGCATTCTCCTGATATGCCGATGGTTGACAATCCACGGGCCGCCTTGTGCTGTCGTCAGCGGGTACTTGCATGTCTGGATGAATCTGTTCATCTCGTTCCATAGAACGTCCATGTGACGTTCACCAACGCTTGATGTCACGACACGACACGGCTGGTGAGTCATGAAATACGCCACGGCAACGAACCCGCCTACAAAATCTTTTCCGAGCATGTTGCCAGCGGGTACTACGGTTTCGTCATCATCCCACACGCTTTGGATTATGTCACATTGTTCCTTGTAGAACGTAACATCGGGCCAGAACTCGGCGGCTAATTTAAGTGGGTCGATCGGCATCTACTCGTCCTCTTCTCGCCCCTTCCAGTCACCGCACCAATCATAATATTGAGTTGCTGGCCATTCGCCACCACCGTCACTTCTCGGATCTTGCACTTTGGGTGCATGACGTCGACATCGCTGGTTTTCATAGTAGGTGCAATCACTGCATGTTTTCTCGCTCATCATTCGCTCCTGCTGGTCCATTTGTCACAACACTGGTCCAGCTTGACCAGCAACACTGATTTCAAAGTGCAATAAAGAAACCCCGCTAGCGATACGTTCCATCGTGCGTTGTCGCAATTTCCGCACGTCTTATGCACTCTACGGCAATGGTCGGTACTCATAGCCCGCTCCCTGTCAAAGTCTTGTTAATTCACACTCCCGCACGCCTGGCACCTCGGCTTGTTCAGCACAGCCACAATGACAAATATCGGGAAAAACAATCCACAACTCAGAATCGTCAACAAACAACCAAGCCCTTCTGAATTGGTGTTCTTCACATGCAGCGTGTGGGTTCGGCACGTGCTGCAATATCGCTGCGATTGGATGTCGTTGATAGCCATCAGTCACCCATTTCTTCGATAGCATTAGAGGCAACATCGATTATCTCGCCGCGTTCGCACAAGGCATCGAAATCGATCTTGAGAGTTACATTACCGTCCACCTTCTGGGTACCCATTAGATTATGGTGTTTCATCGCCAGAGTCAACAAAGTCGCCTTAGCAATGAACGTCACCACGAATCTTGACTTGCTTCCAGTGGGCTTCTTTACCGTCACAAGCTCTATGTTCTCAATCAACCGCCTGACGTCCAGAGGTAGCTCGCTGGGGTCTTTAATACACCATCCATCAAAATCCGGATCGGCCTCAAAGTATTGTGATGCGTCGAGGAAGAGTCCTGTATGCAGAAAGTTTAAGACATCATCAGCAGTATGTCGACATCGCTCTTCACGCAGCCTCATCTCCTTGCCGAGCATTGCGGCAACGGCTTTGTTCTTTAGAAGCTTGCATGCGGCAGATGTGGGCTGGCCATACCCGGCAGACTTAGCAGCAGCAACCTGATCGAACTCCGGATCGGCCATCAAGGCATAGACGAAATCACGCTGCTTGGTCGTGAGTCGCTTCGGGTTCGCTCCGTATTTCTTGGGCTTGATTAGTGTCGTTGCCATCCCTAGTTGCCTGGTTCAACACCGCTCAGAAAGCCATCAACATTATCTGGGCAGCAGTCCTCTTGGAAGTTAGAGCAAAACCCGAAACCTGGACGTCCGGGCGTTTCCATTAGAATCAACAGGCTACATTGGTCACATTCGGCGGGTTCCATTCCACTTCCTCCCTAACCCTTGGTTTACTTTATATCACAAAGTGCTTTGTCTTTCCTAGTAATTCTTTCGTTGTCCAGCACACTTCATTCGCGCTGAATGCACATGCAGAACCATCCACATAATCATCTGTCGGCTGGGCAAACTCCCTTGACGCGGGAATCATCCACGGGTCCCACACGTACAAGCACTCGCCGTACACGCCAACGGGACGAAAAAATCTCCTGTTTGATTCGCTGCCCAAAAAACTATCGTCTGTTATAAACTGAACGTTTTTGTATGCGGGGTCCTTGGTAATTACAGGTTGCCCATCACCATGCATACATGAATGAAATTCCGTTCTTTCAGATCCATCTTGCAGGAGAAAACCATCCATGAACATGCAATCACAAAACACAGACCGATGTTCAATCACTGTGTGCTCACTGAACGTCCAATCAGAATACAGATTGTAATATCCATATTCGTCAATGTGCCGAACCCACGTAGGCAGCTTATCTTTTGCCGCTATTTCCTTCGCGAAGTTAGCCCCCGCGATTCCACCCGCAATACCGGCCGCTCCCAATTTAATCGCATCACGTCGATTCATAACTAGTTTCCTTGGCCCTGCTTCGTTTGATTTCGATCTTCTCAAGTATCCATTCGACTTCTCTAGCACCATATGTCACCCCTCTATATAAACAACCAGCGAACGGGGCTAGGCATGCGATTGATAATCGAATGTGTTCATTCCTTGGCCCCGGTTCGCTGGTTGACTTCTTCATTCTGGGCATTCGATGTGCGTCACTTCCCATTCGCCGTCCTCAGCATAAATCTCCGCAACCCGCTTTGCGAACTCGCGAGGGAAACCGTC
>Ga0114923_10000683_pt1 | contig 25373 bp, 23 predicted proteins | sample SumtaG_FD_89578 | JGI IMG/M metagenome (GOLD analysis project Ga0114923, IMG submission 89578) | Deep subsurface microbial communities from Indian Ocean to uncover new lineages of life (NeLLi) - Sumatra_00157 metaG | ecosystem: Environmental > Aquatic > Marine > Oceanic > Sediment | place: near...
ATGAGGGCGTTGACGGGCACCTCCCGGAAGTGGGTCGGTACGAAGATCGTCCCGGCCATGCTCCGTTCGGTGACCTTGACCTCAACCTCCGTGATCCCCTTGCGGCTTGTCAGCCGTACCCAGTCTTCCGTTTCCAGTTCAAGTTCCTTCGCATCGGCGGAGTTGATCTCGGCGATAGCTGTCGGCGCCACCGCGTTGAGTCCCCCGGCCATCGTAGTCGTGGTCCCCGAATGATAAAGGAGGGTCCCGGGTACAAGAAGGTAGGGATAGTTGGCGGTGGCTTTTTTCGGCTCATGAAACTCTACCGCACGGGTGCGCCCAAGGCCGCTGGGGAAACGGTCCGAGTGAAGTACCTCTGTCCCGGGGTGGTCCGGTCTGGGGCAGGGCCAGTGGATCCCGTTCTTTTCGAGGCGTTCCGGCACGATCCCCGCGTAAAAGGGGACCATCCGGGTGATCTCCTCGAGCACTTCCATGGCGGAGCCGATCTGGTTGCTGTAGCCCATGGTCTCCGACAGTTCGATGAGGATCTTCCAGTCGTCCCTGGTGCTGCCGGGGGACTTGATGGCTTTTCTGATCCTCTGGACCCGCCGGTCGGTATTGGTGAATGTGCCGTTTTTCTCGGGTCCGCAGGAAGTGGGCAGAACCACGTCCGCAAAGAGAGCCGTTTCAGTCAGGAACATGTCCTGGACAACCAGCAGGTCCAGTTTTTTCAAGGCCTCGATCACCCGTTCCCGATCGGGGAAGGACGAGAGGGGGTTCTCACCCATGATATAAATCCCCTTGACCTTACCCTCGGCAGCGGCTTTGATCATGCCAACGGCATCGAGCCCGGGTCCGGCGGGCAGGCTGACTCCCCACTGGCCTTCGAACCACGCCCTGATCCCCTCGTCAGTCACCGGCTGGTATCCGGGAAGGAACTCGGCCAGCGCACCCATGTCCATTGATCCCTGGACATTGTTGTACTCGGAAAGAGGAAGTATACCCGCACCGACCCTGCCGACATTACCTGTTATAAGAGCCAGGTTCGCGGCGGCGGCGACGGTGTCCTCTCCTGTATAGGGACTGGCTCCACCAAGGGTGATGAGGATCGTGACGTTTTCGGCTGAGGCGACTGCCTTCGCTGCCTCCCTGATCATTCCGGATTTCACCCCGGTGACCGGCTCCATTTTTTCCGGTGCGAACCCCTTGAGGGACTCCCTCAGTTCATCAAGGCCCGTCACCCGGTTACTGCAGAACTTCTCGTCCTCGAGGCCCTCTTCCAGGATCACAAAGGCCATGGAGTTGAGGAGCGCAACGCTGGTTCCTGGGTTGTGCTGCATCCAGACATCGGCGAACCGTGTAATTTTGACACCCCTGCTGTTGGCGGTAATGAGCTTCGCCTTCCCTGATCTGACCTGTTTGAGGACCTTGAGCCCCGCCACGTGATCGTCCTCGGTGATATTGGAATCGAGGGCGAAGATGAGATCCGAGTGCTGCAGATCATTCAGAGAGTTGGTAGGGGCCTCAACGCCGAAAGCCTTCCTGAGGGCTTCCATTCCCGGGAAATGGCCAAAGCGGGCGATTGAGTCGACGTTGTTGGTACCGATGACGGCTCTCATGAACTTCTGGAACAGGTAGTTCTCCTCGTTGGTACATCTGGCCGAGGATATACCGCCCAGGGCATCGGGACCATCCTGTGAACGGATCTTTTCCATTTTCTGCGCGATGTGCCGGTACGCTTCCTCCCAGGTCACCGGAACAAGTTCACCTTCCTGGCGTACCATGGGCTCAGTGATCCTGTCGGGGTGGTGTACGTACTCGTATCCGAAGCGTCCCTTGCAGCAGAGGAAGCCGTTGTTGTTGGAACCCTCGTCGTCAACACCCAGCACGTGGTAGATGTGGTCGCCCTTGACCTCCAGGTCCAGGGTGCACCCCACGCCGCAGAAGGGGCAGGTGGTCCTTACCTGCGTCAATTCCCAGGTCGGCGCCGTATGCTTGAAGATGCGGCTGTAAAGGGAACCCACCGGACAGGCCTGTACGCATTGGCCGCAGAATTCGCAGTCCATCGGCTTGGCGAAGTTGGGTTCGACTACGGTGGGGAATCCACGGTTGACGAAATCCAACTCACCTTCAGCCTGCACTTCATCACATATCCTGACACATCGCCCGCAGAGAATGCACCTGTTCTGGTTCATCTCAATGAGGGGAGACAGATGATCGATCCTTTTTTCCACCTCGATGTGTCCGAACCTGCCGTAGTCCCTCCCGTGCTCGAAAACCAGGTCCTGGAGCAGGCAGCGGCCTGACTGCGGGCACACAGGGCACTCCAGTGGATGGTAGGTCAGGAGAAGCTCCAGCACAGCTTCCCGGGCCCGCGTGACCCGGGCTGTATTCGTGTGGACTTCCATCCCGTCGGTCACGGGGACAACACAAGAGGCGAAGAGCCGGTCTGTCCCCTCCACCTCAACCACACACATGCGGCACGACCCGAATGGGATCAGGTACTTGTGATCACAGAACGTGGGTATGTCTATGTCCAGATCCCGCGCGGCATTCAGTATGGTCGTCCCTCGCGGCACCTGTACTTTTTTTCCGTCAATGGTGATCGTGAACATCTGATTCCCTCTGTAAACTTATATTGCCGGTCATTGATTTGGGCGCCCCACCCGGGGCGCGTTGATGACTTTTTGTAAAGTCATCATTCTTCAGTGTCGCAGCGCAGGCATCTTCTCGCTTCCCTGACGGCCATGTCCCTGGTGAAGCCGAGCTCCACCTCGGCAAAATCGCCGAGTCTCTTCTCCAACTCCATCGTCGGCATGCCGGGCCGGACAAGGTGCATATCCTCTTCTGATAGTTCCAACGCATCTACAGGTTCGGTATTGGGGATAGTCACCGAGTACTGCGGGACCACCTCCTCGCCGTTCAAGTACAGCTCCATATGGGCCGCCGCCCTCTTTCCGGCGGCGATTGCGTCAATGACCATCCACGGACCGGTCACCACATCACCGCCGGCGAAGACACCCTCGACGTTGGTCATCTGCGTGTAGGGGTGCACGTCGATGCTGTTCCACTTGCTGATGCTCAGGCCGTGATCATCGCCCAGGAAGCCGAGATCGGGTTGACCGCTGACCGCCACGATGAGGTTATCCAGTTCCATCTCGAACTCTGATCCTTCCACAGGTTCGGGCCTGCGCCTGCCTGAAGAATCCGGCTCGCCCAGTTCCATGCGGATGCATTCGACTCCCGTGAGCTTCCCATCCTTGGTCAGGACCTTGACGGGAGCCACGAGCAGTTCGAGATTCGCCCCTTCATTGAGAGCCTCCTCGATCTCCATCTCATCAGCGGGCATCTCCTTGCGCGTCCTCCTGTAGAGAATGGATACATCGGCTCCCATCCTCAGAGCGACCCGGGTGGCATCGATGGCCGTGTTGCCCCCTCCAACGACGGCGACCTTTTTGCCAAGCGGCACTTGCTCTCCGAGGTTTATCTTTCGAAGGAAGGTAAGGCTCTCGTAAACCCCTTGAGCGTCCTCGCCGGGGATCCCCATTTTCAGGTCCACGTGGGCGCCGGTGGCAACGAATACGGCCTCGTGATCAAGGCGAACCTGCTCGAAGGAAATTTTGTCGCCGATGGGCGTGCTCAAATGGATCTGGGCTCCCATCTTCTCGATGGCCGCGATCTCGTGCTGCAGGGTGTCCCGGGGCAGCCTGTATTCAGGGATACCCAATGTCAGCATTCCGCCCGCGATCCTCTGAGCCTCGAAGATCACCGGTGAGTAGTCGCTTTGCCCCAGATAGTGGGCCGCAGTGAGGCCGGCAGGACCGCCCCCGATAACAGCTACCTTCTTGCCCTTGCCGGAGATCTTCTTAACGTGGATGCTGTACTTGCCCGCGATCTCCTCCTGGGCCGCGAAGTCGGCTGCCACTCGCTTAAGGGTACGGATGCTGATGGCCTCGTCCAGGTCGCCCCGGCGGCACATGCTCTCGCAGGGATGGTGGCATACCCTCCCGCATACAGCCGGGAGCGGATTGGTCATTCGGATCAGTTCGAGGGCCTCACTGAACTTGCCCTGGCCGATCAGCGTGATGTATGCAGGCACGTCAGTCTCGATGGGGCAAACGTGCTGGCAGGGGGAGGAGATGATGTCTTTGCAGACAACGGCCGGGCATCTCTTGTCGATAATGTGGGCCTCGTACTCCTTCCGAAAATATCTGATCGTGGAAAGGACCGGGTTGGCGGCGGTCTGTCCCAGGCCGCAAAGGGATGTGTTCTTGATCTCCTGGCCAAGCTCCTCAAGGTTTTTGAGGTCCTCCATGGTGCCGTCTCCGGAGGTAATCCTGTCCAGGATGCCCATCATCGTCCTCGTTCCCATACGGCACGGGACGCACTTGCCGCACGATTCTGCCGTGGTGAAGGTCAGGAAGAACCTGGCCACATCCACCATGCAGGTGCGCTCATCCATGATGACCACGCCCCCCGAACCCATCATGGCGCCGGCCTGAATCAGGGAATCGTAATCGATGGGCGTATCGACGATCTCTGCCGGAAGGCATCCTCCAGAGGGACCGCCAAGCTGGGCCGCCTTGAACCTCCCTCCACCGACGATCCCGCCGCCGATGTCGTAGATTATCTCCTTGAGTTGGGTCCCCGCCGGGACCTCAATGAGACCGGTGTTGTTGATCTTCCCCGTGAGGGCGAAAACCTTGGTACCCTTGGTGCCCTCAGTACCGATCCCGGCGTAACGATCCGCTCCCTTAAGGATGATGGGCGGCACACAGGCGAAGGTCTCGACGTTGTTGATGTTCGAAGGCTGTCCGTAAAGGCCCTTGTGGGCCGGGAACGGCGGTCTTGATCGGGGCATGCCCCTCTTACCCTCGATGGAGGCCATGAGGGCCGTTTCCTCACCGCAAACGAAGGCGCCGGCCCCTTCCTTGATCTTCAGGTGAAAGGAGAAGTCGGTTCCGAAGATATTCTCGCCGAGGTAGTTCTTTTCCTCAGCCTGACCGATGGCAGTGATCAGCTTTTCGATGGCCAGGGGGTACTCCGCCCTGCAGTAAATGTATCCGTACTTCGCGCCGATAGCGTATGCGGCGATGATCATCCCCTCAATGACGGCATGAGGATCGCCCTCCAGGACGCTACGGTCCATGAAAGCTCCCGGATCGCCCTCGTCAGCGTTGCAGATCAGGTACTTGGGATCGCCTGCGGCGTTGGCGCAGAACTCCCACTTCAGGCCGGTGGGGAAACCACCTCCACCGCGCCCCCTCAGTCCGGCCCTCTTCACGACCTCCCTGATGATGGTGGGAGACATTGTGGTCAGTGCCTTCTCGGCCGCCTGGTAACCGTCGGAATCCAGGTAGTCCTCGATCCTGTCGGGATCTATAAAACCGCAGCGCCTGAGAACGATGCGGTTCTGCTTCTTGAAAAAATCCATCTCATCGTAGGTTGGAATCCCTTTGTAGATCTTCTCGCCGTTGCTGGTTATCTGACCGATGGCGTAGTCGGTGACCGGCTTGCCCTTGACCACGTGGCTTTCTATGATCTTGGAGATCATCTCGGGCTCGACCTTGGCGTAGGTCACCCTTGCCATGCCAGGCAGTGAAACGTCGACAAGAACCTCCTGGTAGCACATGCCTATGCAGCCGGTCTTGAGGATCGGCACGTTGATGGAGATCTTGTCCATCTGCTGCTCCACCTCCGCCAGTACACCCCTGGCGCCGGACGCCAGGCCGCAGGTGCCCATTCCAATTACGATCAGTTTATCGCTGTCGTTTCCCATCTGTTCCTTTATCCTCCTGAAGAGTGGTTATTCTCCCCTCTTCATACTGTCCATTTCACGAAGGTTCGCCATGATCCTCTCGGTCTTGAGCGTGTCAAGCTGCCCGTGGGCATCATTGTCGATCATGATCACTGGAGCGAGGCCGCACGCACCCAGGCAGGCCACCTTTTCGAAGGAGGCGAACATGTCATCGGTAGTCTCTCCGTGGCCTATCCCGAGGTTGCTCTCCAGTTTGCTGATCACCGTTTTTCCACCTCTAACGTGACAGGCCGTCCCTGAACAGGCCCTGATGATGTGTCTTCCGCGGGGTGACAGGTGGAACTGGGTATAGAAAGTCAGGACGCCATACACCTGGCTGCGGTACAGGCCCAACCCGTCGGCTACCATATTGGCCGCTTCCTCGGGCACATAACCGTAGACGTTCTGGACCTCCTGAAGGACAGGGATCAGCATCCCCTTCTGTTCCGTGAGGGAATCGATGATTTTGTCGACGGAAGCCAGATCTATCTGCTCTTCCGGTTCCTCGACCCCCGCGTCCTCTCTGACATCTTCCAGAGTTACGTCGGCGCTCACCGCCACCTCCACATGTAGTTCACCATATCGATATATCTTTCGTTCATACTCCTGAGTTGATCAATCAACTCGCTGACGAAAAGTTCCATGATCTTTACGGCGTCTGCGGGGAACTTTTCCACGAGCTTATCGAAATCGCCCCGGTCCAGAAGGTAAAGGACGCAGTCGCTATGCGCGGAGGCGTTGGCCGAATGTCCTCCCCCGGAAAGGAAGGTCATTATGCCCACAAACCCTCCCGCGTTCACCACCGCGAGGCTCTGAGCTTCACCTTCCTTGGCCCTCTTTGAGATCTTAACTGAACCGCTTCCCACCAGATAGAGATCCCCTCCCATGGTTCCCTCGTTGAAAATGGGTTCCTTGCTCTGATAGGTCCTCTTCTGAAGAGAGCCGGCCAGATAGGTGAGCGCCTCTTTGGAAATTTCCCTGAGGGACTCCAATTCCTTGAGTTGGCTGACTTCTATCATTTGGTTCTCCTTCTCAGGCCTTGACCAACCGCACGTGGACGACGGCAGTCTCGGCTTCTCCATCCGGGCCCGGCACCATCAAGGCGCTCACGGGAGCGTTTTCAAAATGGCGCGGCATGAAAAGCACCCCCAGGGCAATGTCCTCTGAATAGTTGACGGCCACGGAAAACTCTCCCTGGGCGGAAACGGCGCGGACCTTGCTACCGTCCTGGATATCGAGTCCCATCCCGGTATTGGGATTCATGAACAGGATGGCCTCCGAAACGAGCTGGTTCAGGGACTCCGAATATCTGGTGAAACTACCTGAATGGAAAAGCAGGTCCCCGAGCACCATGGTCATGGGGTACTTGGAATCGGCACCGTGGGTTTCCCAGTCGGCTACGGCAGCGAAGGCCTGCTTTTCCTTGCTGACGCCCTCTCCCAGGAGGTGGCGGCTGCCCAGATATCCCTCGTGGTAGACTTCCCTTGCGTCATCCTTCGAAAAAGGCCACTGGAGCCCGTTTTCGGCCAGGATCTGATGGCTGATACCCGAATAGAATGGGATCGTTCCGGCTATCTCATCAAAGACCTCCGCCGCATTGAGGTACCTCATACCTTCCTCGCCGCAGACAACGCCAAGTTCGGAGAAGATCCTCCAGTCGGCCATCGACTGGCCCACACCACCTATCGCCTTGTGCGTTCTCTGCACGCGTCTCTCCAAATTCGTCAGAGTGCCGTTCTTCTCGGCCATGGTCCCGGCAGGGAGAACAACATCGGCAAGTTTTGCGGTGTCGGTCAGGAACAGTTCCTGTACCACCAGGAACTCCATTTTTTTCAAGGCATTTTCCAAATCCTCCCCACCCGGGAAGGTGGCCAGAGGATTGACACCGGCAAGGTAGAGAGCCTTCAGTTTTCCGTCAGTGGCGGCCTGCATCATCTCGTAAGCGCCCATCCCTTTTTCCTTTGGCACCTTGCCGTTCCAGGCCGTTTCGAACCTCTTCCTGTCAGAATTTGAACTGATTTCCACGTGTCCCGGAAGACGGTCAGGGGACACCCCCATGTCCACGGCTCCCTGGAAGTTGGTTCCGGCGATGACAGGATACAGGCCGCAACCCTCCTTTCCCAATTTTCCGGTAAGCATGAGGAGATCAATGAGCGCGTTTATGATCTGTCCGCCCCCTGACTGCAGGGCCGCCGTTTCCCCGAAGATGATGGAAGCCTTTTTGGCTCCGGCAAATTCCCTTGCCGTACAGATGATGTCATCTTCACTGCTGTCGGTGTCCCGTGCAATGGACTTGAGGTCCCTGTCCTTGATGGAGAACTCGAGATCGGAGAGTCTCCCATAATTTCCCACGGCCTCACTGTCGTAAAGCCCCTCCTCAAATATCACCTTGACCAATCCCTTGACGAAGGCAAGTTCCTTTCCGATCGGGACGGCCAGGGACCTCCTGGCCAGCCTTGAAAGGGAGGTCTTCCTTGGGTTGATCTCGGTCACGAGTCCTCCCCGGCGGATGGCGTGCTTGACCTTCAGACCGGAGATGGGATTTTCCACAGTGATGTCGCAGCCGACGATCAGCAGGGCATCGATATTATTGAGTTCATCCAGGGAGTTTGTGGCGGCGGAAACCCCCAGCCGTTCCTCCAGGATGGGAACGACCGTCCGTGACCATCTGCCGGAGGGAGTGGCCACGTTGTTGCTGGAAAAAACCACCCTCATGAGTTTCTGAAACAGGAAGAGTTCCTCATTGGTGAGCCTGTCCGAGGCGATCCCTCCGACAGCCTTCCCACCGCTCTCTTCCGATATCCGACCCATATTCCGGGCCACCTCGGCGAGGGCCCTCTCCCAACTTGTTTTTCTCAGGGTGCCGTCGGCATCGCGCACCATGGGAGCGGTGATCCTGTCGGGGTGATTGATGACGTCGTAACCAAAGAAACCTTTGGAGCACAGGCTTCCCAGATGGACCCCCCGCCCCTCGGCGTGAGCCACGCGGTACACAACGTTATTCCGGTGGTTATAGACAAGGGTGCAGCCGCAGCTGCAGTAGGGACAGATAGCCTCGGTCTTGTCCATCTCCCATATCCTGACCTTATGCTTCATGGCCCTTGAAGTAATGGCACCGACAGGACAAGACCAGATGCAGTGACTGCAGTATTCACAGTCCAGGGATTTGTCCATGAACGGTCCCACCACTGTGGCTGCGCCCCGGTAAGACATCCCGAGAGCGGTTACTCCCTGTATCTCGTCACAGACCCTGACACAGCGCTTGCACTGGATGCACCTGTTGAGGTTGCGGTTGATGAGGGGGCTTATGATGTGGTCCCTGTGAACCCTTTTTTCACCGGTAAACCGGGTCTCGGCGCTTCCGAACTTGAAGGCGAGATCCTGGAGGTCGCATTCACCGGCCGCGTCGCACACGGGGCACTCCAGCGGGTGGTTAATGAGAAGAAACTCGAGCATGATGCTCCGTGCCTTCTGGACCCGCGGCGTATCAGTGTAAACCACCATCTGGTCATTGACGGCGAGTGTGCAGGCGGTCTGGAGTTTCCCCATCCCCTCGACTTCAACAAGACACATTCTACACGCCCCGAGTTCACTCAGTCGTGCCTGGTGGCAGAATGTCGGGATGTTGATACCGAGCTTCCTCGCCGCAGCGAGAACGTTAATGTGGCCGTCGACCATGATCTGCTTGTCGTCTATTGTCAGCCGGACCATCATGATGTCGCCTCTACAGCGGGCATGCCGGAACCTGTATCCTTGAAGTAGGCCATATATTCATGGCGGAATTTTTCCATTGTACTTACCAGACAGCTGACAGATGCCTCGCCCAGACCGCAGAAGGATGTGGACCGGATCCCCTCGCATATGTCGGAAAGAAGGTCGAGGTCGGACTCGGAACCTTTGCCGTCAAGGATCCTGTCAAGGATCCTGCGTACCCAGAACAGGCCCTCCCGGCACGGGGTGCACTTTCCGCACGACTCGTGCTCGAAAAATTTTATGAGGACATGGGTGACCTTTACCATGTCGGCCGTGTCGTCAAGCACCATGACGGCTCCCGAACCCAGCATGCTCCCCGCCGCGGCCAGGGCATTGAAATCCAGCTGGACATCCAGTTGGGACTCAATGAGGCAGGCTGAAGAGGCGCCTCCCGGGAAGGCCGCCTTGAAGGATCTGTTTTCCCTCATACCGCCGGCGTGTTCGAATATAAGTTCCCTGAGCGTCACTCCCATGGGAAGTTCGTAAACACCGGGACGTACGACATGCCCGCTTACCGAAAACATCTTCGTACCCGGACATTCCGGCGTCCCGATGGACGCGTACCAGGCACCGCCTCTCAGGATGATGGGTGCGACGGAGGCCAGGGTCTCCACGTTGTTGACTATAGTCGGCAAGTTGTTGTATCCGACATTCACCGGGAAAGGGGGGCGGATCCTCGACTGTCCTCTCTTACCCTCCAGGGATTCGATGAGGGCTGTCTCCTCGCCGCAGATGTAAGCGCCGGCGCCGCGGTGAACCGTCACGGAGAAATCAAAACCGGAGTTGAGGATGTTCTTACCGAGGAAAGACCGGCCTTCGGCCTCCGCGATAGCCCTCTCCAGAATCTTAGCACCTTCAGAATATTCCCCGCGTATATAAATGAACCCTTTTTCGGCGCCCACGGCATAACCGGCGAGGGCCATCCCCTCCAGGATGGCATGGGGATCGTTCTCGATGAGCACTCGGTCCTTGAAGGTTCCCGGTTCCCCCTCGTCGGCATTGCATATGACGTATTTCGGTTTTCTGCGATCCCTTGAGGCGAAATCCCATTTCATCCCGGCGGGAAAACCGGCGCCCCCTCGGCCTCGCAGACGAGAAAATTTGACTTCGTCGATGACATCTTCGGGGGTCATGTCGTTGAGGGCGCGGGGCAGGGCCACATATCCCTCGTTGACCAGGTACGAGTCTATATGGGCCGGGTTCGGTCTGTTTACGTTTCGTGTAAGGACCTTCAGTTCACTCATGTCTTTTCTCTATATGAACCCAGGATCCGATCGACCGAATCCACCGTGACGCTCCGGTGCAGGTCTCCGTCGACCATTACGGCGGGGGCGTGATCACAGGCGCCGATGCATTCCACCTCCACAAGGGTGAAAATACCGTCCGATGTCGTGGCACCGATATCAATATCCAACTCTCTTTTGAGAGCCTGAAGGATATCTTCAGATCCGTTGACATGACAACTCAGGTTCCGGCACACCTGAACGAGGTGCCTGCCCACGGGTTCCGTAAAGAGCATCGTGTAGTAGGTCGCGACCTCAAACGTCCGAACGTGGGGAACACCAATGAATTCGGCCACGAAGGTCAGGACCTCCTCGGAAAGGTGGCCCTGTACCCCCTGTGCATAGTGGAGCAAGGGGAGAATGGCTGAAGCAGGTTCATCGTAGCGAGCCAGGATGCCCTCCATGTCGGCGAACTCCTGAGCGTTGAAAACCTCGGTACTCTTAATCATCGGTCGATCTCCCCCAGCACGATGTCAAGGCTTCCTATTATGGCCACCACATCCGCCAGCATGTTCCCCTTGGCCATTGTCAGCAGAGACTGGAGGTTAATAAATGATGGGGGGCGGATCCTGAGTCTGTAGGGCTTGGGACTGCCATCGCTCACGATATAGAATCCGATCTCACCCTTGGGGGACTCGATGGTGGAATAGACTTCGCCTTTTGGGGGGGAGAAACCATCGACCACCAGCTTGAAATGGTGGATCATGGCCTCAATAGACTCTTCGAGACGTTTCTTGTCGGGATAAACATACTTGGGAGAGCGCTCTATGAAAGATCCTTCCGGCATACCATCAACAAGCTGACGGAGCATCCTGGAGCTCTCTTTCATCTCCTCCATACGAATCATATATCTGGCGTAGACATCCCCTTCAGTCAGTACCGGAACCTTGAATTCCAGTTCATCGTAGGCCTCATAGGGTTCGTCTCTCCGTATATCCCAGTCCAATCCGGAAGCACGGGCACTGGGTCCGGAAAGACCCAGGCTCACAGCGTCGCTGCGGCTGATAACCCCTACTCCTTTGGTCCTGCCCATCCAGATCCGGTTCTTGGTGAGGAGCCTCTCGTATTCTTTGATCTTCACATCGAATTTGTCGACGAAAGCCCGGATCTTGGAATCGAAATCAGGGAGAATATCCCTGACCACGCCACCGGGGCGGAAATATGTCGGCATCATGCGTGTTCCGGACGTCTCTTCGATGAGATCCAGGATATCTTCCCGTTCACGCAGGGTGTACATGAGAACGGTAACGGCGCCGATATCGGCAGCGTGTGTACCGAGCCACAGCAGGTGACTGTTGATCCGTGTCAACTCGGCAATGGCGGTCCGGATGTACTGAGCCCTCCTCGGCACTTCTATACCGAGTAGCTTCTCCACCGCCAGGATGTAGGCCAGGTTGTTGGAACCTGATGCCAGGTAATCGAGCCTGTCTGTGAGGGGAAGCACCTGAAGATACTTCTTGTTCTCCGACAGCTTCTCTACCCCTCTATGGAGATAACCGATATCCGGGATGGCATTGACGACTACTTCGCCGTCCAGCTCGAGGATTATCCGAAGAACCCCATGGGTGGAAGGGTGGTGGGGTCCCATGTTGATGGTCATGATCTCTTGCCTGGCCACCTTAACCTCCCTTACCAACGCACCCGGCCCTGAAGAGGGAACTCCTTGCGGAGCGGATGTCCCTCGAAGCCGTCAGGATTGAGGATTCGCCTCTGGTCTGGGTGACCTTCAAAGCGAATCCCGAACATATCGTAGACTTCCCTCTCCAGCCAGTCTGCGGTCTGCCATACATCGCTGGCTGTCTCCACTTCCTGGCCCTCCTTCAGTGGGACCTTGAGACGGAAGCGCAGATGCTTTGAGGTGGAATAAAGTTGATAGACGATCTCGAACTCTGCCCCCGGTCGTTCAGGCCAGTGTATGGCGGTCAGATCCGACAGAAAATCGAATTGAAGTTCCTGGTTGTTCTTGAGGAATGTCAGAATCTCGACGACGTTGGCGGGTGTCACCGCGGCCCAAACCTGACCACAGGAACTCTCCACCTCCAGTATCGAGGAAGGAAAATCGTTCCTGATGGCCGCAACAGCCGGATGTTTCTCAGGTTCTCCCTCCCCAAACCCCTGGCGATCCCAGTTGGCCGTCAAACCGCTTCCTCCTTATTCGGTCCGCGGTACCCAGGCTCGATCCTCCTTGGCTGGGCGGCGAAGTTGACCTGACCGTCGATCTTCATCTGAAGCGTCATGATACCGTGGATAAGCGCCTCAGGCCTCGGCGGGCAGCCGGGAATGTAAACATCTACCGGTAATATGTGACTGACTCCGGGGACCACACTGTAGGTCTGAAAGATCCCCCCGCAAGTGGCGCAACTTCCCATGGCGATAACCCACTTCGGTTCAGCCATCTGGTCGTAGAGTTTTTTGACTACCGGAGCCATCTTGTTGGTCACAGTACCGGCAACGATCATGAGGTCCGCCTGCCGGGGCGAGGCTCTGAACACCTCCCACCCGAAGCGAGCCATGTCGTAACGTGCGGCTGCCGCGGAGATCATCTCGATAGCACAGCATGCCAGGCCGAACGTGAGGGGCCAGAGGGAAGACCTCTGAGCCCAGTTCATGACCGTACTGGCCGAGGTAAGGACGACATTGGCTTCTTTGGGGCCGGGCCCCTTGTATACACTTGTGGGTTTCTTACTCATCGCCAGTTCAACGCACCCTTTCTCCAGATATAGATGTATCCGAACAACAGGATCACTATAAAGGTGACCATCTCAACGAAACCGAAGATGATCGGATTGAACTTCTCAAACAGTACGGCCCACGGGTACAGAAACACAACCTCAATGTCAAACAGGATGAAAAGCATGGCGACCAGGTAGAAGCGGACGTCTAAGCGGTGATGGGCATCTTTAATGGGAGGCACGCCGCATTCGTAAGTCGAGGATTTTTCCTCCGTCGGATAATGGCGGCCCGCAAGGCGGCCAAATAGCTGGGAGGCAACCATCATACCTGTTCCGAGAAGGAAGATAGCGATTATAAAAATGATAATGGGCAGATACCCTAGAGTCAGATTTTCTCCCACGGCGTGCCCTCCTGGCGGGGTTTCACCCGATCGGGTGCTGGTATATTCCGATTAATGGTACTGGTCATACCACGAACAGACAGCGGTATACAACAACTAGCTTATATTGTCTACAGATTTCACAATCACCCGGTTTTTTCTATCTTCTCCCCTTGGAGTCTGTTGAGCCCCAGAATCGCGACCGGTTTTTATTTCGCGGTTCCGGGGATAAAAAAACCTTGCTTGTATGGTAAGTTACGTTAACGAAACGGACTTTGATAGGGTCGCAAAAAGTCCATTCGTGGCTTTTTGCTCCACGGAAAACGAAAAGTGTCATTTTCCCTTTCCTCACAAATCAATGACTTACATGCCGGTCATTGATCCGGGCGCCCCACCCGGGGCGCGTTGATGACTTTTTGCCAAGTCATCAACTATTGATAGGGTCGCAAAAAGTCCATTCGTGGCTTTTTTCTCCACGGAAAACGAAAAGTGTCATTTTCGCTTTCCTTACAAATCAATGACTTACATACCGGTCATTGATTTGGGCGCCCCACCCGGGGCGCGTTGATCCACAAATAACCAACAACTGGACCCGGCGCAGGAAAAAAGGCTCCTCAGACGCCCCGACCGAGGGCCGGCCGAAACCAATTCCGGATTTCGGTGTCCGGATTTCGCCTTGACAGCCCCAAACCTCTATGCTAGATGGAAACTCTTTAATTTTAAAGGAAAATTTCAAAAAGAGTCTTTAAAAAGGAGTCAATTGCCATGAGCGAATCCCAGAGACTTTTCACCCGCGCCCAGGCAGTCACACCGGGGGGTGTCAACAGCCCCGTACGTGCGTTTAAATCGGTCGGCACTGAACCTCTATTCATCAGAAGTGCTCGCGGTTCGAAAATCGTGGATGTCGACGATATCGCTTATATTGATTACGTCGGGTCCTGGGGACCCATGATCATCGGGCATGCCAACGAGGAGGTCCTGGAGGCCATAATCGACGCCGCCCGCAGCGGCACCAGCTTTGGAGCTCCCACCGAAAGAGAGACCGTTCTCGCACAGATGGTGATTGATGCTTTTCCCTCCATCGAAAAGGTGCGCATGGTCAATTCCGGCACCGAGGCCACCATGAGTGCCATCAGGGTCGCCCGCGGCGCCACGGGACGTGACAGGATCATTAAATTCAACGGCTGCTATCATGGTCATGCGGACGGACTTCTGGTGAAAGCGGGTTCGGGAGCCCTGACACTGGGTATTCCGGACAGCCCCGGGGTCCCTGAAGATTACGCCAGGAACACACTCATCGCCGAGTATAACGATCCGGGATCGGTGGAAAAACTCTTCGAGAGCAATAAAGGGGAGATCGCCGCCGTCATCGTGGAACCGATACCGGGAAACATGGGCGTCATGATCCCGGCGGAGGGGTTCCTTGAGGGACTGAGGAAATTGTGCACCGATCAGGGAGCCCTTCTGATCTTCGACGAGGTCATGAGCGGTTTCAGGGTAGCTTTGGGAGGCGCACAGGAGCTTTACGGCGTCGCACCGGATCTGACTACTCTCGGCAAGATCATCGGAGGAGGCCTGCCTGTGGGAGCTTACGGCGGTAAGGACGAGTATATGTCCCAGGTGGCTCCCGAGGGACCGATCTACCAGGCCGGAACCCTCTCGGGAAACCCCCTCGCCATGGCCGCCGGGATCGCTACACTCCAAGTCCTCAATCGTCCGGGGACTTACGAAGCCCTTGAGAAAAAAGCCTCCTCCCTGGCTGAGGGCCTTGCGGAAGCCAATGAAAAGCTCGGGATGGACTTCGCCTTCAACCGGGTGGGCAGCATGTTCACAACCTTCTTCACACCCGGGCCGGTGAACGACTTTTCCGCGGCCAAGGCTTCTGATACCTCCATGTTCAGCTCCTATTTCAGGGCCATGCAGGGAGAGGGAATCTATCTCGCGCCTTCCCAGTTTGAAGCCGCTTTCATCTCCCTCGCCCACAGTGAAGAGGATATCGCGGCTACTGTTCTGGCCCACGAAAGAGCCCTTCTCCAGCTCATATAACGGGAGGGGGAGAGAGGGTGAGTGGGGGAGGGGGAGAAAGACCCTGGATACGGGAACAATCTGTCCCTGCGGGACGAAACGGGGAAACGGGGAAACGGCGTAGCGGGCAAAGCATGGAGAAAACCGATAGACACGGGGAAACGGTGAAAAGACAGCATTGGAGCATGGGGGAAAAACCAAGATCGGTAATCGGTAATCAGTAATCGGTAATCTGTAATCGGTAATCGGTAATCGGTAATCGGTGATCGGTAATCGGTGATCGGTGATCGGTGATCGGTAAAAATCGACTCACGGATCACGAATTACGAATACGGCCTTTTTCTTGGAATCTGTCATTCGGATTCTTTAAAATTCAGACACGGAACGCAGGGTGGTTGTCCATATGGCGTTCTGTGTCGACAAGGCAAAATACTCTCTGGCCACAAAATGTCGAAACCGAGACCCCTTTACGATCTTTTAAAACTGAGCACCCTCGGTCTGGAAATGGGTGCGGCCGTGGTGATCGGCCTCCTGGTCGGGGTCTGGCTGGACGGCCAATTTTCCACTGAGCCCTGGTTGACTTTGCTTTTTCTGGGTTTCGGTTTTACCGCTGCTGTAAAATCGGTCGTACGAGCCCTCCGGAAGGGCATCTTCGAGGACGAGAACGATGACCCTGCCGAATGAGGCAGTCAGGATCAGTCGCCTCAAAAGGTGGATCCTGGTCATGACTCTCATACCCGCTGCCGCAGCCGGGTTCATGGGCCATGGAAAAGTCGCAGGTGGACTTGCGGCGGGTGGTTTAATCATGGTGCTCAACCTTCTGGGTACGCAGTATACGACTTCACGCCTACTGGAAGGTCAGGGGATAGAGCGCATCGTCGCGGTAATTGTATGGTTCAGCAAGTTCGGCATTACGGCTGCGACAATTTTGGCACTGCTGTATTTACACATGGTCGACCCTCTTGCCCTGCTCATTGGGCTGGGGACCCTGCCAGCTTCATTAGTGTTTGACATTTTTCTGTTTCCCGTTAATAAAGGGGAGGCGAAAAAACCTTAAGGGAGTCTTAATGTCCGCAGAAAGCTTCATTTTTCTGGATAATACACCGCTGTACAACGTCATTGAGCAGCCGGTAACGATCGAAAAATTCGGAGGAATGGTCAACAATGGGCTTGAAGCTTCGCCCATCATACATGCCGGGCTGGCATCGGCCCTGCTCATCCTGATAGCGATCCTCGTGAACCGCGCCTACCGGGATCCGGGCCTCGCGCCCACCGCCAGGACCTTTTCCGTAAGGAACCTCGTGGAGTTGGCGGTGTCTGGGCTTCTCACGTTCATGGAGAGCCTCATGGGCAGCGACGCCAGACGGTTTCTGCCTCTCATCGGCGGCACCGCCTTTTTCATCCTGTTCAACAACCTCATGGGCAGCCTCCCCGGTTTCGATTCCGCCACTGCGAATTTCAATACGACCCTGGCCTGCGCCCTGGTCATTTTCGTGGCGACCCATGTCGTCGGGGTCAGAACCCACGGAGCCGCATACGTCAAACAGTTTTTAGGTCCGGTGTGGTGGCTGGCGCCTCTCATGCTGCCCATCGAGCTCATCGGCCACTTCGCGCGCATCCTCAGCCTGTCCGTACGACTGTACGGAAATATGATGGGTGATCACAAAGTGCTCGCTATTTTCCTGGCCCTGGTAGCTCTGGGAGTACCTGTCATCTTCATGGGCATGGGGATCTTCATCGCCCTGGTCCAAACTTTTGTATTTACTCTTTTGTCAATTCTCTACATCACGTTTGCCCTGGAAGAGGCACACTGATATAAAATTAACTTTATTTAATAAAATCGTTTGAGAAAGGAGACAATCCTCAATGAAGAAAACATCCTCCGTAGTACTTCTCACCGCGCTCATCCTTGTGGTCATGGCACCGGTAGCCTTCGCGGCCGCTGATGAGGGTGGGGCCACTGGCCTGAAGGGCTTTGGTATCGCCCTTGCCACGGGTCTTGCTATCGGTATCGCCGCCCTGGGCGGCGCGATCGGGCAGGGCAACGCCGTCAAGGGAGCCATGGAAGGGATAGCCAGGAACCCCGGAGCCTCAGGAAAGATCATGACGACATTGATCATCGGCCTGGCGCTCATCGAGTCACTGGTCATCTACGCCCTGGTCATTTCCTTCATACTCCAGGGTAAGCTCTAGAGTAGCCGGGGAGGGAGCTTTATTCCCTCCCTGTTTTCAGTGGTCGCTTGTGAAAGATAAAACTTTATCATGCCGAGCCCTCAGATGGCCGAAAGGTCTGTCGAGGGTATTCAAGGGGGTGAAAATGATGCGGAAAGTTATTTTTATCACCATCGTGCTCCTCGCTGTCGCGTCCTCGGCCCTGGCAATGAGTACCTCCGACTGTTTCGACTGCCATTCCGACGATACGCTCACCAAGGATGTGAGGGACCGCGAGATCTCCCTGTTCGTCGATGAGGAGATTTACAGCCGGTCCATACATGGTGATCTGGATTGTTCGGACTGTCACGAGGACCTTGCCGGCCTGGAGGACGAACACGAAGAAGAACTCAATCCGGTTTACTGCTCCAACTGCCATGATGATGCTGCCGAAGAAATGGAGGCGGCCGAGCATCCAGCAACGTGTTCCGACTGCCACGGTAAACACGATATCCTCCCGCGGTCCGATTCCCGATCCTCGGTCTACGATCTGAATGTTCCCAAGACTTGCAGCGGCTGCCATTCACCTGACATCCGCGATCAGTACGAGAGCGGGATGCACGGGAAGGTGCTCATCAGGAGCGGGATGATTTTTTCGGCAGTCTGCAACGACTGCCACGGAGACCACGATATTCGCGGGGCTGACGACCCGGCCTCTCTGGTCGCGCGAGCCAACATCAACAGCACCTGTGCCACGTGCCACAGGGGTGTGGTGGACATATACAAAGAGAGCATCCACGGGGAGATCTTCGCCGATAGTCCGGAGGACGCGCCGGTGTGTACCTCATGTCACTCCGCCCATGAGACCGAGCGCGCCATGGACGATAAGTTCCTCATCACCGTGGTGAAGCGATGTTCATCGTGCCATGAGGAGATGGGGTACACTTTCAGCAAGAACTACCATGGTCAGGTCACTGGTTTGGGATATACCCGCGCCGCCCAGTGTTCCGACTGTCATGGAGCCCACGATATCCTGTCCATAAACGATCCGGCCTCCATGGTTCATCCCGACAACCTCGTCGCTACTTGCGGTAAGTGTCATTCCGGAGCCAACAAGAACTTCACGCTGTACATGCCCCATGCCGACTACCACGATGCCCAGAATTATCCGATGCTCTACTACGTATACCTGTCGATGGTCATACTTCTGACGGGTACATTTGCCTTCTTTGGGATCCACACCCTGCTTTGGTTCATCCGCGCTTATCTTGAGAGCTTGCGTAACAGGTCCGGTGGGACCCACTGATCCGGGAGGGTAAATATATGACCGACTATTCTCACACAGAAGATACCGGCCGGGTTGAACGCTGGTACCTGCGATTCAACGCTTACCACCGGTTCCTTCACGCTCTCGTCATCGTCAGCTTCCTGGGACTGGTCCTGACCGGAATGCCCTTGAAATATTCCCAGGTGCCATGGGCCCAGACGCTGGCCGGCTACCTTGGCGGGATCGGGACTGCCGGTTACATCCACAGGGTGTTCGGCGCCATCACGTGGCTTTATCTCATCCTCCACCTCTCCTTCGCCGCCTACTATGTGGTGAGACTCAGAGATGAGCCTCTGTGGAAATGGTTCCTGGGTCCGAACTCCATGGTGCCGTGGACCAAGGACCTGAAGGATGTCATCGGCCACGTTCTATGGTTCCTGGGTATGGGTGAGCGGCCCAAATTCGACCGGTTCACCTACTGGGAAAAGTTCGACTATTTCGCTGTCTTCTGGGGAGTGGGCATCATCGGGTTCTCCGGCCTGACTCTCTGGTTTCCGGTGTTTTTCGCCCGGTTCATGCCGGGCTGGACTTTCAATGTCGCCATCATCCTTCACTCGGACGAGGCGCTTTTGGCGGCCGGTTTCATCTTCACGATCCACTTCTTCAACACCCACCTCAGGCCGGAGAAGTTCCCCCTCGACCACGTTATCTTCACCGGAAAGATCTCAGAGGAGGAGTTTAAGCATGAGCGGCCCCTTGAGTACGAAAGAATGCGCGACCAGGGAAAACTCGACAGCCTCGAATCCACACCGCCCACTCCGACCAGTCTGGCCTGGGCCCGGGTCCTAGGGTTTATCGCCTACGGCGCAGGACTCGTCATGATCCTGTTCATCGTCTATTCCGCTCTGAAAGAGCTTCATTGATACTTTGTGCCCGGTGGCGGCTGTAAGCGCCGCTGCCGGGCCTTTCTCTTCACCAGATTTGTCGTTTAAATCCGCTCATTCATTGACATAAAGAATAAGGATGTGCTAAAAAGTTCAAACGGACGTAGTTGTTCACAAGCTCCGTCGGGGGTGAACCGATTTGCCTTCCTCTACCAACCACGCATACCGGGGCACCGATTATCTCCTGGGCTTTCTTATCCTGCTCCTGACGGGTATTCTCCTGTTCTGGACGGGCCTTTACCTGCAGCCTGTTCAGCTTCCCCCGGCATCACCGGGCTCATACCACTTCATAGCCAAGTTGGATGATATTGCTCCCGGTACAGCTCTCGCGTTCGAGCTGGAGGACCGTCCTTGGCTCCTGGTCAAGACAGATGGCGACGTCACCGCCGTCTCAGGTTATTGCACATACCGCGGGTCCAGAATCAAGTGGGATCCCCGTAACCAGGTTTTTCTATGCGAGGGTCACGGCTGCATCTTCGGCCGTCGCGGCAACATCATCCAGGGGCTCGCTACCTCCCCCCTGGAAACTCTCAGGATCAGGATCATCACCGACCGCATCTACGGGGCAAGGGATCTGTCATGATCGGCAGAAACCGACTGCCGGACGGAGGCCTCCTGAAGAACCTCCTGGACTGGGTCGGGATCCGGAGGTTTATTTACGGGCCGCTGGAGAGGAGAATTTCGATCAAGGGAGCCCTTGAAGCAGCCCTGAAAAAACCGATCCCTCACGCCGGCTGGTGGTCCTGCTTCGGGGGGATAGCCTTTTTCCTTTTTATGGTCCAGGCCGCGACCGGCATCCTTCTCATGTTCTTCTATATACCGGCGGATCCCGAGGCTCACCGAACGATTCTCTATCTGGCCGGGCAGGCGCCTTTCGGGTGGTTTTTCAGGACGATCCACTACTGGGCCGGCATCGGCATGATGCTGGCGATCTCGGTGCATGTCCTGAGGGTCTTCGTAAAAGGCGCCTATCAGAGGCCACGGGACCTGAACTGGGTCATAGGATCTTTCCTTTTCTTCCTGACCGCCGGGTTCATCCTCAGCGGCAACCTCCTTCCCTGGACCCAGTCAGCCTACTGGTCGGCCGTGTGGTGGACGGATCTTGTCGGCAACTTTCCCGTCATCGGTCACCAGATCATGCTTTTTCTGCGTGGGGGAGAGAACGTAACGGGATCCACCGTTACCCGGTTTTACGTTTTCCACATCTTTTTGCTTCCCGCCCTTACGATACTATTCATGGTCATCCATTTCGCCATAGTCAGGAAACTGGGCATATCGGAGCCGCTGTGACGATGAGGTCCTACAAGATCAAGAAGAAGCACGCCAGACGCGGCGAGCAGAAAGAATATCCTTTCTATCCCAACCATCTCCTCAGGGTGCTTATGGTGATCATGGGTGCGGTGGCCGTCATCGCCACCCTGTCAGCCCTGCTCCCTCTGCCGCTGGACCAGATTGCCGACCCGCTGGCCGAATTCGATCCAGAGACCCGGACCCTCTGGATATTAAAGCCCGCCATCCTGTTGAATGATATCGTGCTCGTACCCGGCCTGACTGTCGTCATCATAGCAATTTTTGCAACGTTGTTCGTCCTGCTCCCTATCCTGGACCGTTCCGGACAACGCTCCATAAAGCGTCGGACACTGGTTGCCGTACCTTTTCTCCTCTGGATGCTCTTTCTGGCCTGGTCTCTACTGCTTTCAACCGGAGTGCGGGGATGAGAGTTTTAATGGTTTTCATGATTGTCTGCATGGCTGCCCTTCTCATATTCGCTTCCGGCGTTATGGGCATGGTGACAACATCGTGCGTATCCTGTCATGGCGCCCTCGACCAAAGGAACTCTGAACCAGTCAGCCTCTGGAAACGGGACCTCCACAGGGAGGCCGGACTCGGATGCCACTATTGTCATGGAGGCGATCCGGAAAGCCTGGGATCGGCCATGGACCCTTCAAGCGGTTTTGTGGGAGTTCCGACTGGAAAAGATTCCGTCAACCTTTGCGGGGGATGTCATTCCGACGCCGGTCGCGCACCCGATCCGACCGCTGCCACGGACCAGATGGACCAGTACCTGTCCGGACCCCACAGCATCTCCGGGGAGGGAAACAGGCCCACTTGCGTCACATGCCACGGCAGTCACGGTATCTACCGTATAACAGACCCTTCCTCTCCTGTGTTCCCAACCCGGACTGTGCGTTTGTGCATCCAGTGCCACGATAAAGAAAACTCTAATGATGAGACAGGGCCATGGCGGTACCTGGATGATGTCCATGGACAGGCTCTGGCCCAAGGATCAAACCCCCGTGCTCCGGCATGCGCCGACTGCCACGGCGCGCATCGGGCAGCCGTTCTCACGACAACAGGCACTCAGATGGTCTGTGGAAAATGCCACACCATGGAGTACGAATATTTCCAGGCCGGGCCCCATGGAGATTCCCTGTACCTGACCGGTGAACCATCCTGTATCAACTGTCACGGCTATCACGGGATTGAGGCTTCGGGGATCGATGAGATCATCGGCCGCATCACCGATAACTGCTGGGAGTGCCACCAGGTTGCAGGCAAGGCATGGGGAATAGGACGTAAGATCGATGAAAACCTGGGGGTCGCTATGAGCTTTCTTGGATCCCTCCGGGACATGTCGAAGAATTTAAAGCTCTCGGGTGTGGAGACCGGTGAAATGGACAGATTGAACCAGGAGGCCTATGGCTGGCTGCTGCAGGTAGAGTCCGCGATCCATTCTGTGGACACCAGTTGGGAAGAGTTGACAGGAATGGCCAAAGTGAAGATGATGGCTTCATGGGATCTGGGGAGGGACTATAATCTGGAAAAGGGATTACGACGGGTTATCCTGCTGCTCATAGCCCTTCTGGCCGCCTCCATTTTCGCCCTGCTGGCATACAAACTCAAACTGGCCGAAAGGGACCAACGGAGAAGACAACTCATGGGCAGTCCGGAGGCCAGACAGAGAGAACAGGAGCATCACCGCAAATGAAGGCCGTTGGTAAATTTTTCTCCTTGATATACAGGCTACGGTTCTACGAGGTCCTGCTCCTCGTGTTTATAGCCATCGTGCTGGGAGTCTTGAGTATCAAGAAAGTAACAGAATCGGCCCTGTTCTGTGGAAGCAGTTGCCACGTCATGAGACCCTATTACGAGGATTGGAAAACCTCGGCGCACGATACCGTACCATGTGTCGACTGTCACCTCGAACCGTCGGACGAGCAGCAGTTCGTACCGCAGTTCAAGGCCGTCACACAGGTGGCCAGCTACCTCACACGGACTTACGGTGAACACAGGAGGGCCGAAGTAAGCGACACCAACTGCCTGCAGGGAGAGTGTCACTCCAGGAGGCTCCTGGATGGCAGGGTGACCTTTGACGGCAATATCCGCTTCGACCATACACCCCATCTCCAGCAGCTCCGGAGAGGCAAGATACTCAGGTGTACAACCTGCCATTCCCGTGTCGCCATGGGGGAGCACGTTACGGTCGTTAAGGATGCGTGCTTTATCTGTCACTTTAAAAGTAGCGAGAAGGATTCGGCAACTGAGGCAGCCACATCGGAATGCCTCCTCTGCCACAACATGGAAGAATTTGACGACACCACACAGCCGGGCAGCTTCGATCACAGACCCTTGAGAGAGAGGGGTGCTCCCTGCATCAGTTGTCACCAGACAGTAACCAGAGGCGACGGGCAACTGAAACCTGATTCGTGCAGGGGGTGCCATGACCGGCCCATGGATGAGGCCCTGAACGAGCCTGTTGAACTGCTTCACAGGGTTCACGTTACCGACCACAAGGTGGAGTGCGCACTCTGTCATGAACCTATTCAACATTCCATACCGGATGAATCCGCAGCCGAGCCCCTCTACTGCAGCTCCTGCCACGAGGGAAAACATAAAGGCATACTGGACATGTTCAAGGGAACGGGAGCCAAGGGAGTTACTGCCCTGCCCTCTCCGATGCGAAAGGCCCACGTAGGCTGCAGCGGGTGCCACATAGTACCGGACCCGGCCGGCGGGATGGGGGCGGCATTTACCGGCATGAACATGATCGCCATTCAGGCAGCCTGTCAGTCATGCCACCCGAACAGTTATGCCGACAAGGTCGTGCAGTGGAACCAGGAGATCTCCGCAGCCCTGTTGCGGGCGGAGGAAGCTCTGCAAACCACCGAGAGCAGGCTGAGCATCGAATCGTATAGCGACACTAATATCCGACGTGTCATGAAGAACATCCGGCACAACATCCTATTCGTCCGAAACAGTGCTCCGATCCATAACCGAGACTATGCCGTACAGATCCTGGAAAAAGCTGTCCGGGATCTTTCTAGTCTTACGGAAAAAACCAGATAGAGGTGAGGATATGGCTTTTAAAAAGGTAAGTCGCATCAAGATCCCGGACGCAACGATAAGGCGTCTATCGCTGTATGACCGATGCCTGGAAGGCTTTCTCACGTCGGGGAAAAAGGTTGTTTCATCTTCCGACATCGCGAGAAAGTGCGGCACAAACCCCGCTCAGATTCGCAAAGATTTCGCCTATTTCGGGGAGTTCGGGGTCCGGGGGGTAGGTTATTACGTGGAGAACCTTCAGGTTGACATTAAGAAGGCTCTCGGGATCGACCAATCCTGGAATTGCGCCCTTGTGGGAGCAGGCAACCTGGGGTTCGCCCTGCTGAGTACAGACTCCCTTGCCAAGCGGGGCTTCCAGATCTCAGCGATCTTCGAACGCGACCCTATCCTCGTCGAAATGGGGAGTTTTCAGGACATCCCCCTTTACCCCATGGAGGAGATGTCCCGGGTCATCCCGGAGCTGGGCATACGAATCGGGATCATAGCTGTCTCTCCTGACAGCGCAGTGAAGGTCGCCCTCATGCTGACAAACGCGGGGGTAAAGGGCATCCTCAACTTCACACCAGCCACCATCAAGGTCCCCCCCGGGAGCATCCTGAAGAATGTGGATTTCGCCATCGACCTGGAGGGGTTGGCGTTTCAACTGAATAATGAATGAACAGTGAACAGTGAACAGTGAACAGTGAACAGTGAACAGTGAACAGTGAACAGTGAACAGTGAACAGTGAACAGTGAACAGTGAACAGTGAACAGTGAACAGTGAACAGTGAACAGTGAA
>Ga0114923_10000685_pt1 | contig 25347 bp, 26 predicted proteins | sample SumtaG_FD_89578 | JGI IMG/M metagenome (GOLD analysis project Ga0114923, IMG submission 89578) | Deep subsurface microbial communities from Indian Ocean to uncover new lineages of life (NeLLi) - Sumatra_00157 metaG | ecosystem: Environmental > Aquatic > Marine > Oceanic > Sediment | place: near...
AACCAAAATATTTGAGAAAATAAAATTGAGTTTTTGGGGTGAATTTCCTTGTTTTATTAATAAAAAATAAGAAGTAGAGTTAGTTTAAAAGAATTTGTCTATTTTTTCTGAATATAGTATAAAAAAAAGAATAAATTAAAAAAAAAGAATAATTTACGCGTCTGTATTTTCAATTATCATAGCTGTTCCTTGTCCACCGCCACAACACATAGTAGCAAGACCATACTTTGCCTTTTTCTCTTTAAGGATTCTTGCCAAGCTTCCAACTATTCTAGGACCTGTAGCTGCGATTGGATGGCCAAGTGCAATTCCACCACCTTTCACATTAACATCTGCTAGTCTGTCATCTATTCCCATCTCATGAACCCAGTTTAGTCCAACTATTGCAAAAGCCTCATTGATTTCCCAATAAGCAATGTCATCAGTTGTTAACCCTGCATGCTTTAGAGCCATCCAAGAAGCTGGTACTGGACCTCTTCCCATAACTGTGGGATCGACTGCTCCATAACCAATTGAAATAATACGGGCTAATGGATCGAGATCATGTTTTTTCATGGCATCCTCAGACATTAACAGTAGTGTAGCTGCTCCTGCGTTTGTAGGGCATGAATTCCCTGCAGTTACTAAACCTTGCTCTGTTTCAAACTCTTTGACATATTCTTCTTTTGTCATTAGTGGTCTATAGTATCCACCATCCCAACCAGGCTTACTTAATGCTCTCAAATCTTTTGTTCCCTCGTATGTAGCATTTTTTCTGACTGATGTATCATGCTCGATTAATAATGGAGTATCCTCATCACCTTCTGCATGAGCCATTACAGGGACAATTTCACCCTTGAAAAATCCATCTTCTTGAGCTTTCGCAGCTAACTGATGACTGCGAACTGAAAATCTATCATTATCTTCCTTTGTAAATATACCAGCATTCATCTCTGAAAGTTTTTGGGCGGTCTGTAGCATTGAATATGAGCAACGGAAATCAACTACATCATCAACAAAAAATTCATGACCTGGTCTCATTGATGGAGGTGGAGCCTTTACTGTTGAAGGTTTTGATCGTGACATAGTCGCATTATTTTTACCCGAAGCTATAACAACATCAGAATACCCCAATGCAATATTATCATACGCTATGGAAGCACAAGTCATTCCTGAACCACATTGTCTATCTAATGCTACAGTTGATACTTTTGATGGAAATTTAGCAAGGGATAAAGGATACTTCCCTCCAAGAGTTACGTATTCATAATTAAAATGAGTAGCTCCTATATAAAACTCATCTACAGCTTCAGGTTTTACTTTCCCTTTTAATCGATTATCAAACATTTCTTCTAACGTTAAAGCAGTTAATACATCAGGGCGCAAGTTTCCAAGCACATCTCTTGGTGGTTCTCTTGGTCGAGATCTTGAAAAAGGAGTTCTTATAAAATCAGTAATGTATACATCTCGTATTTTCATATTTTTTAAACCTCTTTTTATTATTTTTACCTCATATTTTACTTTACATTTCTAAATTTTCAAGTACGACGGCAGTCCCTTGACCACCACCACATGACATACCAGCGAGTCCGTATTTTGCTTTTTTCTCTTTAAGAATTCTAGCTAATGTTGCTGTGATTCGCAGACCTGTAGCGGATGCTGGGTTCCCTATTGCTATTGCTCCTCCATGAATATTCATTTTATTCTCCCAATCAATCCCTAGTTTATTAGCAGCATTAAGTGCTACTATACTAAAGCTTTCATTGATTTCAAAAAAATCAATATCTTCTACTTTTAATTCTGCATGTTTTAAAGCCATTTGCGTTGCCGGTACTACACCTCGACCCCGTACAGTTGGATCAACTCCTGCGAACCCAATTGAGATAACTTTCGACATAGGTTTCAAGTTATATTCTTCAATTGCATTTTTAGAAGCTATTAAACAAACTGAAGCTCCATTACTTATTGGTGAACTATTTCCCGTTGTAATTATACCCTCTTCTGTTCCAAATTTTGCAAGATATGCCTCTTTAGTAAATATAGGATTTTTATAGCCCCCTGCCCATCCTGGAGTGCTTATAGAAGGCATGCTAGTGACGCTTTCTAAAGAAATCGCTTTTTTAATAGATTGATCATTTTCAATCTCAATTTCTTTATCAGCATTACCTACTTCATGACCCTTAATAGACATTAATTCTTCTTTGAAATATCCATCTTCCAAAGCTTTCTCTGCTAAATTGTGGCTCCGCGCACCTAATTTATCCATTTCATCTTTAGTACAATGATCTGCCTCTTCTTCTGCAAGTTTCTGAGCAGACTGAAATAATAACCGACTCGTTTTCCAATCGTACAAATCATCATTATACCATTTGCTCTCTGGATCAAGCATAAGTTTATCTGGAGGCCATCCAAAAACTTTTACTTTTCCATCGTAACTATGTAGAGGTACTCGAGTAAATTGATCAAAACCAACAGATGCTACAACATCAGAATAACCCATCGCTATATTTGCAAAACCAACATGTAAAGTTGTCATACCAGAACCGTCTTGTTTGTCAAATACTGTTGCAGGTACGTTAAACGGAAACTTTGCCATAAATATAGGAATCCTTCCCCCAAATGTTCCATGCTCATGTTGTAATAAAGCACTGCCAATTAAGACCTCACTAACATTCTCACGCTTGAGTGTACTTCCCTTACTTGGTATTCGATTGTCAAACATATCAATCAAAGCATGAGCTGCAAGTTCTAGACCTTGCTTCTTACTAAAAACATCATCAGCGGGTTCGAGAGGACTTGCTTGAGAAAATGGAGTCCTTACATGGTCTACTAAATATACTTCTCTTGATTCTTTCATATTTCTTTATCTCTTTTTTGTTCAAAATATAAAGCTTATAATGTTGAAATTTAACGATTAAATAAATATTTTCATATCATTAAAACTAATTATACTAATCAAATCAAATCCAAAATAAAAAATAAAAAAAAAGGTAGTTAGGGTTTACCTTCCTTTAAAAACTGGTTTGCGTTTTTCAACAAAGGCAGTAGCTGCTTCCTTATGGTCTTCAGATGCATAACATTTAGCATTAAACTCAGTTTCAACCTTGAGCATTTCAGCAAAAACTTTATCGTAACCTCTATGTATTGCTTCCTTTGAAAGGGCTAATGCAAGTGGTGCCTGAGCGGCTAGATGGTTAGCAAATTCCATTGTCTTAGGTAATAACTCCTCATGGGGAAATACAGCGTTGACTAATCCAATCTTTAAAGCCTCATCCGCAAATATTCGCTTACCACTAAAAATAAGTTCTTTTGCTTTATGAATACCAATGAATTTAGGGAGCAAAAAACTTCCATTCATATCAGGAATTAATCCCATACGGATGAAGAATTCTCCAAAACTGGCTTTTTCTGAAGCATAAATCATGTCACAGCTTAATGTTAAATTAGTTCCAAATCCTACTGCTACACCATTTACAGCAGCGATAATCGGCTTATATAATCTGAAAAAATCATAGGGATGTATTATAGCATTATTTCCTGCTGCTTCTTCGGTAAATTTTCCACTTGCAAACTCCTGAACATCAGCTCCTGCACAAAATGCTTTCCCCGTACCTGTTATAACTATCACTCTTACATCTGAATCTTCTTTAGCTTCTTTCAATGAATTTTTCAAATCTGCATTCATCTGTACATTAATAGCATTCATTCTTTCAGGTCGATTAAGTGTTATAACCGCAATCTTTTCTTTTTTCTCATACAAAATAGTCTCATATTCTGGGCTCATAATTGTTTACACCATAAAAACTAATAAAAATCTAAAATTTGATCGTTTTTAATTTGTATTAATTAAACTTGATTATTTTACTATTTAATTTTAATTTTTTTACATTTTACATGAAATTCGAAGAAATAGCTCTATGATAATTATCAAGATGAAAAATAAACCTTTATTATCATACCAATTTTAATAAAATATTGAATAAATTATGAACTAACAAAAAAAAACTATTTGATGATAAAAAATGAGTGAAGCTGATTATCAAAAAGCTCTTAAAGTTTTATTTAAATCAGGAGGATTTCAATTTCCATTTTCAGAAACTATACATGAAATTCTAAAAATAACTATCAAAGATGAAAATCTAGATTTCGTTATGGCTTTTGAAAACCAGAAATCTCAAACGATGGAACAACTTAAGGAGAGCAGTGGGTTATCTGAAGAAGAGATCTTAAAAAAAGCTGATGCTTTAGCAAAAATGGGCGTTATAATCAACCAACCTAATAGCCAAGGGGTTATGGTATATCAAATGTTCCCATTTCACAGGCAATTTGAATATATTTTTATGCAAAACCTTGAAAAAACGGAGGAAAATTATAAGATCGCGCAATTATTCGGTAAATTGAATGAAGAACATAGTGAAATTGTCCAAGCCCAATATGATGGATTTAGTACTGCATTGGATAGGATGCCACCCCAGGATCGTACTGTCCCAATATTAGGAAATTTAGATACAGGTGAAGAGATTAACATAATCATAAATGAAGAATTGGAAGTACCTACAGAAAAAATATTACCAACTCAACAAATTAGAGAACTTATTGAAAAATACGATGATATCGCAATAGGAAATTGCTATTGTCGTAACCATCAGGAACTTTTAAATAATCCCTGTAAGATGATCGAAATAACACCAAGTTGTATGACTTTAGGCAAATCTGCGAGGCATACTTCTAATCATGGATTCTCTAAATTAGTGTCTAAAGAAGAAGCATTGGAAGTCTTGAAAAAATGTGAAGATGCGGGATTAGTCCATAAAGCCTATCATAAATACGGAAATTCATCAGCCGAAGAAGTCGCAATCTGTAATTGTTGTAATTGTTGTTGTATGACTGCCCGAGATTGCTTAATTTTTCCTGTAGTCAATGAAACAAATTATTTAGCAAGTATCGATGAAGATTTATGTACAGGCTGTGGTACCTGTGTTGATTTGTGCTATAATAAAGCGATTGAACTAAATAATGACGATAAAGCGGAGAGAGAGGAAGACTTCTGCGCTGGATGTGGTGTATGCGCATATCATTGCCCTGAAAGTGCTATATCTCTTATTGAAGGTCCGAGAATGGTAAGAATGCTCCCCACACGTAAAAATTAGATTATAAACTCTTTTTTATTTATTTTTTTTGTATCTCATTTTCATTTATTAGAATTTTACAAATTAGAAATGCAGAACTTACCATATGAATTCGAATTATTTTAGGTAAGACTTAAATAAAAGTCTTACTTTATTATTGTTATGACTAAATTAAAAGTTGGACCCAAGGGGCAAATTACTTTAATTAAAAAGCTGAGAGATAAATATGGTATTGAACCAGGTTCTCTTGTAGATGAAATTGAAGTTGATGATGGTATATTAATCAAGCCAATAGAATCTTCCTTAAAAAGCTGGAAAAATCTAAAGGAAAAAGTAAGTAAGAAATGGCCTTCAGATACCTCTTCTATACAAGCAATTCAAGAGGATAGAACAAAGTGAAAGGGGTAGTTGTGGACTCTAATGTTTTTATTGCATCTCTAATAGAAAATGATGTGTTTTACGAAGTTAGTATCAATTTCATTGAAAAAATGGATAAAGAGGAGTTAACTTTTCATATATCAATGATAGTCCCGATAGAAGTGTCTTGTGCCATTGCAAGAAGAATTGGAGCGAAAGAAGCCGATGAAAGTGAAGAAATTATCCATAATTGGATTAAGGAAAAAAAAGTTGTTGTTTATAAATTGAATGAAAAAAGGATGTCTGAATCCCAAAATTATGGAACAAAATATAAATTAAAAGGAATGGATGCAATCATTGTCCAATTAGCTTTTGAATTAAATCTCCCTCTGATGACCTTTGATAATGAAATAATTGAAAGAGCAAAGGGTGTTCAATTTTTTAAATCTTAGTTAACATCGCACACGAATTTTAATATAATATAAATAATAGGAAGAAAATTTTATATATAAAGCAGTAAAAGTAAAGTTATTAAATTTGGTAATGATTTCTAATGGATGAATTGAGAATTAAACGCTATCGGGATAAAATTAATCATGTTGTTGATTATATAAAGGATTTACCAATAGAACCAAATAACGAACTTGAAAAACGTGGGATCATCTATTCATTACAAACTTCTATCGAGGCAATTGTAGATTTGATCGCAATGCTTACAAAAGACCTGGGGATTCAAGTCAAAAATGATAATACAAACATTTCTGAAATTGTTAAAAGAAGAAAACTAAAATCTGAATTAGGAGAGAAATTAAAAAAGGCTAATGGAATGCGAAATATAATAGTCCATCGTTGCAATGATTTTGAAGAAAAAATTATTTTAGACTCCGTTGAAGAGATTAAAGACCTATTACCAAAATGGATAGAGATTGTGGAGGAAATCCTGAGTGAGCTCTCTTAAGATTGAAGATTTAGCGGAAACTTTGAATCCTTTAAGAGTAAAATACGAAGTAGTTCTTTATGGATCACAAGTGGAAGGAGGGGTTCGACCAGATTCAGATATTGATATTGGAGTGATAACTCGTGAAACCAATATCGAAACTAATATTGAAACACAAAAAGAGCTTTTGGGGTTTTTTCCTCTTAATTTTGATGTGAGAGTTTTTGAATTATTCCCAATTTACATTCAGATTTCAATAATAGAGACTTATCAAGTTATATTTGGTGATATCTTAGAAATTTCAGAATACTTTTATTCTTTTAGGAAAAAATGGGATGATTGCAAACACCGGATATTGTCAAACCAGTTCTCAAGCCACCGTGAAAGGCTTAAATTAATAAAGTAGATATTTACTTATTATATGTCTTCTCATTTTTATTGCCTTATTTACTATCTCATGCTAAAAAACTGATTAAAAAGTTTTAATATTCTTGAAGTATAAATATATATATAAATATTTATATATAGAGCATGAGTTATCATATGACTTCTAAAATGATATCAATTCGAGAGGAAGTATATAGAAATTTAAAAAAGCTTAAGGGTGCAAATGAAAGTTTTTCTGAAGTTATTGAACGTTTGCTAGCTTCTCAGAAAAAAGAACCTTTAAAATATTTTAATATGGCAAAAAACCTGCCATCAGAAATTCTAGATGAGTTTGAAGACACTGTTTTTGAAGGGAAAAAAAAAGATGCTCTAGGATCCAACAAACGGTTCTCAGAACTTTGGGGAGATTAGCAATGATTCTTCTTGATACTACAGTTATTATTGATCTTTGGAGAGGCCGGAAAGGGGTTAAAATTTGTTTAGAGAAATATAAAGAGGAAGTGCTATGTATTTCAGCAATTACGATTGGTGAAATTTATGACGGATTATGTTATACCAAAGAAAAAAGAGGAACTACCATTTTTATAGAAATACAAGATCATTTTGAGAAGATTTTTAACGAATTTGAAATAATACCAATAACATTGAGTATTCTCAAAGAATCAGGAATAATTAAAGGAAAATTGAGAGCAAATGGTGTTATTTTAGATTTTGGTGATTGCATTGTAGGAATAACTGCTAAATTAATAAAAGCTGAAAAAATAGTATCAAGAAATCCTAAACATCTTAACGAATTTGATGTGCCAGTAGAATCTTATGAAATAAATTAGTTAAAAAGCATTGGAAAATAATTTCTTATTCTATGATTTAATTAAAAATAGGTATAGGTAAAAAGAAAAAAAGTTATAATTTTAAAAACTATTCTACAATGGCATACGCATTCCCAAGTACAACTGGGGCTCTGTCAGTTTTCACTTGAATAATATAACGACCATTATCCTTCCAACCTTCTGTTGTGAGGGTTTCTCCAGGAAAAACGACGCCTTTAAATCTTGCACTGAATTCTTTAAAGCGAGAAACATCTCCATCACATAACCCATTTACGATAGCACGTGTGGCAATCCCATATGTACATAGACCATGAAGGATTGGTTTTGGTTGACCTGCCATTTTAGCAATCCTCGGATCGATATGCAACGGGTTGAGATCTCCATTAAGTCTATAAAATACTGCTTGATTCGTGCTAGTCTTATAAGAAATACTAAAAACGGGTTCTACACCCTCGGGAGGATTTAAAGGTTCAGTTTTTGGTCCTGGATCCCCACCAAAACCTCCTGCACCAGCAACAAAATAGCCATACTTTTCATCAAAAATATGCTCACCCTCTGATGAATATCCGGATACTTTTACATGTATGACTGCAGCTTTCCCTTTATCATAGATGTGTTCTATAACTCCTTTTGTATTAATAGTTCCATTTGGACTAAGAGGTGTATAAAGATGGATTAATTGTTCACCATGCAATAATCGTAGATAATCAGTTCCGGGAGGGAAAATCATTCCGCTACCACCAACAATCGTTACATAACTCGGAAACACTTTCAAACCACCTTGTACCCTTTCATAAACAAAGGGTAAATCTTCTGCTTGTGCCCCAATTCCTATATTATATAAGGCACATGCTTTCCAATCATACGTAAATTTCCCTTCTCTTGTGTTTCCTACTGCATTTATATCCATTTTTGACATTCCTATTTTTCACCTATATATATAAATTGAAATTTTTTAAGTAATTATACTAAATACAGATCAAATTAAAAATAATTTCTAAAAAAGAGTTTTTAAAAAAAGGTAAATAAAAGGGATTTGAAACTTAAATTTATTTTAATCAACAATGGCGTAGGCATTACCTAAAACTGTTGCTCCTCTCTCGGTTTTCACTTGAATTATATAACGACCATTATCTTTCCAACCTTCAGTTGTTAAAGTCTCACCAGGGTAAACTTCACTTGTAAATCTTGCATTGAACTCCTTAAATCGGCTTACATCCCCATCACAAAGACCATAAACTATTGATCTTGTGGCATAACCATAGGTACATAATCCATGAAGGATAGGTCGGTCAAACTTTCCACTCCTCTTTGCAAACACTGGATCTAAATGTAATGGGTTGTAATCGCCACTTAATCTATATATAGCTGCTTGATTGATATTGGTTTTATATGATAGACTAAAATCAGGTTCTTTTCCTTCAGGAGGATTTAATGGTTCTGCTTTTGGACCACGGTCCCCACCCCAACCTCCTTCACCTATATAGAAATGAACATATTTAGCATCGAAAATATGTACTCCAGCCGGGGTACTGGCTGACATTCTTGTATGCACAACAGCAGCTTTTCCCTTATCAAACATATTTTCGCATACACCTTTTACTTTTAATTCTCCTTCGGAAGGAAATGGCTTATACAGTTTTATCATTTGTTCTCCATGGATAAACCGAGATCCATCAACTGGTTTATCACTAAGTTTTGGGAATCCGATTCCCGCGAGAATACATGCATAACTAGGGAAGACTTGAACCCCTCCAGGATTTAACTCATAAACGAACTTAAGTTCATCTGGTTGAGCGCCAATCCCGAGATTATAGAGTATTACGTCTTTCCAAGTATACTTAACAGTCCTTTCTTCAGTTTCTTTTCCAATAACGTCTAAATTTAAACTTGTCATTTATACTACTCTCAATTTTTTTGAAGTTTTTAATTAATTTATATTTCGAATAATTAATTAATCATTTCAATTAATTCAATTATTTATGTTTTATTTAAAGAAAGCCACTTCTCCTTAATCCTTCTAAAAACCATGACATAGTACCTTCTAACAATTCAATATTTTTTCCTTTATATCTAATAGCATTGGGTGTAAAAGTCTCTCTATATTTCTTTGCAATATAATTTGATGATGGATTCTCCTTGTACCAATTGATTATCGCATTTTTAGTTCTAAAATGTACTTCTTCCATATCTTTTACAATTTGTTTAAAGTCATCTCCTGTCCATACACCATAGTGAGATAAAGCAATAGAATCTAATTCATTACTAATATCCCTTAGCTTTTGAAAGGTTTTAAGTAATTCAGATTCATTAAATTCTGGTGGCATAAAAGTAGCTTGGTAATAATTCTTACGCTTATTCATAATCGCATCACCGACGAAAATGTTTTTATTTTTCTTATCAAAGATTGAAATAGAATCCATAGTATGACCAAAAAAATTCAAAACTTTAAGTTCCAATCCATTCAGGTCAATAATATCTCCATCGTTTAATGATGTGACATTATCAATAGGGTTCACTTTTACTTCAAAAGGCTCATTCATAAAATCCGGGTTTTTTAAATGCTTAATAGCATTGCTAGATGCAAATACCTCAATTTCAACATCTTTCATTAATCTTTTTAACCTTTTCACACCAAGTGTATGATCCCAGTGCGAATGGGTGAGTAATAATGAAAGTTTTTGAGCTGGATAGATACCAAATTCTTTTAATTTTAATATAATCTTTCTTGCCATTAGTGATAAAGAAGAATCAATCAACAAGGTTTCACCTTCATTTTCTATTGCATATAACGCAATAGATCCTTGCATACCAAAGAGAGGAAGCCCATCTATTAAATAGGTGTTCTCATTAAATTTACCATCTGTATTAATATAGACTATCTTTATCACCCTTGGAAGTCAGTCTAAATAAAACCACTTAATTTCAAACCTTCTATTAACCATTTTATATTCATTTCTAAACTGTCTAAGGCTCTATTCTCTATTGTCTTTGAATTAGAAATGTATGTCTTAAAATAATTGAGGGCAATATCTCTGCTAGAGAGATTCTCTTTATACCATTGAATTATTGAATTTTTCGTTTTAAAATGAATCTCTTCCATCATATCAAGGATTTTTTCCAGATCTTCATTTGTATATACGCCATAATGTGCTAAAGTAATAGAATTTAATTTATCTTTCATATCTCTAAGTTTTTGAAAGGTTTTAAGTAATTCCGTTTCATTAAATTCTGGTGGCATAAAAGTAGGTTGAATGTATAGATCCCCTGATTTATCGATAATAGCATCCCCGGTAAAAATATTTCTGTTTTTCTCATCTAAAAGTGCAATGGAATCCATTGTATGCCCAAAGAAATTAAAAACTTCTAAATTCAATCCATTTAGATCAATGATATCACCTTCTTTCAGCAAAGTTACTTCCTCGATTGGTTTTGTTGTAGCTTTAAATGGTTTATTTATTGCTGCCGGTTTTTTTAAATTCTCAATCGCATTCTCAGATGCTAGTATTTCAATATCAACATCATTTATTAGCGCTTTCAACTCATTTACAGCTGCGGTATGGTCCCAATGTGAATGAGACAGTAGTATTTTATGAATCGGGAAAATACCATGCCTTTTTAATTTCTCAACAATCATTTCTGCGTTATCTGCAGTTGATGTATCAATTAGCATTCGAGTTCCCTTATTTTCAATCACATAAAGCGCTAGACTTCCAGGAGCTCCAAATAAATTTCCATCTATTAAAAAACTATTATCATTAAATTTCCCTTCTTGATAAGTAAAAACCAATTAAATCACTCTTTTAATTTAATTTAAGGTAAATATTCAAAGAATTTAAAAATTATAAATAAAAAAAAAAATAAATATTTATAAATTACGGTTTCATTAACTCGTCGCCGGCAGAGGCACCTTCACTTTTTGAAGGTAAATCTTTCATTAATTCTGGAAATCGTTCCGCTAAGAGTGAAGGTGTAAATGGTTGCCAGTTATTAGAAATTTTCTTTACTGCTCTCCAACTTCTATAAACCCAAACTTTATCTGCGATGGCTCTAAATACCTCTCCAGTAATACCTTTAGCTGCATCTGAAGCAAGGTATGCTACTAAGGGTGCAAAATGTGCAGGGTCAAAGATATCAAAACCATCTTTAGTTTTAGCTTTCATATAATCTCCCATTCTTGGAGTTAAGTCAGTTGTCATACGAGTTCTAGCACTTGGTACAACACAATTTACAGTTGCGTATTTTGTAAGTTCTCTAGCAATTATCATCGAGAAAGACGCTATTCCCGATTTAGCAGCCCCATAATTTGATTGACCCACATTACCATATAAGCCAGAATCAGATGCGGTATTAATGATCCTACCAAAGTTTCCCAAAGATTCATCAGCTTTTCCTGTTTCCCTAAAATATGCAGCACCATGCCGAGTTAAATTGAATGTACCCTTTAAATGAACTGCAATAACAAGATCGAATTCCTGTTCTGTCATATTGAAAATCATTCGGTCTCGTAGAATTCCTGCGTTATTTACGATAATATCTAATTTACCAAATTCAGCAATTGCTTGGTCGATCATTCCTTTTGTCTTGTTAAAATCAACTACGGAATCATAGTTTGCTATTGCTTTAACTCCCAACTTTTTGACTTCTTCTACAACAGAATCAGCGATTTTGGCATCTTCATCCAAATGACTTGCGCCACCACCTATATCATTAATTACTAGGTTACAACCCTCTTTTGCCATAACTAGGGCTTCTTCACGGCCTACACCACGACCTGAACCCGTAATTAAGGCAACTTTTCCGTCTAACATTCCCATATTTTTATCACTTTAGATTTTTAAAAAATAGTTAGGCTAGGGAATTAATCTTTTACTTTAAATTTTTTTTATATTATTAGAATTTATAATCCCAAATTAATCGTAATAGCACCATCAACTAAGATTTTTTCACCCGAGATATAACTGCTTGCTTTTGATGCAAGAAAAACGATAATTCCTTTCATATCATCTCCTGAACCAAATCTATTTAATGGTGTTATGTTCAAAAGTGGAATTGCAAACGTTTTAAATGTCGGACTTTCTTTATCTTGAAGAAACTCCATCATGCCTTCTTCCATATTACCTGGAAGGACCGCATTAACTCTAATATTATATCTTCCCCACTCAGCTGCTAAGGATCTTGTTAGTCCGATAACCCCAACTTTGGATGTAGCATAAGCAGTCATACCCGCTCCCACTGCAGCTCCTGATTGACCATTTAAACTTGAAATGTTAATGATGCTTCCCCCTTTTTGTTTGATCATCATTTTTCCTATTTCACGACAACATAAAAATGTCCCTGTAATATTTGTATTAATGACATTCTTCCATCGCTCTAGGCTATAAGTTTTTGATTGAGCTGTATCTGAGATTCCAGCATTATTTACAAGGATATCACATTTTCCATAATTTTCTTTCATTAATTTTGCCATTTGTTTTACTTCTTCCTCTTTTGTAACATCGCACTTTATTGCCATAGAATTACTGCCTATTTCTTTTAACTTTTCAACAGCATTATCCAATTTTCCATGAATATCTCTGCCACAAATTGCTACATCTGCCCCTGATTCAGCCAACCCTTCAGCTGAAAAGTATCCGAGTCCCTTTCCACCACCAGTTACTAAAGCAACTTTTCCTTTTAAGTTAAATAAATCTGATATATGAGTCATAAAATCAACTAAAGTAATATTATTATATAAAAATTTGGGATAGGAAAAAAAAAAGAAGAAAATGATCATTTTTTAACTTCACACTTAAGCTTCTCAACCCCAGCATTGACTTTAGAAGATTAGTAATAACTATTTTTGGCATATTTTTAAATTTTTAAATCAAGAATCATTAGATTAATAAAACTAAATTACTAAACTGTAGAAAACTCTATTTTATGTTCTTTCAAATAAATGGAATATTTGAGGTCCAATTTCTTTTTTATCTTATTCCTTTTATTTTAGGCTTACAACTCACAATTTACTTTTTTTATCAATATTTTAAATTTAAAGACGTAAATCTAAAACTAAACAGAATTCTATTGTCATTTGGTACATTCATTTTTTTTATGATAGTTGGAGCCTTTATAAGTCAAATTGCTCGGATCTTCATAATTGACTCCTCTTTAGAAGAAATAGTTCGAAAAATAGGGTGGTCATTAGCCTTTTTTTCTCCTATAGGTTTCGAATTATTTATTCTTACTAAAGATTTTGGAAAAATTGTTAATTTAAAAATAGTAGTAGTATTAATGATTTTGAATTTAGTGGTTATAATTATTGTTTTATTAACACCAACAACAAGATCCATCGCATTTTTTATAGCTGTTGCTATAGTAATCTTGAATGGGAGCAATCTGCTACGTTTCGAAATTCTATTAGTACAAAACTCCTATGGAATAATAAAGAAGAAATTAAGATTTTTCTTAATAGGAACGATTACTACCTTAGTTTCACTCTTTTTTGCAATTATTATTGGATTAAGTGTTTTAAATTCTCAACCCCTTGAATTGGTTGTGTATTATCTAGGAGTCTGCATTTTAATAATAGGTTTCTTAATTATATTTTTCTCTGCTTATGATTTTCCACCCTTTTATGAGTTTGAATGGAGGGAAAACCTTTCAAATCTTATAATAATCAATCCAGCAAATAATGCAAGCTTGTTTTATTACAATTTTGCAGAATTTTTCAATTCCAGTGAAAGAAAGAACAAATCAAATGAATTTCAAGGAGATAAAAATCAAGAAAGACTTTTGTCTGGTGGAATTATTGGAATCGATTCTGTTATTTCAGGTATTACTGACACTAAATACGAAAGGATTGATAAAATCGAGAAAGAGGACTCACAGATTTTATTAGAATATGGCATTGAGCCAAATAACCTCATTTATGCAATGATAATCAAGAAAGATGTAGTAAGTCTTAGACATCTTTTACGGACCATTAAAATACAGTTTGAATCATTCTATAAAGAAATTTTGAGAAATTTAGATTCTTCTTCAAAGAACCAAGATTTAGTGTTCGGCAGTTTTAAATTGATATTAGAAAATATAATTAAATAAGATTAAACGGTGCTAAAATTGTTACATAGTATATTTCCTATAGCTGGACAAATCAGATTACCATTAATCATTATCGAATGGATTGTATTCCTCTTTTCATTAGAACTGGGGACAATCTTTTATATCAGGTATAGAAGACAGACAACAAAAATAAGGAGTAAGGAAGAACTTGGGTATGTCAGCCTTTTTCTAGGATTTTCCATGATGATATTATTTTTCATCAAATCAGACTATTTTTCTTCTGACATTACAATAAACCCTTATCTAATTTGGCATTATGGCTCAGAACGACAATTATATTTAAATATTGGATACTTTTCTTTATTGTTTGGGGCTTTCCTTTTTATTTACATAGTTGAAATAAACAAAAGTTTAGTAAAAATAAAGAGATTTTTTACTACAATCTTTTTCTTGCTGTTGATTATATTTATACTCATTTTCTTTATTGATTTTAATATCACGGGGGTTGTCTCCCTTGTATTTTGGTTTATATTTGTATCCTTTTTCATAATTTATATATTAGATTTTATAAAGAAAGCTGAGAAAAAAACAAAATTATGGAAATCGGTATTAAAATATTTAATATCATTTATGATAATCCCAGTCGGATTCTTTCTTACTACAGATGCTTCGATTAATATTTTTGGCATAATAATTCGACTTATTGGCTCTCTACTGCAAATATTATCTTTTTCAGCAATTTTTTATATCTTTGTTAAATTACCAAGTCTCTCGGAAATAAATTGGCTTGAAAAAGTAGAAGAGGTATTTATAATAGATAAAGGAGGAGCTTGTTTATTTTATAAATCTTATGTAGATACTGGAACTAAATTGGACAAGTTTCTAATTTCGAATGCTATAACTTCGATCAAAATTTTACTAAATGAACTAACCTCTTCAAAGGATACCGGGACTTCAATAATAAGAAAAGAAAATAAAGTAGTGAGTATTTACTCCAGTTCCTTTTTAACAGGAGTCATAATTAGTAAAGAAAAATTAGAAAATATTGAATCTTACCTCCGAAAACTTATACAACGTCTTGAAAGGCTTTATTCCAACGTCTTAAAGAGCTGGGATGGTGATTTAGAAATTTTTAAACCCATTGGTGAAATAATTGATGAAATTTTTTCGAAATGAAATTTTTAGCAGTCTTATTACTTTAACATGAGTGTAGAAGTTCAAAAGAAAGCTTAAATACTGATAAGACATAATTAAAAATTGGAAAAAAGTAAAAAAAAGAAAATGTTGTTTCTTGTTAAAAAGAAAATATATGGATTAAATTTAATTATGCGTCAATATTTTCAATCAAAGTGGCCACACCTTGACCACCACCGACGCAAGCGTTCGCAATACCATATTTTGCTTTCTTATCCTTCAAGATTCTAGCTAAAGTACCTGTAAGTCGCACCATCGTTGCCGCTAATGGATGCCCAATAGCAGTAGATCCTCCCATTACATTGACCTTTTCCATTGGAATGCCAAGTTTATCCATACAATTCAAAGCTACGATACAGAACGCTTCATTTATTTCCCAATAGTCAATATCATCTGCAGTTAAACCTGCATATTCTAAAGCTTTCTTAGAAGCGGGAACTGGTCCTCGACCCATTGTTGAGGGGTGTACTCCGGCCCATCCAATTGATACGATTCTTGCCATTGGCTCAATTCCTCTTTGTTTTGCTTCTTCAGCTTGCATTAAACAAGCAGCAGTAGCTCCTGCATTTAAAGGTGAAGAAGTGCCTACGGTTATAACGCCCTCCTCAGTTCCCTCTCTTTTTACATAGCCTTCTTTGCCCCCATTCTTTTCCAAGAAAAATGGTCTAGATAACCTAGGTAATTTTGCATGACCTTCCATACTAGATTTCGCACGTTCATGTCTTTATCAACGATCAACGGAGTATTAACATCTCCAGATACATGACCTTCAATCGGAATGATTTCACCTTTAAACCACCCAGCCTCATGAGATGCAAGAGCTAAGTTATGACTTCTTACACCAAGTTCATCCATACTTTCTTTAGTAAAGATTGGTACTTCTTCCTCATACAGCTTTTGAGCGGTTTGTAGCATATTGAAAGATGTTCGCATCTCATATTCAGGATGATAAAACTTACTGTCCTTATCCATCATTTTTAGGTTTGGATTCGTGCCTACGCCACGAACTCGTGTCATATGTTCAAATCCAGTTGATAATACGGCTTTACTATTACCTGTCATTAGTTCCATAATCCCAATATGCATTCCGGATCCTGCTGACCCACATTGTCTATCTAATGAGAATGAGGGTACTTCCACAGGAAAACCCGCTAAAAAGAGTGGAATCCTTCCTCCGTATGACCAATTTTCTAAAACACCTGCTGCAACACCTACTGAAACTTCATTTATATCTCCTTTTTTTATGCCCTTATCAGCTAATTTCTCGTCAAAAAATTTCATTAGCAACTCAGCTAACAACTCGTCTCCTCTAATTTCACCAAAAACATCTCTTTCTGGTTGTTTACCCCTTGAGCGAGAGAATGCTGTACGAGCATAGTCTATCAACCATACTTCCTTCATTTCCATTTATTTTAACCTTTTTATAATTTAATTTGTTTTAAATTGAAAATTTCAATTAAAAAGTAGAATTAATGGTAATATTTGAAGAATTTTAATTTTAGAATTTATCCCAATAGGGTGTACAGTAAAAAATTATTTAAACATTGAAATCAAAGGATTATATTATTTCAAGGTGAACTTTTAAAATGGGTAATAATCGTGTGGAAAAGGAAAAGTCAGGACTAATTGATATAACCCGAATCCCTCCATTGGATGATGTAAAATATATTCAAGAAATATTTTCATGGTACCTAGCAATGGGGCAATTTGATTACATTAAGGAAAATGATACAGAATCAGAGTGGGATAAGGAAGTGAGTAATGCCTTTAAATCAATTTACTCTTTTTTACAATCAGCTATTGAGGAATATTCTTCTTTACTCGCTATTAAAGAAAAGGGATCGGATATCAGTACCATTAATTTTAAAAATTTTGAAGAAACAATCAAGGAAATCAATCATAATCAAGATTTTACATTCAATAAAGATCCTGTTACCTATAAATATAGGAAATTGTTGATGAGTCGGATGGCATTAATCTTTCATATCTTTATTGACTCATCACTCTCGAATCGGGATAAGGAAATTGTTATTCTGCGTAGTGCATGGCTATGCAGATCAGAATATATATGGGATCATCATACCCATAGCGCTAAAGAAGCGGGACTTTCCAATGAAGAAATAATACAAATTAAAAATGGGATAAATAATAACGAGATGGATTCTTTTACCGCTAATTTAATCTCATCTGCCGATGAACTCTATACTGATGCAATTTTATCTGAGGAAACATGGAATTCTCTTACTCAACGATATGACATGTTCCAGTTAATGGATTTAGTATTTACTATTGGATTTTACATGCAATTAGCTACGGCTCTCAATACCTTTAAAATTCAAACTGAGAATATCGTAAAAGATAACATAAAAAATGAGGGATTACCTTCCTTCAAAAAAGAAAACAATAAAGTAATACCAGCTAGGAAAATAGGCAATCCGGAACCTTTTCGACTAGAAAAACCTCGAATCACCACTTTAAATGAAGTTGAATACATTAAAGAGTCATTGATGTTTCAACATGCTTTAAATCGATTAGTATATACTAAAAATGAGGAAGATGAAACGGAATGGGAGAGTGAGATTGATTCCCTTATCCAATGGTTAAAAAATTATAATACTCCGGAGATTGATGGTTTATCATCTTTCCTAAAATTAGATGAAAAAGGCTTAGATATCAATTCAATTAACTTAGAGGATTTTGAAGATTCTATAAAGTCATTTATGAAACAAGAAGGAGTTATCTTCAACTTAAAAGCTACTATGATGAAGTATAGAAAATTACGCTTAGATTGGGTTATACAAGCGAAACACACTACATATGATTCACCGCTTCCTCCACGAGACAAGGAAATACTTATTCTGCGGATTGCATGGCTCTGTAGAGCACAATATGAGTGGGATCATCATGTAGTTGGGGGAAGGAGAGCCGGTCTCACTGATGAAGAATTTAGGAGATTGGGAGAAGGATCAGATACTAAAAGATTAGCTCCTTTTGATGAGATTTTAATCCAATCTGCTGATGAATTATACAGAGATACTACCATATCAAATTCCACATGGAAGGCTCTATCTGAACGATATAATACTTTTCAACTTATGGATTTAGTCTTTACTGTAACTAGTTATAATTTACTAGCTATGTTTCTCAATTCTTTTGGCATCCAAACGGAAGATTGTGTGAAAGACCTTATTAAATGAGAGCATGAATCGTAGATTTTATTAAGCTAAACTTTTTATTTTTCAAAACAAATACAAACCTATAATTCTTTCAGTGAATTTAACAATGGCTAATAATAGAGAAAAAAAATTAGTAAAGAACCTCAATAATAACAAGCTATTAAGACTTAACACTCCACGGATTCCTCCTTTGGATAAACTTGAGTATGTTCAAGGACTAATTTCCTCCCGACGTGCAACAAACCTGGTGAAATTTGATGAGGATGTTAAAGTTGAATCAGAGTGGAATGATCCTGTTTTATCACTCGTAAAAGAGTTGAAAGGAAGTAATAGTTTTTATCTTAATCCTATATCTTCTTACCTTAAGCTTGAAGAAAAAGGTTTAGATATCAACACAATTAACATCAAGGACTTTGAAGAACCAATTAAAGATTTTATCAAGGAAAGGGGATATATCTTCAACCTTAGAGCAACTTTGATGAGGCATAAAGATTTATTTTTAAGATGGGGTTTGTTCGCTGGTCAAGTTTATACTCATTCAGAGATTCCCACACGAGAAAAAGAAATAATAATTCTGCGCGCCGCTTGGTTATGCAGATCAGAATACGAGTGGGAACATCACTTAATCGGTGGTAAACGGGCGGGTCTTACTGATGAAGACATAAGCCGAATAAAGGAAGGTTCTGATGCTAAAGGCTGGGAACCATTTGATGCTACATTGGTGCGAACTGTAGAAGAACTTTATCTTGATAATTTCATTACTGACACTACTTGGCAAATTTTAACTGAACGATTTGAACCTTATCAACTCATAGAAATTATATTCATAGTTGGTTATTACAGCTTGTTAGCCTCAGCACTCAATACCCTTGGAGCCCAAGTAGAAGGAATGTATAAAAACATTCAAAAATAAATTTTTGACCTTACAACAAAAAAGAAAGGAATTAAATGAAAAAAGACTTTTTAAGTATTATCATAATTATTTGGGGATATTTAGATGGTAAACAAAATAGAAATTCATGGTTATTGTGAAGAGCGTTTTGAATCTGTAAAAGAAGTTTTTGCTGATAATTTTAAATCTGATTTAGATGTTGGGGCTTCACTTGCTATTACTATAAATGGTAAGTTCGTTATGGATATTTGGGCAGGGTATTGTGATGAAGCCCAAACACGCCTATGGGAGAAAGATACGATAGTTAATGTATATTCAACCACCAAGGTTATGACTGCGCTATGCGTTCTTATGTTAGTTGATCGAGGACTTATTGATTTAGATGCCCCTGTAGCTACATATTGGCCTGAATTTGCACAAGCTGGAAAGAAGAAATTACCGGTTCGCTATCTTCTCTCTCATACAGCAGGTCTTCCTGGTTGGGATCAACCTCTCCAAGCAGAGACTCTCTATGATTGGAATCGCTGTGTAGACCTATTGGCTGCTCAGAAACCATGGTGGGAACCCGGAACTAAAAGTGGGTATCATTCGATAACATTTGGCTATCTTTTAGGAGAATTAATCCGAAGAGTAACAGGTAAAAGTCTCGGGACTTTTTTTCGCGAAGAAGTAGCAATTCCACTTAAAGCTGACTTTTATATTGGATTTTCCGAAGAACTTGATACTCGTGTTGGTGAGTTAATTCCGATCCCACCTATTGATCCTGCAAATTCCGAGATCACCGATCCAAACTCGATACCTAACCGAGTTTTTTTAAATCCTATTCTAACTGCCAGAGAAACTCTTACTCGGGAATGGCGAGCAGCTGAAATACCTGCTTCAAATGGGCATGGTAATGCTAGGTCCGTTGCCCGTATAGCAGCAGTCTTAGCATGTGGCGGTGAACTTGATGATATTAGACTATTGTCTTTGAATACCATTGAAAAGGCGATGGAAGAACAATCCTATAATAAAGATTTGGTTCTTGACATTCCTAGACGGTTTGGGCTGGGTTTTGGTCTTGTTTGTAAAGATATGCCAATAAGTACAAATCAACGTGCTTTTTCTTGGGGTGGATGGGGGGGTTCACATGTAACAATGGATCTTGACGCCAAGTTAAGTTGGGCATTTGTAATGAATAAAATGGAAAGGACTCTAACTGGAGATCCACGTACCATGAACATTCGGGAAGCTATATTAAAAACATATTAGATAAAACCTTCTAAAACCTTTTTAAGAAAGGAGAATAAAAAGAAAATTATGATTAAAGATTATAAAAAAAAAGTTGTTGAAGCTATTTTCCTTCAAATTTTGGGGATCTCTTTTCATTAAACGCTCTGACACCTTCTATTGAATCCTGGGAGGTAGAGTTCAGACCATAACCCCAATATTCAAATTGAAGGCCCACGCTTAGTGGTACTTGAGTTCCGTATAACGTACACTTCTTTATGACGTATAGGGAATTTGTTGCTGCATTTCCTAACCAAGATGCTTTTTCATGGACGAAATCTTCAAATTTATCATCATCCACCAAGAAACTGATAAATCCCCATTCATTCATTTGTTCTGCAGTGAGATGCTCGCCAAAGTATGTCATTCTGTTAGCTCTCATCTTACCTATGTGCCTGACCATTCTTTGAGTCCCACCATTGCCCGGAAAAATTCCTCGTTTTATTTCAGGAAAACCGAATTGTGACCTTTTTGAAGCAATAACTATATCACAAACTAGTACTAATTCCAATCCTCCACCTAATGCAAAACCATCTACAGCAGCTATTATCGGTTTTGGAAATTCTTCAATCATATTATAATACTTATGTCTGTAGTGTTGTGCTTGACCTCGATGCCGAACATTATTATAATCAAGAGTTGGTCCTTGATCTCCCCGAGATGAGAGATCTGCACCTGCAGAAAACGATGGTTTCTTAGTATATTCTTTTATCCCTCGGATGACAACGCATCGAACATCCTGATCTAGTTCCACAGATTCTAAAGCTTTAGCAATTTCATAAAGTGTTCGGTTTTGAAGAGCATTTAATTTATCTGGTCGAACTATTGAGATTATCGCATAATTATCTTCTTCTATTTTTTCAATTTTTACATGTTCAAATTTTATTGGTTCAGCCATATTTTCTAACCTTTTTTGGAAATAATTCGTTATTGTTAAGTGTTAATTAAGAATCTATATTGAAAAAAAGTTACTAAAAAAAGTTTTAAAAAAGTAGAATTTAATTTTGAAAACTAGTGAGATTTAAAGAATATCTCCCCAAGCGGCTCTTTCATCACTATAAGGATCATTTTCTATAGAAATCTCTTTATCGAATATGATTGTCGCTCTTTTTTGTAAGTCATAAGGTGGTAATTCAGGGATATTCTCATGACTTGGATTCCCTGTACGAGCAAAAGATATCCATGCATCCATCATTTTTTCCGATAATTCTTGAGTTTCCTCGGTTTTACGGGGATATAATGCTTGGTCACTCTCCAACAAAATTCCGAATACAAATGAAAGCTCTAGGGCATGCATTGCCCCAAATTTCCCTCCCTTCCAAGGATTATTCCAAGAAAATAAGTACATATAAGTATTCTTATTATGTTGGGATTGGGCTTCAGCAAGACGTATAGAAGAAATACGAAATTGATGGTCAGTATCTATCGCATCAATGATATCACTTGGTGTTTTTCTAAGTTTTCTATAAGTCTCAATTAGTTTTTTTGATTTCGTTTCATTTTGATATACTGATTTCATTATACCATTAACTCTTCTTTCTAATCTTTCTTCAGTAATATCTTTTCCCCCAGGAGCCCAAAGTTTCCACATTTTAGTTTCATCTAAGTTAGAACCGACAAATAAATCAATATCTTTAGCATAGCCGTTTTTAACAGCTTCAAAAGGATTTTTAGGTAATGAATTTTCATCAATTGTGGGAGTAAATCTTATAATCTCTTGAGTATCTTCGAAACTGTCTATTTTTTCTACAATCTTTTCGTAATGAAGATTCCTTAGGGATTCCACATCTCCTTTTTTTATACCCAACCTCTCAATTAAAGTCTCATAAGCTTTTATACCGGCTGAGGGCTGGCAACTAAATTTTGTTACATAACCAGATTGCACAATAGCTCTTTTAAACAATCCCTTTGCTGATGGTGTTGCAAGTAAGCAATTTACAGCGAATGCTCCAGCAGATTCACCAAAAATAGTTATATCCTCGGGATTCCCCCCAAACAGAGCAATATTTTTTCGCACCCATTTGAGTGCTACAACCATGTCAAGTAATCCCACATTCGGAGTTATATCGGGTACTTCAGGCATATAGAGAAATCCAAATGGACCAAGACGGTAATTTATACTCACAACTACTACATCTCCCCTTAAAACTAAACGAGAACCATCAAAAGCTCGTCCACTACCTGTTCGAAATGCTCCTCCATGAATAAAAAACATTACTGGACGTTTTCCATTATTCAAATTCTGGGTCCACACATTTAAAGTTAAACTATCTTTTTCACTTTGAGGAAATGGGTCAGCAACCATCGTTTCGAGTGAAGATGGAGGTTGAGGGCAAACAGGACTATATTTTGTTGCATCACGAATATTTTCCCAAGGTTCAATGTTGTGTGGAGGTTTGAAGCGTAAATTCCCTATGGGTGGAACTGCATACGGAATTCCTTTAAATTTTATTACTCCTCTATTAAAATATCCTTGTACTTTTCCAGATTTTGTTTCTACTATAAATTTTTCTTCTATTTTAATCCCATCTTACTGCTAAGTTTTTGGTTTAAATATTATTGAAGGTTTTATATTATTATTATTTTTGAAACCCACTGCGTTAACATTGATTCCATATTTTTGTTGTAACTGTTCAACTGGCCCAACATCTAAAGCATACATAGGACAAGATTCAACACAAATAGTTTGCTTTTCTTGCTCTAATCTTTCTACACATAGGTCACACTTTCTCATTTTTGCATTATCTATCTCGTTAAATTGTGGTGCATCCCAAGGGCATACTTTTAAACATTTAGCTCCACATTCAGTTTTCCCTAAGCACGTGTCTTGATCTACAATTACAATTCCATCGGATACTCTTTTTGTGATAGCGCTAGTGGGACAAGCCTTAACACAAGGAGGATCAGCACAATGATTACAGGCTATAGCAAGATATGCTAAAGATAAATTCGGAAACTTTCCTTCTTCTATAGGAATTACTCGCATCCAGTTTTCAGGTCCTGCATCGATATTATTCCAATCTTTGCAAGAGACTGAACAAGTGTAGCAACCAGTACAACGAGTTTGATCAAAATAAAATCCCTTTTGTTTCATGATGTTGCCTCCGCTCTTTTTTTAGAGAATAATTCTACTTGAACTAAAGCACTATTCATAGGGAAAGCACCCCCAGGTGAGTGGGAATCTTTTGTTAAAACATTTCCACATCCACCAAGGTCAACACCTTCTTTATCTGGATTATACCATGCACCTTGATACACAACTACTACTCCTGGCATAATTCTTTCTGTCACGTTAGCAGGAATCCTAATTCGCCCTCTATCATTAAAAACATCAATTAAATCACCATTACTAATGTTTCTTGATTTAGCATCAATAGGGTTAATCCAAACTGCATGTGGTTCAACTTCTTCTAACCATGGAATCATACTCAAACTTGAATGAGTCCTCCTTTTATTGTGAGGTGTAAGAAGTTGTAAAGGATATTGCTTTGCTTTAGGAGTGTCATAATGTTCTTCATGACTTAAATATTTAGGGATTGGTGGCATATTTGGGACATTCAATTCTGCTATGTGTTCACAATATATCTCAATTTTTCCTGATAATGTTGGAAATGGATTATTTTCTGGATCCTCGATTTGTTCTTTAAACCCGATAAAAGGTTTTTCTACTTTTACTTTATAAAATCCATCCTTTTTCATCTGATCATAACTCTTAATGTCTTTACGAGGTGATGTAAAAATTCGCAGGATTTGGTCCTCAGATAGATTTAGTAAACCAGCATCAACACCTAACTTCAAGGCAAGCTCTTTACATATTTCTAAGTCTGATTTTGATTCATATAAAGAATCAATAGCTTTGTTTAAATAAATATAATAAGGTGACCCAAGCCAAGGAACTGCTATATCATTCCGTTCCATAAAAGTGTTAACTGGGAATAAAATATCAGCAAATTTAGCAGTAGGGGTCATAAATTGTTCATGAACTACGATAAACTCAAGTGATTTTAGAGCTTTAATTCCTTTATTTACATTGCAATATTGATTTAAACGGTTTTCTGCTGCAATATATGCCATTTTTAAATCTGCAGGATATCCACCTTTGCGGCCTTGTAGTATAGCATCATAATATTCATTAAAATGGATACGTGTACTT
>Ga0114923_10000687_pt1 | contig 25296 bp, 24 predicted proteins | sample SumtaG_FD_89578 | JGI IMG/M metagenome (GOLD analysis project Ga0114923, IMG submission 89578) | Deep subsurface microbial communities from Indian Ocean to uncover new lineages of life (NeLLi) - Sumatra_00157 metaG | ecosystem: Environmental > Aquatic > Marine > Oceanic > Sediment | place: near...
GTACTCGACAGAAGAGCCGGAAACGGCTTCTCCAAAGACCTGGTCGCCTGCCTTGAATCGCTTGACATCGCTGCCTACGGCTTCAACTTCTCCGGCCAGCTCATAACCTGGTATAGGGACTATCGGCCTCTTGAGACCGCGGATGCTGAAGCCCTCTGCAGTGAAGAACCTTGCAATGAGCGGGTCATCCTTTCGAAAGTGGCAGTCCGTCGCAGATACCGTTGTCGCGTGGATTTTCACCAAGACTTCATTGTTCTTGGGCGTCGGCTTCTCAATCTCCTTGAGCTCGAAAACATCCGGTGGTCCGTATTTCGTATATACAATCGCTTTCATATCGGCCGACCCTCCCCTGATTTGGTGCACGCTTGGCGTGCGTACGATCATCGCAGCACCCCGTCCGATCTGCCCTCGTTCCCCTTCCCGCAGTTCGACAGAGGTATCCTCGCATGTCATTCTCCTGTCGCTATGCCCCCATGCCGTCGTAACCTAACGAGAATATGACGTAACGGTCAAGTTCCCGGCGAAGATGAACTCCGAAGACCAAGGCGGATGAGACAATCGTTTCCAACCGGCCTATCAGAAGGAAAGGAATGGCTCTGCTAAGGACCGGAACCCGACTGAAAGCGAGGTTGAACCACGCTTTGGGACCTAGGGGAATCGAACTGGCCAGTCATTCGCCCTGTCTCACCTTTGGCTATTCCCGCGGATGGTTCACAGCGTGGTCATACACCACCATGAAGCTGGTCGCTTGAACCGGGCCGAGAAACAGCGCGCCGCTGAGGATGGCAACAGCTTCAATAACCCAAGTAGGAATGCTGGGATCGTAGGTCGAAATCCATAGCAGGATAATCAACACCATATATGGAATGGCTAGCAGAACGCCGATGCCGAAGATGGTTCCGCGATAACCTCTTGTGATGCGGGTGCTTTCGCTCATTGCCTCGGAGATCTTAACAGCGCGCGTTCTCTCATCAGGATCGAGGAAGCGGATCAGCACGAATGAGTACATCAAGGCCACAATGATGCCGGGGATGATGAAGGCGACGAATCCCAGCAACGTCAGAAGTCCAACGAGGAGGTAGGCCAGCACAATGGGACCCAAGTTGGACAACCCGGTGAAGAGCTCCTTGAAAACAACCGGCTCGCGGCGGACAACCTTTAAGGCAAGTAGGTGTTGTCCTGCATACAGCGGAGCAAGAACGATCATCGAGATTACGGATTCAACCAACATCATGGAATCGGGAATCAGCAGATCGATCACTTGTTGACAGGCGAGAATGACCAACCATGCGCCCATCAGCAGCGGCAACCGCCTTGTGAATGCGTCGAAACCCTCTCGCAACGCCGTCCATGAGGTCATTGGACGTCCCCCCCCCCTAAGATAAGTCTCGATCTAACCATACTTTGCCCGAGGAATCCACACAACAGGGTAGGCCGATTCACTGCACCGAAAACGCGTTGAATCGCATGGTTCGTTTGAGCTACCAACGTGCCGACAACCAAGAGGCGCGATGCCAACACACAGAATTGCAGCAAGGAAACGGAAGCCGAATCACTGAATACGTCGTCGCCGGGATACTCATGCCTGACCGGTAAGCAGGTTGGGATGGAAGCCTCTGCCGTAGCGCTCGCCATCTATGCCCTCGTTAACCTTCATTTCGTGCTGTTCTGACGGAGAGCGGACTACTCGTCCAGCATACGGCGTACGGCCTCAGCCAGTGACAGTTGCGTCTTGGCTTCGATATACGCGAGTACCTTGCGCCAGGCAAACGGAATGCCGGCTGCCAATGTCAGAGCCACCAGTCCCCAGGCCCCGGCGGTGATGAGTTTTGCGAGTGCTTCCACGGACTCTCCTCCCTTTTGCGTTGCCATCCTACTATGACACTCGCACATGGCATTGTGCAAAGGTGTTACTGTGGCTTGCTTGACACAACCACCGTCTCGGCGGCTCTACTGTCAACGTTGACAGATGGAAACAAGGAGAATGGGACTCGGTCCCACTCTCCCAACTAACCCGATCTCCAGATCCTAACACCAGAAGAATGCACGATGCGCATTCTTCCAAGTAACCCGATCGATTTTCGCAACAACCAGCCACTGAATGCGCGAAGCGCATTCAGTCAAGCTAGTCGAGCAACGTGCACTCCAAGCCAGAAGAAGGTGCTCTTTCTTTGGGCACCTTCTTCCAAGTAACCCGATCTCCGGAGCCTAACAACACCAGAAGAATGCGCATCGTGCATTCTTCCAAGTAACCCGATCTCCAGATCCTAACACCAGAAGAATGCGCATCGTGCATTCTTCCAAGTAACCCGATCTCCGATCGGGTTACCCCATTACCCCCACTTGCACCTCGCGGAAGCGGGCCGGTGCGGTTCCATGACCGGTGTGGGCCGATTGCATCGGCTGGCCTTTCCCGCAATTAGGCGTGCCCCACACGTTCCAATGATCGGCGTTGCATACAGCGTCACAGCCTCCCCAGAATTGCGGCGTGATGCCGGTGTAGGTGGCGTTCTTGAACATCTGCCCCAGCTTGCCGTTCTTGATCTCGTAGGCCAGTTCGGTGCCGAACTGGAAGTTGAGCCGCTTGTCATCGATCGACCAAGACTTGTTGGTCAGCATGTAGATACCGTCGTTGGTATCGGCGATCAGCTCTTCCAGTGTGGGCTCACCCGGCATCAAGCTGACGTTGTTCATCCGGATGATGGGCACCCGGTTCCAGCCATCGGAACGCATGGTGCCGTTGGATCGCTCGGGCGCATCAGGATGTGTCCTTCTTAGCTGACTGGCCGTTTCGCGAGACGTCAGATAGCCGACAAACATGCCGTTCTTGATGATGTTCGTCGTTTGTCCGGGCACGCCTTCGTCGTCGTACCCGTAGGTGCCAAGACCGGCCGGGGTCACGGCATCAGCCACGATGTTCACAACGTCGGATCCATAGCGGAAGGTTCCGAACTTGTCAGGCGTCAAGAAGCTGGTGCCGGCAAAGGCGGCTTCAGTTCCATACACACGGTCAAGTTCGATGGGATGTCCGCACGATTCATGCACTTGCAGCGCCAACTGAGGCCCGTCGAGGATGAGCGTGGTCGTCTTGCTCGGGCATTGCGACGCCGACAACAAAGCCACCACTTCTTCGGCTGCTTGTCGGGCGTTGCCAGGCAGATCCCACTTCTTGATGAACTCGTATCCGGCCGTGCCTTGATGCCGTCCAAACGAGTTGGGATATGACCGTTGCTGCATCTCGCCTTCGGCGACGGCACGGGTGGTGATGCCCAATCCCGATTCCACCAACGTCTGCTCGATGAAGCTGCCTTCCGAGCTGGCGAACGTTTTGGTCTCCCGCAAGAAACCCATCGTTCCCTGAGCAATGGCCAAGCCTTTCACGGCCCGGGCTTCTTTGTCCGCAGCCATCAGCACATCGATCTTGTCTTCCAATGACACCTCGAATGGATCGATTTCCATCGGCGTCTTGTAGGTGTCGACATGGACTTCAGGCGGACCGATATGAATATCGGCTGCTTTGGTCAACGCACTGGCCTTGGCAATCGTGACCGCTTGAGCAGCAATACGGTCGATTTCTTCCTCGGTCAGCCGATTGCTGCTGGCGAAGCCCCAGGCTCCGTTCGCAATGACGCGTACGCCGAATCCGAAATCGTCATCGAGAGAAAGAGTCTGCACGATGCCGTTCTTGACGGTGATGTTTTGGTTCTCGCGGCGAACAATGCGGATGTCAACATAGGTAGCCCCGTTACTTTGCGCCACATTGAGCGCGCGTTCTGTATGCTCTCGCATGAGTGTTCCCTACTCCCTGACTAGAATTCCGTGGTTCCCGTGAACGCAAACTCGTTGATCTTGACCGCAGGCGCGCAACTGGCGAAGTTGCCGAATCCCATCTTGACCATCTTCAGCTTCCGGCTCAGCAGTTCGACGTTTGCGAACGCTTCCAGAATCGACTGCGTGAAGCGCAGATTCTTCAGCGGCCGTGTTACCTCTCCGTTTTCGATAAGGAACGTTCCGTCCCGCGTCATGCCGGTGAGAATCGTCTTCACCGGATGAACAGGGTTGACGTAATGGAAGCGGGTGACCCAAATACCCCGCTTGGTGGACGCGATCATTTCCTCTTTGGTGGACTTACCCGGCTTCATGAGCAGGTTAATCGGAATCGGTCCCATCGTGTTCGGAGCCGGAAGGCCGTGTCCCGTCGAACTCTTGCCGGGCTCGCGTGCCGCAGTTGCTGAATCGTAGACAGCGTTTCGCGTAATACCGTCTTCGATTAGCATCACCTTTTGCTTGGGCACGCCTTCGAAGTCGAACGGGAGTACCACGCCTCGTGGATCGAACCCATCGTCCCAGATGGTGATATTGTCACCGGTGACCTTCTCTCCGATGTGTCCCGACATAAAACTGCGGCCCTCTTGCACCGCCAGTGCGCTGAATCCGAGGTAGCCGAGGAAGAACATCATGGTAGCCACCGCGTCTTCTTCCAGGATGACCGTGTAGTCTCCGGGCTCGATGGATGTCGGATTCTTGCTCCGCAACGCCTTGTCTGCGGCAATGCGGCCGATTTCGGCAGGATTGAGCGCATTTACGTCCTGGACCGCATCGGCGGCATAGCCGGAAGAATCGTCGGACATGATGACGGTCATGGCCGTGGCCATCGTGCCGCAGTGGTAGGCTGATACGCCGAGCGAGTTGGCGACCATCGTTTCTTCCGTGCCGGTCGAGAATGCACCGGACGCAACCAGCCCCTTGCTGCGCGAAAGCTCGAGGATCGAGCCGACACCATTGGCTCGAGTCTCTGCCGAGCAGGTCGCAGTCGATTCCGAGTAGGCGTCGACCTCCTGAATCGGAAGCGGGTCGGGAAGCGATACGAATTCCGGATTTTCCTGCTGGAACGAGGCAATGGTTTCCGCTTTTCGTACGAGCTGCTTGAGAGATGCTTTGGACACATCGTTGCTGGAAGCAACCCCAATCTTCTTCCCCACCACCGATCGAACACGAACGCCGACGTTCGTCTCGGACACGTTTTGGTGAATAGTGTTTGCTGCGAATCGCGTTAATGCAAGGTCTTGCCCTTCAACGAGCACCTCGGTTTGATCCGCTTGCGCCGCGCTCAGGACAGTGTCCGCAATGGCCTTGAGCTCCGCTTTCCCGATCATTGGGCCCCCTTTCGAAGTACGTATGCCAAGTGCTTCTACCCTGTACGTTCAACTTCAGCGGGGAAACGTTCAAGTCTTGAACAGAATACTGCTCCCACAAAGAGATCTCAATGAAGCAGTTATGCGACTTCTTGGACTCAAGAAGCTACATAACATAGACCCAAACTGGTAAATCGCCTATACTGGTCTTGTTCTTATGACCACGCGGATTCTTGTAGTCGATGACGAGTCTTGGGTCGTGCAGTCGGTACGATCCTATTTGGAGGCCGCCCACTTCGAGGTCGTGGCTGCCTATGATGGAAGAGAAGCGGTAGCGCAGTTCGATGCCCACGCTCCCGATCTCATCATCCTCGATTGGATGCTGCCGGAAATGGATGGACTCGCCGTGGCTCAGCATATTCGCCAACGCTCCAACGTTCCCATCATCATGCTGACAGCTCGCGTGGAAGAGGAAGACCGCGTCACCGGCTTGGAAACGGGAGCCGATGATTACATCGTCAAACCGTTCAGTGCCCGTGAGCTGGAGGCCCGCGTTCGAGCCGTGCTGCGGCGTTCAACGGGAGGAACATCAAGCATTCTTGAAGTGGGATTGCTCCGGATCGATCACGAGCAACGCCAAGTGCACGTCAATGGAGAAGCCGTCGAGCTGACAGCGATGGAATTCGACTTGCTCGCGTTCTTGATGGCGCAGCCGGGGCGCGTGTTCACGCGGCTGGAGTTGCTGGAGGCCGTACGCGGCGACGCCTACAGCGGATTCGAACGTTCCGTCGATTCGCACATCAAGCGGCTGCGGCAGAAGATCGAGCCGGATTCGCATGAACCCTCGTTGATCCTCACCGTATTTGGAGTGGGCTACAAGCTGGCTAGAGAGGCCGGATCGTGATCACTCGACTTCGAAAACCGTCCTTCGCTGCCAAGCTGTTGACCGCTTTTGTCTTGATCATCGCCCTCACTACGTTGGCCGGATATTTCTTCATCAGTTTGTCCGTGAATCGCGCCTTTTCCGAATTCACAACCGGACGGTACTCGCAGCAGGATCGCATGACCTTCAATCTCTTTCGAACTCTCTACGAGCAAATCGGAAGCATGGATGCCCTGCTGGAAATCCTTGTCCAGCAACAGGTGGATCTTCCAGCCATCATCGTAGACTCGGACGGCGACGTCGCGTTCACGCCCGATCTGAGGCAGATTCAAGTAGGCCGCCACCTCGATGACGAACTCCTTGCACTCGGGCAGCCCTTTCAAACACCGGATGGAGGACAATGGACTTTCCTTCCTACTCGATTCCTCGTCGGGCTCGAACTCGAAGAAGGATATTTGCAGAGGTCGCGCCGTTCCTTATGGTTGGCCGGTTTGACTGCAGGCGTCGCCGCGATTCTCCTTTCGTTCTTCCTGATCCGCCAGCTAACGGGGCCGCTACGCAAGTTGGATCATGCCTCGCGGCTCGTGGCAGCCGGCAAGTTCGACGAGCGTGTTGACATTCGCTCGGCAGACGAAATCGGTCGACTGGCCAACTCGTTCAACAAGATGGCCGCCAGCTTGGAAGCATCCGAGCAGGTCAAGAAACGGCTGATCGCCGACATATCGCACGAGCTGCGAACGCCGATCACGGCCATGCGCACGACCTTGGAAGGACTACGCGACGGTTTGATGGAGCCAACCCAGGAAACGCTGACCGCCTTGCACGACAAGATCTTGCTCACCACCCGGCTGGTTCAGGATCTCCATCAATTGGCCCTAGCTGACGCCGGACGATTGTCGATTCAGCCCGTTTGGTGCTCGATTGAGAGCATCCTTGATACCATTCTCGAAACCATTGGCGTTCAGTTGGAGGACGAAGACATCCGACTCGTTCGCGAAATCGCGGCCGATCTTCCGATGATCGAGGCTGATGCTCAACGCATCGAACAAGTCCTGCTCAATTTATTGGCCAACGCCATCCGGTATACGCCGACAGACGGCAGCATCCTCATACGGGCCGAGCAAATGGATCAAGATATTCAAGTGGTGGTTTGTGACTCGGGCCCCGGACTCTCGGAGTCCGATCTTCGACACGTTTTCGATCGCTTTTATCGTGCCGACGAAGCACGAGCGAGCGATACCGGCGCTGGTTTGGGCCTGTCGATCGCCAAGGCTTTGATCGAGGCGCACGGTGGCCGCATCTGGGCGGAGAACGCTCCTGATGGCGGAGCCTGTTTTGCCTTCACTCTGCCCGTGTCCGCCTCCCAGCTTCAAAGAAGTACGCCGCCCGTTTGAGCGGCGCTCCTCAAGGCAACAAGGAAGGATCGGAGGTTGATTACTCCATTGCCTCCAGCTTGAGTTCCAGAACTGTCGCCAACTGCTCCAGTAATTCGAACGGATTGCCACGTTCACCAAGCCGCCCCATGACACCTTGTCCTGGCATGGCAGTTCCGGCTCGGTTGCCCAACCGGTCGAGATGACCGCTGAAGCTTCGATCCAGGTGTTCGTGTAAGTTTTCGATGGTCCCGCCAAAGCGTTCTTCCAATCGCTCACGCAGCTCTTCAGGAGCTTGGTTGCCGAACTGCTCGAAGCGATCCTGCAGTTGCCCCAGCATCGTTCCGATGCCTACGTTTCCTCTACCTTGACCGAACCTCTCTCCGAACATCTCCGGCATGGTGCCGTTGCCAAATCTCTCCTGCATCATGCTCGACATCGAATCGCGATCGAACGAACCGCTTCTGTCGTCCATGCGCGTGCTGCCTTGCATTGGGGATTGCCGTTGTTCGCCACGCAGTGCTTGCTGCATCTGCCCCATACCACTCCGCCCCATCGGCAGCGACGGCATGGAGTTGCCCATCATCCCAGGCGAGTTTTGGAGTTGGCCGACACCGCGGTCGGGTCCCAGCGAGCCGCCCCCTCCACCTAGAAGTTCGGGAAGTGATTCTCGCAACGCGATCCCTTGGTTGATGGACAAGAGATCGCGAACTTCATCGACCGATGCTTCGATTGATTCATGCATTGCCTCAGCCACGGTCCCCTGATCTTCCCGGAACGTGGCCAGCAGTTCGTCGAGCTCTTCACCCGTTCCGTTGAATTCGATCATGATTTGCTCGAACTCAGCACGAACGGCATCCACGGTTTCCTTCTCTTGGAGAAGGTCAATGAGAATGTCCTGTAGCACCTCCATCTGTTCCTCAGACAGTTCAAGCCGATTGACGAGAATGAGCATCGGCAGATTGCTTTCATCGGATGATTCACCACCTGATCCGGACAGGATCTGGGTGCTCGCCGGGATGGCGGCAATCAGTCCTACCACAATTACCATCGACAGAATCCTCGAAATCTTCTTCATAATGCGTTCCTCCTCGTTGAGTTCATGTTGAGAACAAGGTACGGGGACCTAGTGAAGGTGGCGGGCCAAATTTATGGCACTGGTGTGAAGGTTCTTGCGAATGGCCGATTGCCGATTTCCCGTGTATGGTGTCTTTGTCGTATGAGCCACGGGAGGTTCACGTGAGGATCGCTTTCGCTGGACTGATCGCATGTTGCCTGCTGTCTGGTGCAGGCATCATCGCGCGGGGCACAGAGGTTTTGTGCACGACCAGCATCGTCGGAGATGTAGTCAAGCAGATCGCGCGTGAGGACATTGATGTTCTCGTGCTGTTGGGACCGGATACCGATCCTCATTCCTTCCAACTTCGCCCTCAGGATCTAGTGGCGCTTCAACGCGCGGATCTTGTGTTCATCAATGGATTGGACCTAGAAGCGGGATTGAGCAACATCCTGGAATCGATCGATGATCACGTTGTTTCGCTGTCGGCCGATCTTCCGGGTCTGCTCGCCGCGGATGACGAGGGGGATCACGGCACGTACGATCCTCACGTTTGGTTTGATCCCACCCTGGTCTCGGCCTGGGTTGACGTCATTGCTGCTCGACTGAGCCAACTGGTCCCGTCATTGAGGTCTGAATTCCAAACGCGCTCCGCCAAGTATCAGAGCGACCTTGCTAACCTGGATGCGTGGATTCAATCCATCCTAGAGGAGATTCCGGCAGACCGCCGATTACTGGTCACCGATCATCACGTGTACGGATACTTCACGCGCCGATACGGCTTCGAGCAAGTGGGAACGATTTTCCCCGGTCTCAGCACCATGTCTGAGCCCTCGGCACGCGAACTCGCCGAACTCGTATCAACCATCGAATCACTCGATATCCCGGCAATCTTCGTGGGAACGACTGTCAATCCTTCGCTTGCAGAGCAGATCGCCTCAGATACTGGAACTCGGATCGTTTTCATGTATACGGGCGCACTCAGTGATCCGAGCGGACCCGCCGGCACGTACCTCGACCTCATGAGGTATACCGCAAACGCCATCCTCGAAGGACTGGGGGCGAACGAATGACCCATCGGAAAGGCGCCGCAATCTCGAAGAGACGAGAGTCGGGTCACGCCATCCATGATGCCACCGCAGCCGCGGTAACCGTTCGCGAGCTTTCGGCAGGATACGCGAGTTATCCGGCCATTGTCGACGTATCGTTTGAATTGAGAACAGGAGAACGCTTGGCCGTGGTCGGTCCCAATGGAGCCGGGAAATCGACCCTCCTCAAAGCTTTGGCCGGCCTGCTTGATCCGATGAAGGGCAAGGTGCTCATTCACGGTCACGGGCCTTGTCGCCACATTTGTATCGCTTATGTGTCCCAGAGGAATGCGCTGGATTGGCGATTTCCCATCACGTTGACCGATTTTGTGATGCTGGGACGTACGCAACGCATCGGACCTTTGCGCAAGCCGCGGTCGCAGGATCACGACATTGTTCGCGCTTCTCTTGAGGCCGTGGAACTCACAGCCTATGCCCAACGTCAGATTGAGACCCTGTCCGGCGGACAGCAGCAGCGCTTGTTCATTGCGCGTGCTTTGGCGCAAGAGGCTGAGCTGATCCTGTTCGACGAGCCTCTGGTGGGCTTGGACGTGCACGCGCATCGTGAGCTGCTCGAATTGATCGCGAATCTCTATCGCCGAGCGGTCACCGTGATCATGTCCCTTCATGATTTATCCATCGCGGCATCCCACTTCGACAAGATCATCCTGCTGCGACAGGAGATGATGGGATTTGGAACGCCCAAGACGGTGCTGACCGAGGATGTTCTGAGAAGAGCTTATGGCAGCTGTCTTCAGGTGATATCGGGCGAGGACGGCGCGTTTATCGTTCAGGATACCGCCTGCTCGGGAGGCGAACACGCAGATGTTTGAATGGCTGGTGGCCCCGCTTCGGTTTGCTTTCATGGTGCGTGGATTGATCGCAGCAATTGCAGTCGGCGTACTATGTTCGGCAGTCGGCACGTTCGTTGTGTTGCGCGGCATGACGTTTATCGGTGACGCACTTGCTCATTCCATCCTGCCCGGTCTGGCCGTCGGTTTCATCTCTATTGGCAAGGGAGATCGCCGTGGATTGTTCTGGTGGGCGATTGGAACCGCCATCCTTGTTGCCCTCGGCATGGGATGGATCTCGGAACGAACCCGGTTCCGCGAAGACGCCGCCATCGGTATTGTGTTTGCCGGTATGTTCGCCTTGGGAATCGCCTTGATCTCGACAGTCAGAGGATTCTCGGTCGACCTTGTGCATTTCCTGTTCGGCAACGTTCTCGGGGTCTCCAATCATGATTTGATACTGTTAGGGGCGTTCGGAGGCGCTGTCTTGCTGCTGCTCTTCCTGTTCTACAAGGAGCTCGTCCTTGTATCGTTCGACATCACGTTGGCACGCACGTTGCGCATTCGCGCTTCGTTCTACCGCTATTTGCTGTTCGTACTGATCGCCGTCACCGTTGTGCTTTCTCTTCAGACCGTGGGCATCGGATTGATGTTGGCCATGCTGGTCACGCCGGCATCTACCGCACATCTTCTCACCAAGCGCCTACCCGGCATGCTGATGGTCGGTACTTTGCTGGGTGGCGTCGCCGGGGTGGTCGGGCTGTACCTCTCGTTCTATTGGGGGGTGGCCTCGGGAGCAGCCATCGTCCTGGTATCCATTGCCATGTTTCTGCTTGCGCTGACAGTTTCCAACCGCCACGAACTTGTTCGACGCTTTCGCCGCAGTTAGCCCGCATCTGCTGCTCATCATTCCACCGAAACCACATCACGGACTCACTAGACCGTTCCTTCCTTCGCCGCCTTGAATCTCATTGGTTTCCGTAGTTCGTTTGACTGGAATCGGTCATCTATCGCCGACTGGTGGAAATCCTTCCGAAACATTCGGTAGCATGACGATCGCCGCACAAGGAGGCCTCATGCTGAAGGGCCGTTTTGCACCCCTGAACAGAATGATTGCCGTTCTCTTTTTCGGCTCGTTCATGGCTCTTGTGCGGGCCCTAAGACATCTGCAGATCGCCACGATGACTCATTCAGGATATCGGACATGAGGGTATGCGTTCGTAGAGCCATTGAGTCCGACCGTGAGTCCATTGTTGTGATCTCGGGGCAGATTTGGGATGGCGAAGATTATGTGCCCGAACTGCTCGACGATTGGTTCGCAGACCGTGAAGGCGAGTTGGTGGTCGCAACGCTGGATGACCAAGTGATTGCCTTTGCCCATCGAACGTGGTTGTGTCCGGGAATTGCCTGGTTCGAGGGCATTCGAACCGATCCCGCTTCTCAGGGATGTGGCGCCGGAAAGGCCATTACCGAATATCTCATTCGTGCCGCCCGGGACGCCGGCGCCACCCACATCGAGTTATCCACCTACATCGATAACGAAGCTTCGATCCACATCATCGAATCGTACGGATTCCAGCTGGTGGGAACGTTCTCCTATATGGAACGACCGAATGAGTTGGAACCGCCGGAAAGCGTTGAGGAATCTTTAGGTATTCGATCGATTTCGGAGCAAGAAACGATCGAGTTCGTCGTCCACTCAGAGTTCCTTTCCTTGGCTCGCCGTCGGTTCCCGCGTGGGTGGCGATTCTTCCCTTTCGATCTCGATTACTGTGAGGCGGTCGCACGGATTGAATGTCGTCTCGGCTTCTGGGCGGGAGATGAGCTGAAGGCCGTGATGTGCATTCGCCAAAGTCCGGATCACGAGGGCAGGATCACGATCAACTTCCTCGACGGCGAGCCGGCCGCCATGTGTGCATTGCTGAATCACGCTTTGGCGAGTTATGAAGGCAAGACCATGCAAATCATGGTGCCTATCCATCAGGGCCGGCACGCGACCGTACTGCCGTTGCTGCGCCGGTCCGAATTCAGATCGTGGTCCGAGTCTGAGGCCGACGTGTTCGTGTACGAGATGCTGCTGTAGCTCGACGCGAGTCATCTGCATTGACTTGACCAAACGCCCCTCAGCTGCGATGCTGACTCGAAAGGACGTTATGACTCATCGACACGAAGCTTCGGAATTGACAAACGAGCAGGTCGAGCGATATAGCCGCCATCTTCTTCTCCCGGAAATCGGACTGGCGGGGCAGAAGAAACTGAAGGCGGCTCGTATTCTGATCGTGGGGGCAGGAGGATTGGGAAGCCCGGCTGCTTTGTATCTCGCCGGCGCCGGCGTTGGGCATCTAGGCCTCGTAGACGCCGATGTCGTCAGCCTTTCCAATTTGCAGCGCCAAATCCTCCACGGAACTGCTACGTTGGGACATCTCAAAGTGGAGTCGGCCAAGAACCGGTTGCTGGATTTCAATCCTGATGTTCATGTGAAGATCTACAACGAAGCCTTTACGTCGGAATCCGCTGAGTGCATCGCACGCGGATATGACCTCATCATCGATGGCACGGACAACTTTCCAACACGCTACCTCATCAACGACGTCGCGTTGCGGCTCGGCATCCCGTTCATCTACGGCGCCATCTTTCGAATGGAAGGCCAAGCGAGCGTCTTCTGCGCTGATGGAGATCCCTGCTATCGCTGCGTGTTTCCAACGCCGCCTGCGCCCGAAAGCGTGATGACGTGTTCCGAGGCCGGCGTGCTGGGCGTCGTTCCTGGACTGATTGGAACGATTCAAGCAACCGAAGCGATTAAGTGGATTCTCGGCCTGGGAACCTCACTGGCAGGGCGTCTTCTCATCTATGACGCAGGAGAGATGCAGTTCGATGCGATTTCAATCGACAAGAATCCTGATTGTCCGGTGTGCAGCCGTACCCCTGTCACGATTCCCTTGATTGATTACGAAGGGTTTTGCGGCGTGCCTGGCTCCGATCATGAACGCGTTACGCTCCCTAGGAATGCTGTAATCACGGCTCTCGAATTGAAGGCCAGGCTTGACGCCGGTGAACCAGTCGTCCTCGTTGACGTCCGGCGGCCCTTGGAATGGCAGATCGTTCACTTGGACGGAAGCCTTCGGATCCCTCTCGACGAGCTCGACCAGCGGCTCGGTGAGCTGAATCCGTCTGATGAGTTGGTCGTTCTTTGTCGAGCCGGAATCAGATCCGCTCGTGCAGTGGCCCTGCTTCGCGCACGTGGATTCGACCATGCTCGACATCTGACTGGTGGACTGATGTCGTGGGCGCAGGACGTCGATCCATCAATCCCTTTGTACTAGGAGAGCCATCCCGCCGTACCAGGGAAGCAGCTCGGCACGGCTCCCGTTCATATCGGCCATTCGGTACACTCAGCAAAGCTGAGTCTGCGCACTCCGAGTGGTTGATCAATCGAAATGAGGAGATATGAAACTCTTGATCATCGGAGGAACCGTCTTCCTAGGACGGGCTGCGGTTGAACACGCTTTGGAGCAAGGGCATGAGATTACCTTGTTCAATCGCGGGCAATCGAACGCCGACCTGTTCCCGGAGGTCGAGCAATTACATGGAAATCGAGACGGGGGTCTGGATCCGTTGATCGGCCGAACTTACGATGTCTGCCTCGATACCTGCGGATACTTTCCCAGAATCGTCAAGGCTTCAGCACAGCTCCTGAAATGCTCTGTGGACCGATACGCCTTCGTCTCTTCCCTCTCGGTCTATGGTGAACCTTCAGCTGAGGGCACGGACGAAGATGGTGTATTGGCAACCCTCGACGATCCAACCATTGAGGAAGTCACCGAAGAGACGTACGGTCCTCTCAAAGCTCTCTGTGAGGCCGAGGTCACAGCCTCATTCGGGGATCGCGTCCTGCTGATCCGCCCCGGTCTAATTGTCGGCCCTCACGATCCCACCGATCGCTTCACCTATTGGCCATGGCGAGCGGCGCAGGGCGGACAAATCCTGGCTCCCGGGAGACCTGATCGCCCCATTCAATTCATCGACGTTCGCGATCTGGCCGCATGGATCGTCAACATGTTGGAATCCGGTGAGACCGGTGTATACAACACCGCTTCTTCTCCCGGCGATCTGACGATGCAGACCCTTTTGCGCACGTGCTGTGAGATGTCCGATAAAGACACTGAACCCGTCTGGATGGATGATGCATTCCTGACGGAGCATGAAGTCGGGCCCTGGATAGAGCTTCCGCTATGGATTCCGGAAGACGAGCCGATTGCTCGAGGATTCTTCGATTTCCGCACCGATCACGCTATCGTTAAAGGCCTGACGTTCCGTCCTCTTGAGGACACAGTTCGGGCAACAATGGAGTGGTCGCTCACACGACCTGACGACCATGAATGGCGGGGAGGACTCAAGAAGGAACGTGAGCGGGAGCTACTCGCGGAATGGTTGCGCAGAACGTAAACCCGAAGGTACTCTCTCGTGGCTGAAGAAGGAGAAGGGGAGGTGAACTGATGAGGTTCCGGCTAGCTCTAGATACGAAGCACCGCAGCCTGAAGGACAAGGATGTATTTGCAGATTCGGCCCTGTCATTTCGCGCCAAAGGCCTATTGGCATACTTCAGTACCCTCCCCGAAGGCATGTCGCTTGATACCAAGGCTCTTGCCTCGGCGTCTACAGAAGGCAAGCAGGCTATTCTGACCGCGCTGTTGGAACTCGAACGTGCCGGCTACTGTGAGCCAGTAGCTGCAGATAACTCTGGTGTCAAGCGAGATGCCCCCGTTTCGTTGGACTCTGTCAATCTCCCTTTGTTCGAGGGACAGAGTGCTGCCATCAAAGAGAATGACAAGCGTGTAGAGCTCGACGCCAAGGCGAAGGAGGAAATGCGCATACAGCACGTGATTGATCGGCTGAATGAGCTTCGCAAGTCGGCATGGGATTGGAAGAGCTTTACACCCCTTTCTTCTAGGCATGCGAAGAACATTGAGCACATACGCGGTCGCTTGAATGAAGGCTATTCTGAGAGCGATCTGATTCTTGTTCTGGAGCACTTGGCTGCTGTCGACGGAGGAAAGGAAGAGTCGCGAAAATACTTCGACTGTGTCACGCCATTCAACACGAAGAATTATGAGCGGAACCTCACTATGGCTCGGGATTGGGAGGCGAGGGGACGACCTCGTACCAAATCGAGAGAGCAACAACACTTGGAGCAAAGTCATGACCCATCCATCTATGATCGAGGCCGAAGAGGAGGCTAGTTGTGATTCGAGGAGCCCCCATAGGAAAGAGATTTCAACACTGCACGTTTGACAACTTCGACGTGGAACCGTCAAACCGAGAAGCGTATGAAGCATGCAAGAGGGTGGCAGTTGAGGGAAAGCACGGCATCATGCTTTGGGGAAAGAATGGCGTGGGGAAGACACACCTGCTGGTTGCCTTGATGAAGGAGTATGACCAGCTTCACTCGTACGTCCCCGTGGAACAAGCAACCAACGAGCCAATGGTCGAAGTCCCGTCCGCTTCCGAGCTTATCGCCAATGCAAGTGAGGAGCTGGGAGAAGTTGACGATATCCCATCGCTTTCTCAGGATGAGATTGAGAAATCTGCCCGGATCGAATACTGGCCCATGCTCGATCTGGTCAGCGTTCTTCGATCGGACATTGCACATGGCTCGCAGGCAACGTCCACTCGGTGCCGTGAGTGCGACCTCCTAGTGCTCGATGATTTTGGTTCAGAGCGAACGACGGATTTTGTGCTCGAAGAACTGGAGCGTATCGTGGATTGGCGCTACCGCGCCTTGCTGCCGACAGCTGTGGCAACGAATCTGCCGGACTCAACGACGGTTATCAAGAAGTATGGTTCCCGAGCTCTCTCACGGTGGATTGGGTCATGCTATGACGTCGTGGTTAGGGGCGAAGACAGACGGCAGTCATCCGAGCGTCCTCACTTGGACTGAAACGAATACTACGTTTCGTTTTCAAAGGAATCAGGACAATCATCACCAAATGCGGCCAGCGTATGATATCGTACTGGTTGCCATCTTGTCTCGTCGCCGGTGAGGGCCGGCGCGCTTCAACTGGGCCTGTCTAACGACTCGCGTGCAGCTCAAAGCGCACTCAACCTATCCTTGTCTGTTCTTCCCTTACTCCTTGTGTTGCTATATTCTTTATCCGTACTTCCAATCCTTTCATGTAAGGATGCTTTTGGAGAGTATTGGAGCACTAAAATCTCTAGAGGATGTGATGCAGATGAAGAGAGTACTCCTGGTCATGGGAATCTTGGTGATGGTCGGCATTTCATGTACTGCTCAGTTGGAGACATTCAATCGGGCAGCGTTCGTAGCAGAGATCCGTGAGGTTTTCGCTCCAATCGAGCTGTTGTTGGCCGAAGGAGACAAGTTCGATTACGAAGGCGCCCTTATCTTCTCGGGCATCGTCAACGGCTGGGGGGAGCACGTCATTACGCTCCCTTTGACCGAAGACTCGCCGTCCTATCAGTTGGCCAAGCTCATAGGACGCGAACTGCCTTGGAGCAACGAGACCAACTTACCTCTTGGAGGGTTCTACATCATGGACACCACCAAGTGCATCCATGATCTAGTTCCCGGCGTGCCTTACGTCATTCGTAGCGTGTCGTGGGAACAAGCCGAAGTCGTGGATGCAGCCGGCCAGGTCGCGCGATACTTCGAGACGGAGTGGATTCGCGGCGCTGAGGTTGACGCGTGGTACGCATACTCGGGGAACACGTTCTTCCATTTCGGGCAATGCGTCATAGTCGGAACGAATCAACACATACGCTATTTCGGCGGTCCAGAGGAGGAATAGATCGAGCACGCACAAGGAGTAACAATCAGAACCGCACTTGAGTATCGTTCAGAGTTCGTTCAATCCTTGATGGATCAAGGATCGATTCGCTCGGAGCGCGTGAAGGCTGCGTTCCTGAGCGTGGAACGGTATCGTTTTGTGAAGGACTGGTTTGCGATGGGCATGTCTGAGGGCGTGCCCGCGTGGACTCATATTGTGATTGACCCTCTCAATCCGCAATCAGAGCATCTGGAGGCCATCTACTCCAACCAGTCACTTGTTAGCGCCGTCGACGGCATAATCCCGATCGGTTCGCTGTCTGAACCTCCGTTGGTCGCGCGAATGCTGGAAGACCTCGCCGCTGATGAGGGAATGAACGTTCTGGAGATCGGAACCTGTTCCGGATACAACGCTGCCCTGCTGGCGGAGATCGTTTCGAGCGACGGCACGGTTCACTCAATTGAAAATCGAACGGATGCCGCTGATTCGGCAGCGTTCACACTTCGCCAACTTGGCTACCTACAGGCTCACGTTCATTCGAGAGACGGATTCTTCGGCGACTCACAGAACGCACCCTATGATCGAATGATCGCCACCGCAGGTTGTTCGGACCTTTCCCCACATTGGATTGAGCAGCTTCAGCCCGATGGCCAGATGCTCATTCCCCTTCAACACGGGCATGTTGATTACCTCGTCTTGGCAGCCCGGGACAACCATCACGTCGGAGCGGCCATTGGAAAGATCGTTGGGAAATGCAGCTTCATGCCCATCCAAGGGATTCTGTCTTGGGTGAACCCATGGAGAAGTTCGATCTTGCCAGGAATAGCCACACACACCTTCCAAGAGCAGTCGCTCCCGGAAGAGCTTCCTCAAGGCGACACCCAATTGCATCCGCTAAGGAATTCCGTTCATTCGGATTTCTACTACTTCTTGACGCTCTCAAGCCGTGAGCTGTGGTACTGCAATCAGGGATATGGTTTGGCGGATCCAATGACGAAGGCGAGAGCAATCGTCACAAACGACTCTCTTCGAGCTTTTGGTCCTTCGGGGTCCGAAGAAGCCGGTCGTCGATTGATCGAGCGGTTGGTCCAGATTGTCAATCAATGGAAAGCCCTAAATTGCCCTGGCTTCGGGGATTACCAGATCGAATTCCTCCCGAAGCATCTTGTCCACAGCTCGCCGATTACACCTGATCCTCTGCGTTGGGTCATCGAGCGCGTGTTTCATCTGGAAATGATCACTCTTTAGCCGGTCCTGGGTCTCGGAAGAACTCAATTCCTCGTCTCAAACCTTCGCTCGGCGAAATGCCTTCTTGATGCGATTCCAGCACAGCCGTTCCAGAGAAACCGATGTTCTCAAGCACGCCGAGCATGCGCGGCCAATCAACTGTGCCTTCTCCAGGCACCAGATGCTCGTCTCGTTCACCATGGTTGTCGTGCAGATGAAGGTGGCTGAGCTGGCCGGAATAGCGTTCGAGATAGTTACAAACGGCTTCTCGTCCGGCATCGTTCGATTGGTTGGCATGGCCGATATCGATGCAAATCCCCAGATTTGTCTTCTCGGGATCGTCGCCGATCTCGTCCAAGATTCGATCCAGCGTCCAAATGGAGTCCTTCATGTTTTCCACGGCAAGCTGCACGCCAAACTTGGCTGCGTATTCTGCAATGCGGACGATCTCCGGCCAATCGGGCCGATCGTCTTCATCAACGAGACCAAAGCATACGGGGTGAAGGACCAAGGTTTCCGCGCCCAGTTGATGGGCAAAATCGATCTCGCGCCGTAGATTGCCGGGATTCCACGACCAGTGTTGTCCTTGAATGTGGACCGTTGTGAATTCAACATCATGACACACTTCGATCAGATCCACTATCTCATCACCTTCTACCGGCGGATGATCCAGCGCCTTAGAACCCCACACCTCCACGCCTAGGTTACCATCAAACGCGAGAACTGCTTTCACGGCCTCGGATAACGTGGGCCAGGATTCAGGGTCCTGACAGTAATAGAATCCCCAGATGCTGGCTCCTAGTTGCATAACGTCCTCTCTTTCTCCGGAAGAATTGATTCGGTCCAGTTACAACGTTTCCACCGTTTCCTGGAACGAGATACCCATGCCGGCCAACTCAGCCAACACCGGCTTGTAGATCTCGGGAATCATCGGAACACGAACGCCGGTCAGGTTAATCTCTCTCTGAAGGATCATGCGTGCGGCAATGGCCGCCGGCAATCCGACCAGACGAGACATCGACGAATCGCCATTGGGAATCCCGTAGTCGACCATCGTGGACGTAATCTTTTCCGTCCGATCCGGATACTTGACCACGAATTCATGCTGCATGACCAGCATGTCGCGTTCGCCGGGAGAATACTCCATCTTGGATAACATACGCGAGGCCACCACATCGAGATAGGTACTGTCGACCGCTGGAATGATGTCATCGCTAAGCAGGCCCAACCATTCCAGTCCTGCAATCGGCTCGGAATCGGCGGCAATGGCCAGAAATTCAGCGAGATCGAACTTCAGATCCGCGCCATCGGAATCGATCAGTCGAGCAAGCAGCCGTTCGTAGGTCAGACCAGCAATATCGTCGCGTTCGGTCTCGTCAAGTAATCCGAGATCGACGATCTTCTTCAGGATTTCGCACCATCCCGGATAGCGCAAGGTACCGCGGAACATCGATGTCACGGTCGGAATGCCGTAGGCCTTGATATAGGGCATCGAATCGCGGTTGGGATAGACCTCGAGTTCACCGAATCCTTTGATCTCGCACGGCCAGTGATAAGAAAACAGCTCAAGCCCCGGCACGTCGACCACTTCGCCATCCTTGAGGAACTTGGCCGGGTTCTTCCCCGCCAGCACCACGCCGCGGGGTGCCCACGAGAACTTGTACCCGAATGGATTGTCGTTGGCGTCGGGCGCGGGCAGTCCTCCCGTGTTCGAGGTGAACGAGATAAGCTTGCCGCCCTTGTCCGCGATCTGGTGAATGGTTTCCATGGCCGACATGTGGTCGACGCCGGGATCGACGCCGATTTCGTTCAGTAGGATCACGCCGGCCTCTTTTGCGCCTGCATCGAGCGCCTGCATCTCCGGTTTAACGTACGACGTGGTCACCATCTGCTTGGTGTGCTTCACGCACAGCCGGGCCACGGTCGGATGATAGACATACGGCAGAAGGCTGATGGAAAGATCGTGGTCGGCAATCAAGGCTTCCAGCGCGGCTTCATCCTTGACGTTCAAGAACAGAGCAATGCCGTTGTCGGCACCGCCGACCAAGGCTTGAGCCTTCACCACTGTCCGGCTGGCCACGGTCACGGTGAATCCATCGACGTTCAACAGGTAGCGAACCAACGGTCCGCCCACCAAGCCGGCACCCAATACGAGTACTTTCGTCAAGGCGTTCTCCTTTGCGTATCGAACTAAGCAGAATCCACGGAATCCGTCAGATATTTCTGAATGTATTGGTAGTCCGGGGCCAGCGCGCCGCGATGACAAATCACGGCACGTTTGAGCGGAGCAGGCAGCTTCAAGGCTTCGAAATCGACTGAATAATCGACAGTTGCGATATCGGGAACGAATCCCTTCAGGATGTTGCTGAAGTAGGCCGACGACTCCCGCGGCAATTCGGACGGCAAGATGTCGACCGCCATCATCACCGGGCCGTTTCCTTCCACACCCGAACGAATCGAACCCGTTTCGGGATCGTACACATAGATCGGATCGTCGGGCTCAGTCGCCTTGACCGTAATCTCCACCCCTCCAGCCACGTCGCAGGAGATATCACCGATCACACGAAGCTTCGGCTGTCCGTCGGCATACAGTTTTCGCGCCGACTCGATGGTGACCAAGCGCGGATACTTCGGTTCCCAATAGATGCAATTTACAAGCACGGTCAAGTGCGGCAAGTATCGCTCAAACGCCGCTCGATAGCGTTCGGGATGATCGTAGAATTCTTGAAGCTCAAACTTCTTGTCGCTCATGAGCGGCAAGACCGTGTCCTCTTCTTGGAACACAACCTTGAGAATCGTGTTGCCCGCGTTCGCAGGCGGCCTCCCTGCCAGCAGACCGGCCGGGTCGATGTCGGTGATCGGAAGCAGATCGAGGATCTCTTGAGCTCCGATAGACACGTTGCCATAGCCGGCAATCCCGATCGTCAGCGGCGTGATCGATTCGGGAAGGCCTTCAGTCCGAATGGTTTCGCCAATCGCTCGGATAGCGGCTTTGGCGGCAGCAAGATCCGCGTATTCCGAGGCTTGGGTCAGAGGCTCGAACGGATTGGAGATTCCCTCCCAAGCCAAGCGGTCTCCCAGAGTCCATAGGGTATCGATCATCCCTGCCAGTCCGGCGTAGTTGCCGAAAGCGATCAATCGACGATGGTTGTCGTCCGCAATTTTCTCATAGTCGATGATGGTGCAACCAAGATCCAATGCCTGTTGGAGCATGGGCATGTTGGCCGGCTGCCCTTTGATGACGTGTGAGAAGAAGACGTAAGCCTTGTCCTTCTCCAAAATGTCGACGGGGATTTCCTTCAGCGCAATGATGACCGGACATTCTTTCAGATCTACGGCTACGGCCAGTCCAGCTTCCCGATACTCGTCGTCGGAATACGCCCGCATGTCCGAGGATTGGATGATGAATTGGCGGCCCGTACCCTGAACGAGGTCTTTGATATGAGCCGGGATCAACGGGGTCCGCCGCTCCCAGCGATACATGTCTTCTCGCCGGAGACCGACACACGAAGTCTTCCCCACTGACATCACCCCTTGACCTGTTTCAGGAAGTGCCGAAGTATACATAGCCCCCATGGGAACAGCAATCAGATGTACGCGGGAAAGAGATTCGAGGAGTTCTCTCGGACACCTCTAACCATGAAGGGCATGAAGAGCCTGAAGAGAAGATGAGCGCCAATTCCCGTGTGAAGGGGGTGATGGATCCCTTCAAGAACTTCGTTTTCTTCATGGTGAGAAGCTGTTGTCTCGACACTCTAGCGACAGCCCCAACGTTCAAAGGCGGCCTTGCCTTCTTTGGTGAAGAAAAGCCATTGCTGGATGCCGTCCATGTCTTGATGGAAGGTCTCGCCGGAATCATCGAGAAATTCGCGCACGGCACCGACCAAGCCACGGGCGTTGTCGGACGAAGGATCCAGTATCCAAGCCTTCACCAAATCGAGCAGATCGTCTGAGATACCAAGCCCGGCAAATTCCTGTTCCGACCAGTGCACCGTCGCCGGCCAGGACCCCTCGGCAAGGAAGATCAGCTTGATGAGAGAACTGAGGGCATCGCCTCGCAACAACGCCAGGTTGATGGGCAATTCGCCGCGATTGGCCGTCTTGCGTGCGCGTCCCAATCGATAGAGGAATTCGAGGAAATGGACCGCCATCCGCTCCAAACGGACGTCTTCGGGCAACTCGGCCAGTTGCCGGATGACCGGTTCGATGCGTCCGTCAGGATCGTGAAGAATCACGGCGTGTTGGTAGGGATGGTGGAACAGGTCGAGGGTTGAGTTCCTGAGTCCGACAAAATCGCTCCACGGAATCAGATAGAACTCGTAGTCCACGATCTTGGGTTCGCCCTCTTTGAACGAGAACACTTGGCGTTCGTCCATCGGTGTACGTTCATAGACTTCGTCCTCGATGATCACCTCGATGTCGTAGTCGGACAGTTCGTCGCGATACGGTCGGGTGGCCGAACCTATCATGTAAATGCCGATGACGCCGTCCTTCTCGATATAGGGTTTGATGAGTTCTCGTGCGCGTTCCATGGGACCTCTTCGTTGTCGAACCAAGGATACGAACCGGCCTGATTAAGGTGGCCGCCCTGTCGAACCCGTGTTCGAACAGGGCAAACTGGTGGGTGGTACAGGACTTGAACCTGTGACCTCTTGCACGTCAAGCAAGCGCTCTCCCAGCTGAGCTAACCACCCCTGTTAAGGCGGCGACCGGATTCGAACCGGTGAATCAGGGATTTGCAGTCCCTTGCCTTACCGCTTGGCTACGCCGCCGAGGTACCGCCGATTATAGAAGGGGCATTACGACCCGTCAATCCCCATCTGCGTTGGCTTTCTCCGCTCTGGGAGATCCACAAGGAACGGACAGATTACGCTGTCTGTTCACCAGCTTCATGACCTGATTGCTTGCTGCGGTCCAGTACTTCATCGATGGTTCCCATCATGTAGAAGGCCTGTTCGGGAATGTCGTCGACCTTGCCGTCCACGATCATGCTGAATCCCTTGACTGTATCTTCGAGCTTGACGTAGGAGCCCGGTTTCCCGGTGAAGTGTTCGGCCACGAACATCGGTTGAGACATGAATTTCTCCACTTTGCGCGCACGGCGGACAGTAAGTTGATCGTCTTCGGACAACTCGTCCATTCCCATGATGGCGATGATGTCCTTGAGATCTTCGTAACGCTGGAGGATGCGCAACGTCTTCTGAGCCACGCGGTAATGCTCGCGGGAGATAACGTTTGGATCGAGCATCGTGGAATTGGACTGCAGTGGATCGACGGCCGGGTAGATACCCTTCTCCACGATCTCACGCGATAGCGTGATGGACGCGTCCAGATGGCTGAACACGGTCGCCGGCGCCGGGTCGGTCAGGTCATCGGCCGGCACGTACACAGCTTGCACAGATGTAATCGAGCCCTTCTTGGTCGACGTAATGCGCTCCTGCAGTTCACCCATTTCCGTAGCCAGCGTCGGCTGATAGCCAACTTCCGATGGCATGCGCCCCAACAAGGCCGACACCTCGGCTCCAGCTTGGGCGAAACGGAAGATGTTGTCGATGAAGAGCAGCACGTCGGTTTCTTCCTCGTCTCGAAAATACTCAGCCACGGTCACGCCTGTCAGGGCCACGCGGAAGCGAGCGCCCGGCGGCTCGTTCATCTGACCATAGACAAGGGCCGTGTTCTTGAGGACGTTGGCTTGCTTCATTTCGAGATAAAGGTCGTTACCTTCACGCGTACGCTCGCCCACACCGGCAAACACGGAATATCCTTCGTGTACGTAGGCGATGGAACGAATCATCTCCATGATAAGAACCGTTTTACCCACGCCGGCTCCGCCGAACAGGCCGATCTTCCCGCCCTTGGGGAAAGGAGCCACCAAGTCGATCGATTTGATGCCCGTTTCGAAGACCTCGGTCTCGGTTTCTTGATCGAGCAAGGTCGGCGCCGTGCGGTGAATTGAGTGTCGTTTGATGCCCTCGGGCATCGGCTGCCCGTCGATGGGGTCTCCCACAATGTTGATCAGCCGGCCGAGCGTTTCCAAGCCTACAGGAACGGTGATTGGTCCGCCCGTGTTGATCACTTCAGTTCCCCGCGATAGTCCGTCGGTTGAATCCATGGCAATGGCACGGACAACGTCGTCGCCCAGATGCTGAGCTACCTCAAGAATGAGGTCCTTTTCGGTGTCTCTCTCGATGCGGAGAGCGTCGTTCACACGAGGCAGCTGCCCCTTCTCGAATCGCGCGTCGATGACCGGCCCCTTGATTTCCGTGATCTTGCCGACTGTGTGTTGTCCTTCCATCGAATGACTCCTCAATTCCCTATTCGGTTCGTAGAGCTTCGGCACCGCCGATGATGTCGGCGATTTCCCTAGTGATCGCCTGCTGGCGCGCTTTGTTGTAGACGCGGGTCAAAGTCTTCAGTAAGTCTTCGGCATTGTCCGTGGCCGCTTTCATGGCCTGGCGGCGAATGGCATCTTCCGAGGTTTTGGTTTCGATCAAAGCCGCGTACAGGGTCCCCCGCAACACCATGCGCAGGGCAACGTCGAGCATGACGTCGGCTTCCGGATCGATAAGATCGTCGTTCTCGTCTGCCTCGATCGGAATGGGAAGGAACGGCTCGACCACCAGCTTCTGTGACAGATCGGACACAAAGCGCATGTACACGAGATCGATCCGCCCCACTTCTCCACGCTCGTAGAGATCGATTAACTCGTTCGCTATTCGCGTGGCGATGGCTTCGGTCGGTTGGTCGTACACGTTCGCGTACGTGCTCAAGACCTGAACAGCGCGACGCGCATAATACAATCGCGCCTTTTCCCCACCCAGAATCAGGCGACCGTCGGATCCGAGTTCTTGGACAAGCTTTTCGGATTCCCGGTTGAGATCTCCTTTGTATCGCCCGCACAGGCCGCGGTCGGAATTCATGACAAACACGCCGACGACCGAGGATTCATTGGGAACA
>Ga0114923_10000688_pt1 | contig 25281 bp, 47 predicted proteins | sample SumtaG_FD_89578 | JGI IMG/M metagenome (GOLD analysis project Ga0114923, IMG submission 89578) | Deep subsurface microbial communities from Indian Ocean to uncover new lineages of life (NeLLi) - Sumatra_00157 metaG | ecosystem: Environmental > Aquatic > Marine > Oceanic > Sediment | place: near...
TCGTTTTTCTTTTTATGAAGAATTGTTTACACTTTCTGAACTTTCGGCAACCGATACATGGTGGTTGTTTTACTCTTCCCATTTTGAGTCTCCTTTCATTCCTGTAATACTTGAAGTATTCTTCTGAAAGTTATAGGAGTTTTAAGATGGTTATGTGAGTTCCATTGTAGATAAATAGATTTAACTCTCTCACGTTCATTCAGTACTTTCCAAAACTCCTCCATCATTTCGCTATAACCATTAGCACCTGGTTTTTGATTTTTATATAGTTCAAATAAAAGGTCGTATGTTTTGTTGTCCACAACATATAAACTGGCCTCACCAATTGAATCAAAAGCTATAATTAAATTTTTCATAATATCTCGCTTGCTATCCATACGGTTGCGGCACTAGCAATCAATAATAAGACTGCTAGCACCACGTTGTTAATCGAGGTTTCCTGATATTACTCTCTCGACAATTTTGATTGTTTTGAGAAACTGGGTCCAGTTGTATGCCGTACCCTCTTTAACGTAAGCAACCGCTGTGGGTAATGCATAAGTACTCATGAAGTCATCCATATGACTAATAACTTCATCTGTAAACTGCGGATAATCTTTGAGTTTGGGTCCTTTTCCTTTATAGTATCTGAAGCATTTGAATCGGTGGCATTTAGGAAAGATTTCACAGACCAAGAAGTCTATAAAACTCATATAGCGCTCCGCCTTTTTACCTCTAGCACAGATTTCGATGGCCTCGGCATATTGATCTTCTTCGAGTAATTCCATCGTTTTAGGGAATAATGATCCACATAGATCGCCATCAAGGGTTAGTATAAGCTTTTGATGTTGGACTAAATTTAAAGACATTGACATTGACATAGTAAAACTCCTTTCATATTAGATTAATGATTTACTATGGAATCCGATCAAAGGTCAACACTATCAGACCAAGTATACATCTCGTCACACATTTCAGGACAAGTCCTTTTAGTTTCACATTTGCTACATGGGCAGTTGCCGGTTTGATTATCAAATATCAATGAGCAATTACTCCCATCTCCATAACCCTTACATCCCTGGCAAAAACGATCTATAGAGGGATGTGATAAATCAGTATCAGTATTTATCATATCAATGAGAGCTTTTAAACCGTATTTGTAATGATTCTCATGAATGGCGCATCTGGCAACCTTCATATACTCTTGACAGGTTCTTAAGGAAAATCCAAAAGACTCTTCCACAAAAAGCTGCCATTCACCATGCAGCAATTCTTCCTTGACTTCAATAAGATGATTTCCTATTTCGATCGCCTGCTTGACAAATGCAGCACTAGCAGAGTTCTCTAAAGACCGAACAAGGGTAACTCTAATTTCAATACTAGTCATTTTACACCTCCTTACAATAGTTAATAATATACATCTTAGTTATTAATATATATAAAGAAGGTATCCATCCCAAAGATATTAGTAAGTTATATATAAACTTCTGCTACTGCTGCATATCTAACCATCTTAGTTGGAACCTCTCTTCCACAACACTGACAGCGAATAGACCATTCCATGATTTTCTTCCCTTTGCTAAATTTGTTGGCTACTCTCTTTTTAATTATTATCATAGGATAGTCACATTTGAAGCAAAGGTGTCCTGATTCATCTCCAGACTTGAGATATTTAACCCCCGTTTTTTCCCAAACCATAATCCTTTCCCCTTTATTTGTTATTTGATTTTTGGAGGGCGCCCTATAATCATAAGGCCAACTCCAACTCCAGCAATAATTCCAACAAGTAGCGGCGGTATACTCAGACCTAATAAAACAGCACTAACAATAACTACTCCACCACCAATGATTTGTAATATCGAAACGGAATGCATGTTTCCTCCTTTCTTTTGCTATCCATTCCAAAACAATAAGTCAATGTCTCAGGATGGAATCAAGTGCGTCTATAATATGGTCTTTCCATTGAATAATAGTCGGAAGGACGCATTATATCAACGGATTTGTAATCGTATGATATGCTCATTCTAAAAATGGACACTATCAAGTTATGGAATAATTCACATTCATTTTTACACATTGGTTTAACAATACAGTTTCCACATGGGCAGTGTCTCTTTGGTGCATTTGTTTGTATTATGCACTTATTAGTTGTTCTGAATGGTTTAGTATCTCTCTTTGTTTTACATCCTTTACAATCCATCATCAGTTATCTATGTATAGATCCTTTCTTAGTTTGTTTAATCTTTCTTTGATCATAACCATTCCAGTAGAGAATCCTTCGAGATCTTTAGTGCAATGCTTATGATTCTTATAATTGCAATGGTGGGTTAAGCATGTGACTGATCTCATTTTATGTGGAAGAGCACATCCTTTTTCTTTTCTCCAGAAACCAGTCTTGGCGTTGAAACGTCTGGCATAATATACAAAATCACTGTCTATCATTTGCTGAAAATATCCAACACTAGATAAACAATCATTACAGCAACAATTTGAAGAATCAGGCCAATCTTTACAACCTCCCGACTTTTTGATTTGACAGTCAAAGTTTATATATTTGATGAATCCTTTTAGTTCTCTAAAACTCTGTACTGTATAAGAATCAAAAAGTGGGTCGTTACTGAGTATTATTCTCATTCCCCTTTCTCTAATTTTTCTCATAAATAATTCTTTCTTCATAAGACTCTCCTAGATTTTTTCAAAAAAATTTTTACTGGGTGCCAGCAATCAGTAAATAAGACTGCTAGCACCACTACCCTATTCATCAGGGTCTATCTTTACGCTGTCCCTGCTTGAATAAATCTCTTTCTGATCAAGTTTGACAACGATCTCTGTGGATAGTTCAAATACAAGACCGAGTTTGTTGAGATCATGATGAACCTCTATAGTAAGACTGTCTTTGATTATTTGCTTGATCAATTCAGGCTCGTCTTTGATAACTCTCCGAATCACCTGTTTCATGATGTATGTATCTGTCATATGTTTTTCTCCTTCGTCCCATAGACTACAACTGTAGCACGTGGCCGTCATGCTACTGCAAGTTTGTATCATATGTCCTTCTCTACACGGCATAATAACATCTCCCATATCTTTTACACGTTTTTCAGTGCTGTGGTAACTATAATATTTCCCATAATCTAAGTTTCTTTTTTGCCATACTGTTTTCCTCATTCTCCTTCATGGCTGCTTTCCATACAGCTTGCATTTTACGCATGGTCACGGCACTTTCCATACCATTATATAACTCTTTGGATTTTAACCATTCGATAAATTCTAATTGCTCATTAACCTGTTTCTTAAGGATGTCGATTCCTTTTTTAAGTCCCATGATATTACCCCTCCTTATTTTTCAGTTGTCTCTGACCTCCTTACAAATATTTTTCCTGATAAACAAATCAGATACTTCTTTGGTAACCTTATCAACATCTATAATATGTTTATCAGCTCCAATTTTTTCAAAATGTTTATTGTATGTCTCCACAATAAGTTTGTGTTTTTCTAGATCACTTCCTAATTTCATTGTAGCATCTAGGAGTTTGTCATAATTAAAAGTCCATCCTACTATTTCAATAGATGCCTTAATTCTAGAAATATTCTCAATTACAACTTCAGGATCTACAAACTCTTCATTATAAGACAATAAACGAACAACCTTTTCCTTTTCAATTAGAACAAAAGTTGCTTTAGATGTAGTCCATATTGTGACATAGTCAACAGATTCTAGTACATTCTTTGTCCAAGCAACATCTGAATCTTTCGTTACATAGTCTGTTTTTAAATCATTTGGGTCATTTGGTAATATCATGATATTATTTCTCCTTATTTTTCAGTTATGGCTGGCCACATACTTTCCTTATAAAATAATAAACCAACAATCCTTTCGTTTTCAACTAGAATAAAAGTTGTTTTAGATGTAGTCCATATTGTGAAATATTCAATGGCTTCTAGTATATTCTTTATCCAAGCAAAATCTGAATCTTTCATTATATAGTCTGTTGGGTCATCTAGTATTATCATAATATGCTCTCCTTGGTAAAAGTTAATGGGTGCTAGCTATAGTTTAAGACTACATTGGCTATAGCTAGCATTCCCATCAATCATTTAAAGAGGAAATACATACGGTAAGTTCTTTTTGAAGAGCTGTTATCTGGTCTCTAATCATCATAGATTCTTGCGCGATCCTTGTATCAGCGTTGCGATGTTTTACCGTAGATTTATATCTGGCGGTTAAAGATATTAATTGTATTTCGATCATTTCCTTCCTTATTCGAATCATCACTGCCGGATGTAATATCATAATACTTTCCTCCTTTGTTAAGTGGATATATTAGAGTTTACCATCCTTCTTTTTTGGTGTTGGGATGGGATCTTGATTTAGAGGAATCATGTGTGGGGGAGAACCTTTTCGCTCATGGTATTTTTTGATTTCTTTCATTATTATTTCACTGATTCTATCTGACATAGAAAGATTCCCTTGGTGGGTACAATAGATTCCGCCCATGCTCGTTATGTAACATAGTGCATTGGTTTCGAGATCAAAGAGTAAATAGATTCTACCCTCATCTAAGATTGCTCTTGGTTTGGTCTCTGCGATCGAGGAACCCACCATAACGAACATTCCCAAGATACATACTAATAAAAATAATTTCTTCATAATACTTTTCTCCCTTCATAGTTATCCATCTAGGAAAGCTTTTAATAATGGGGTTGCTTCATATCTCTCATATGGATCTTTAGTTAAAAACTGACGATCTACCATAGTTGACAAAAACTGATTATAGTCTAATACGGATCTTCCAGTATTAAAATACTCATCTATCATCTTATAAAGATCATCATATGTAAATTTATCTTTAGCAATCAGTATCATTTTGACGGCACTAGCGACATTTATCTGAATATTTAACATCTGAGTTTTTAACATATGTCTTTCCTTTCATTAATAGTTATTCATCCTAAAATTTTTGCCCCAAAAAGACCACCTTATTTGGGGCAAAAATCTTCTCTTAGTACTGTTTTTTTCGTTTTTTCGTAACCTCTATATCACCGCCAGATTTAATCCACTCCTTATACTCATCCTCACATTCTTTATTACAAAATAGAGGTAACTCATTGAGTCTTGGTGTGCCACAATTAGGGCAGTATCTATTCATGGTATTAAACCTCCTTAATTAAATACTTCAGATTTACTTTGTTCTTATTGATTGTTACAGGTGGTGATCGTATTGATTAAATACTGTATAATACTATTTCTATTTCGTTCTGCCCAATATCTTCCATATACTATGAAATCGGCATTATTCATCTTAATTACGATAACATATCTATTGATGTTTCCCATATTATTGGGATCCGTAATTGCTGTGAGAGAAGAAACCTCTCTCGGGTTTATATAGTGTTTCTCCTCATTTTCTTCGGATTCGGATGTGGTTTTGATGAAATAACAGGGATTGGTTGCTGTTGCAGTTCCGGTCCATGCCAGCATACTTAAGATATAAACTAATAAAAATAATTTTTTCATAAGACCTCCTATTTTAAAATTAATAATATCATCTCATTAATTAATATATATAGAAGTAAAAAAATATATGGAAAAGAATCATATAGGGTAAATGCTAGCTATCCTGATTTATAGAATAGCTAGCATTGAATCTTTTGTTTTGTCCATTTACGCCACCAGTCGCACGTTTGGCTACATATCATCTTAACAATACATTTGCTACATGGGCATTCACCATCTTTATTAAATGGAAGATACTGACAATTTAACTCAGGAGAAGGACCATAGTGGGTTAAACATCCATTACAATGATTTATACCTTTCCCTTTTCCCATACTAAAATTGCTCCAACTCCTGTTTTTATAAATTCCATGAACCGTCTATCATCTTCGGTGTCTTTCTCGGAAAACTTGGAAAATACAGCATTAGGATTTCGACGTTTAAATGCAATTATCAAAGCAAACATTCCCACGCGTTCTTGTAATTGTTCAATGGACATTGTACGATAATCCCACCCGCACTCACAAGGGGTTGACCAACAATTTATGCAATCTGATAGTGCCATACGAACCTCCTTTCTTTGTTAGTGTATCATTATAAGTGAAACAAAATGAGGTGTATCATTATATGTGAAACATCCTTCCCGAAGCTGCAAACTGTGTCTACCGTCTTGCGGTACTAGACTACATTGCGGCTCACAGTTCGGGAAGGAAATTAATTCTATCCAGGCATCCATGATGGAACCATCATTTGCTTGAACAGTCGAGTTGCTTCATTGTTGGTTAAAAACTCAATGTTCTCAGACTTACATTGAGTACATTGAGATCTTGCCGGTTTGGGAGTGTAATATAGCTCGTTGCAACCGTTGCATTTGATTGCCTGATACTCTTTCATACTTTGATCCGTGATAAATGACATTTTCACCTCCATAAAATTATTTAAATAACTATATTGATTTGGGTTTCTTGGTTTTAATGGTAAACTTATTGATTCTGGTTTTCTGTCGACCCATGGTAAACTCATAGCCGCTGGTTTTCTTAATGCCGCTGGTAAACTCGTCGATGTTGGTTTTCTCGAAAACCATGGTAAACTAACGCCGTTTGGGTTTCTTCCGAAATTTGGTAAACTTTTTTCTATTGGGATACTACAGCTGTTTGGTAAACTTCGATTTGTTGGATTTCTTATCTCGTTTGGTAAACTTATTTCTTATGGTTTTCTAGCAGCACTTTGATAAACTCTCCGTCATTGGGTTTCTTTTAGAAACTGGTAAACTCCTTTTGCCTGGTTTTCTGTCTCCTAATGGTAAACTTGTTTGGTGTGGGTTTTTAAATCTGGCTGGTAAACTTGCAGTGTATGGGTTTCTGTTGGATTCTGGTGAACTCGTTGTTCATGGGTTTCTGTGCTCTTTTGGTGAACTTTGGAATCGTGGTTTTCTCATTTCAGGTGGTAAACTTTCATGTCCTGGGTTTCTGAAGCAGTATGGTAAACTTGAGGTAACTGGATTTCTTGCTCCGCTTGGTAAACTCTTGTCTCCTGGTTTTCTTAGCTCTAATGGTAAACTGTATTGTCCTGGTTTTCTTTTCTTCCCTGGTAAACTTTCATCGAATGGGTTTCTGTGGATGCATGGTTAACTAAATACCGGTGGTTTTCACGAATGTCATGGTTCTCAGGGGAGGGGTTAATCTCCCCTGAGGTTAAGATTTTTAAACGGTGACTCTGGCTGCAGTTCCGCCGTAGCTTCTTTCTTCGCTATGATGAGAAATATCCATGCCGAGTTTCGCCTCTGGGTATGGGGGCTCGGCATGAAGAAGTTCTATCTTTTTCCATACAGGATAAAGATCTTGAATAAACATTTTGATCATATAGCGCATGGCTGCTTTGTGGATTCTTCCATCCGGCCATTCCTTTCGAGCGGCTTTCTCAGCCTCAAACGCTGACATACTTCTTGAATATTTTGAGATATTAACCTCACGTTCTCTTATTAACCGCTCTTTGTAGTCATAATAAATTTGACCATATTTGTTCGGTTTCCTTCCATGTTGTTTCAGGAATCCAGGTGCAAGAACTCCAAGGAGTTTGGTTTTAAGAAATGGGTTGAATGAGAGACCCTTTTTTACTGCGGGATTACCATCACGATCAGTGTAATGAATATCAACCAGATGATGCTCTTTTCGGCATCTACCTTCGCCATTGAAAACATCCAGTCCTGCGTACTTCCACATTGAGGAAACATACCGAGCTTTGTATATATCGAACTCGGAAATAATCACACCACCCATTAATGGCCCGACTCCATCAATCCCTTTCAGAAACTCTGTACAGATTGGGAAAAAGGAAATATAGTCCCCCATCTGTTTTTCAAGGAAGGCTTCCTGTTTTGCGAAGCTGATATAGGTCTGAACCATGGCATATTCTGCTTTGGAACTGATGACTCCACAGTAATCGTCAAGAACCTTTTTGAGATTTCTGTGATTTTCGGAAACGAAATCAGCAAGACGGTTATATTCTTTTAGATAATACTCCAGAATTTCTTTTCCCCAACCAGGACCTGAGTCGATTTTTGTTCCGGGATCAACTCCTATTTTGATATAGAAGTTGGCACACAGGCGATTGCCGACTGCGATCCGTAGTTTCTGGATGTCATAATATCCTCGCGTTAGCTGGCGAAGAATAACTCTGTGGCCGCTTTGAAGAAAAGCAACTTTTGCGATAATGTCTTCGAATTTGGGTTTCGGTGGTTTCATAAAAAAATTCTCCTTTTCCTACATAGTTTTGAGTTTAAGACAATAAGATTGTTACCTCTTAGTTATTAATATATATAGCAAAAAAAATAATATAGGATAAATAACCATCCCTGAGATGTCACACGACAGTAAAGTGTGACACCTCAGATCAAGAAAGATTATTCGTCTCGTATGTATCCGGGCCAGGTTATCATCCTAGCACGGTGTTAAGAGGACGGTAAAGTTACCTCTGGAATCCTGTGCCAACACCAACGGTTATGCTCATTAGCGAGTTTCGACTTTTGGATATCTCTTGAGGCGGGGAAGCATTTTGGTAAGACAATCAATCTCACCTTGACCACCAAATAAGTAAGTCCATGTTATAGAATCACTATCAATTGTTAAATTAATGATACACAATTCAACATGTTGAAAAAAACGTTTCCACCCTTTCGACATATGAAACCTTGCAATTTCACAATATGCTCGTACTTTGTGAATAACTTCCATGCAATGTGCTTTAGCGGGATTCTTGTGTCTGATCAAAAGGTTAATATTCTCTGCCATTTGCCAACATGCTGCGGTTTCGGTATTTAACTTGAATGACCGTCTAAATTTGCATCTACATTGCCTTGGACATATATTAAGTCTGTTGCAACCAGGTGCGTGACATGCTGATCTCAATAAAGTTTCGAGCTGTTTGAGTTCTTCGATTTTAACTTTCATATTTCCTCCTTACTTTCTATTTTTTCTAATACTTTAGGCAAAACATTTCCAAAGCGATCTAGGATAGCAGCCTCTATTAGTTTATTATGATACCGTTTGAAAGTAAACCACTGTTCACATACGCATGAACACATTGGTTTAACAATACAGATATCGGTGTTGCAGGGACAAGCATATGATGCGGTGAAATGAGTACATACACTCATATGTTTACAATGTGAACCACAATATTTTGCTACATAATATCGTCTGGTTTCGTCAGATACAGTTTGCAATCCACACCATTTAATCATATATTCTATTGTATTCATTATAGTCCTTTTAAAGTAATCCTTCCCGGAATGTCTCCCATTGGCATGCGAGATCCCGGAGGTGGGTGGGAATACATACCAAACCATCCCGGGAAGGAAATCGTTTAATCCAGACCACTTATACTCCATCTGGTTGGTTTTAATGTTAGATATAACTGATGAAGGTTTTCTCGGATATAATTGTTTTGAATATAATAATCTTCAGAATTACAACCTGGTGCGGGTAGTTCAAATCCAGAAAACTCTTTGACAAGATGACAATGATTAATCAATTCTTCAATGCGTCTATTACTACACATCACTTTGACTATGCAGTTTTCACATGGACATTCCATTAGTTTTTCTCTTCTTCTTCTTCAGATGCAATAAAATCCATGTTGGTTATAATTCGTTTACCAGTAACACTTGTGAACTGAACAAAATTGCCAATCTCTGTTTCCTGTATATCATCTTTAATATAATGGGTTGCTACCGGATCAGAGTTTGCGTTTGAGTATATTTCTAGTTTCATTTTGTTCCCTCCTATATTTTTCTTTTAAGGATTCCGGTTTGACCATTTCAATAACTTTTTCTTGAATTTTTCCTTCATATGACAATTTGTAATTGAGCCATCTTGCAGCATTCCAAAAAATAATAGCGAGAATAATCCATAGAAAGAAAATGCTTGTATATATCATCCATGGAGGAAATTTAAATTTCTTTTTTTCTTTTTTTGAATTGCCTTCACGTTGTTTATCTTCGTGATCTTGTTTTAGTTTTTCCCAATCCCACCTCATGGTTTATCCTCCATATATAGTGCTCTTTTTGGCAGAAACGTGCTGTAACCATAGATAGGATCACTTTGCTGAATTTTCATATCTCTGATAGCTTGGTCAGTCTGACGATCACATCCATACATTTTCGATAAATATACACTGATGGCACTATCATATCTTTTCAGTAGATCAGAGTAACCGCTTTTTTCTAATAACATAGCGATTATCTTACTGTCTTTGATATGAGACATTAGAGTTTCTTCAAACTTTTTGTACTTCTCTAATAACTCAGGTTTCATCTCACGTTTGTATGCTTCCATCTGTTCTTCATAGGATATTTTTTCTTTCTTAAGCGTCTCAAGAGAATAAAAATTCAGCAGTTGTGCCTTGATGGCTTGTTGAATTTCATTTATAATGACTCCAAACCAGACAGTGAAAATGACAAACGCAATTCCTGTCATAATTGAAAATACTTCTGGTTTGCTTGCAGTAGCGGAGTGAACGTAGTTTAATATAGTGTAACCTATTCCACCACCGAATAACCAGTATGCAAAATTAATCATAATCTTTTCTCCTTTTATTCGTAGTCCCTTACGACTTCTGCTTCGGGAATTCCGACTATATGTTGTGGGATTCCATCGTCAGAATATTCAGCATATCGGACGGTTAACATTTTACCAATACTATCGGGAAGTTCCCTGAGCATCTGTTGACGATCTTCGACTGTTCCCTTTGGTCTGGCATTAAATTCTTTACCATCTGCGGTTATGCATCTGTATATGATACATCCGGCGTCAGTGCCAGTGCCTTCTTTTCCTCCGATGATTTCAAATTCATCAGCTTCAAATTCTTTCATCTTTTCAGTGTCTTTGGATCTGTGCTGAAAGAGATAGATACCCCCGATGTTTTTTAATACAGCGCCTTCAAATCCTTGTTCAACGAATATATCATGATAGAATTTTGCTTCATGATAATCGTCGACCGGATATGTTGGAGTGAATTTGATAGGGCACTCAGGAAAGTTTTTAGTTATGCGAGCAACCGTTTCTTCGATCCAACCAATTCTTGATACATACTTGGTTTTCATCCATGCCATATCATATAACCAGTATTCTAACTTCTCCTGATCGGGTTTTATCTTTTGGGTATATGACCGGATCTTTTGAAGACTCCATCCATGAACATATAATTCTCCATGAACCGGAGAAGGAGGATTCAATTTTTCGACCCATTCATCTAAATGCTCAAGGGTTTCAAATAAATGACCACCCTTTGTATGATGAAGAATAGTTGTATATGAAATCGGATGAATTCCTCCATGAGCTACCTCAGCCAAGTTACAAACTCCATTTAACTTTGGTTGGATGTAACATGGATATATAATCGTTCCCTTGCCTGGTTGTGCTGCTTTCTGTGGGAGCATAATTCTCGGTTTATAGTTATCGGGATTGATCATTTGAAGTTGATAATTTTCATCCTGTTTGCCATTCCACTTTGATTGAGCTTCAGATACAGCTTGCACAAATGGAGTGGTCTCATTCGACTTTCCGATGTTTTTTCCTTTCTTTATTAACTTTGGAATTGAACGGATTTTTCCGCCGACATATCCTGTCTCAATAATTATGATAGCTGTGTGGTCTTCATTTTCGACAACACTGGCTTTCCATTGTTTGACTTTGCCTATTCTGCTTAGTCCATACAGTTGCGGTGCTTCAAAATTTTGCATCTATTACTCCTTCTTGAAAAAAATTACAATGACGATACAGGTTTTAACTGTACCGCCACCACCTTATTTATCGGACGCGCGCCGCTTATAACAACGACGATCAAACCGGGGCTCAACATAACTGTTGATTGCTGTACGACGATTACGTTTCTTTCTTCTTCGGTTTTTTAACCCGTGGGGTCTCTTATTTTCCCACCGATAGTTAAGATCCATTTCGAGTATTTCGTGGTTTGTAAGGGTTTTTACCGCCATAGATACACCTCCAAATTAAATTAAATATGAAGAATAATTTCTTTCACTTAGATATTAATATATGTAAATCACTTGACTATAATGGATGTGTTGCCCTCCCAGGTGCCAGTTACCGATGAGGTTGTATATGTGCCATTGTTGGCTTTGTTGAGGCATCCCGGGAGGGAAACTGTTTATTTAGGTTTCCATCTTAATATCAAAGATGGTTCTATATTTTCCGTATTTGATTCGTATAACAATCAAAGACAGAATTGAAATTATTGTAACTATAAGGCCAAAAGTAGAAGCTACTGCCACTATATGTATCCAGTATGGTGCATCATGTATAGTTTCGTCGAGTAAAGGAATATATAAAGCAGTATTTATTTGATCTGAAAGGATGATCAGAGAAATCATTAATATCCAAAATTCGATTCCTATAACCTGACGTAGAGTTTTACTACAAGTGATCCAAATGACTAACCAAAAGAAACCAAATCCAACTCCTGCTAGTGCGAAAAAAGCTGTAGCGGTTAAAAAAACCACAATAATTATTATAATCATTTCTAGTATTATCATTATGTCCATGATTGCCTCCATGATTAGCCCATTGAGAATTCTATACCTTTTTCGTGTTCATAAAGAATATCATCTTCCCATTTAAGAACACGAATCATAGGAGCTCTAAAGTCCCCAATTATAAGGGGTGAATGTGTAATAATATCAACCTGTTTGAGTGTCTCGACTTCTGGGTGTTTTTTTAATTGCCACATAAAATGTCGTTGTTCGCTGACATTCATCCATCTTTCGGGAAAGATAAATGTCAGCAAATCTCTTCCTTCGAATGATTCGTTGGTAAAAATACGATCAATATCCAGGTGTCCCAACTCCAGAAAGAATTCCCACATCTTATGACGAGGAGGACGTCTATATGGCATTCCAACTCGGACTTTAAATGGGTATAATTCCATTGCATGTTCATCATCTTCATAGTTTATGTCCCCGAGCATCTCATCAAGCATGGATCCGAGACTTATGAGTGTTGTTATTTGAGCCATTTTCTCCTCATTCGTTGGTTAATGGAAAGTTTTTTACATCTGTGTGATAATATTTAACTGCTTTATCAACAAATCTGATTTTCGCAACGTTGCAATTGATTTGACAGTCAATTTTTTCATTTCGAATCATCTTTTTGCAGCTTCTTTTCACTACAGAATTGTTGATGTTATTGACTTTCCAATATTCTGTGTCATCTGAAATGCATTCTTCGAGATCGGGTAAGTTAAGATAGCATCTGTTGAGACAAATTTCATAGTTTTGATCACTACCATATGCTGCAGAAATAAATCCGATAAGACAAAACACTGCTAGTGCGAGTCCTATGATAGTAATTATATTTGATATTTTATTCATAGTTTGTTTAACACCTCCTTTAATTCTTCTAGCCTGTTTTCTTCATATGTTATTTTCTTTTTGGTAGATTTAATGACCTCTTGAAAGTGTATCTCAACATGGTCTTCAAAATCTGCCCAAGTTCCGCGAGGATGCTCACAATTTAAAAATGCTTCTCTGATCTTTTTCCAATTTGCATCCCACCCAGTTTTCGACAGAAATAAGAATCCTTTTTCTTTTCCAATTATTGGGCGACGTTGACCACCTTTGAGATATATAATCCAGTCATCAGGAATGTCTTCAGTCTCACTCCGTTGTGGTGCTTGTTGATCAACCCAAACATCGTACACGGGGATTTGTAATGTTATATAACCTTCCTCTGCCAAACTGGTAATTGCTCCTTTTAAAATTTTCATGTGTATTTATTACCCTCCTTTTTAAATAAAGATAATGCAGTTTCTCTAACCATTACTATAATAAATAAAAGACCTAAAAGAATTCCTCCTTCGTCAAATGAGATAGTATCATCGTAATACTGCCAAACAAATCCAAATATCCAAATTGCCCATAATATGATAATGATAATGAGAACATAACTAAATCTCCATAGCCGATTACCTAATACGCTATCCATTTTTTTAATTTCCTTTCAAATAAAAAAGAAGCAGGGGGTCATGGCAGTTGTTATCCAGAACCCCTCCTAACGTGATTCTGGTTACTAGCTCACCCCTGCTTTCGTTCATGCTAAGCCCGGCATGGTTCAGCATGAAAATGTTCAGGCCTAGTGTAAAAAGTAGACTAACTCTACTAGACCCCATGAAGTTGCTACGCCAATTATTGTCATTAGTTTAGTCATTTGTTTTTTCCTTATTTTTTCCAAGTTAAGATGTTATCCAAAGCTGCCAAGATTTGGGTTACTAATTCTACAACATTAAACACCTCTTGAAGGATTCCTCATATCTGCACCGAGTGCACTTATTGTCAATCATGGTGATCCTCAGACAGGCGGGGCATTTGGTTGGTTCTTCGCTTCCTTTGTCCTCTTTGCCCTCTATGTTCATGGGTGGGTTTATGCACATTCCTTGGTACATCGGCATCGCCGCACTGGTGATGTTAGACATGGACAACCTCCTTTCTACTGATATTTGAGTGTTCAAATCTATAGTCTGTCAACCAATGTCGGCCAGTCTTATTCGATAGGATTCTCCAGCTGAAAGATACTACCATATTGAAAGAATCCATGTTAGCATAAATTCTGCCCGCAGATCTATGCACAGTAATACAGATTTCAGTTTCGGTTCCTTCATAGAACTTCTTGACGGCAGAAGGTTTTTCACTTGCAAGTATTTTCGAAACCTGCAAGATTAGCCAAGTCCATACTTCGTGGTCACCGTCTTCGATGATTTGCAGTTGTTCTATTTCTTTTTCTACCAGCATAGTCATACCTCCATAGTATTATTTGAAGTAACTGGATAATTCCTTTACTTCATTTATTAATATATATAGAAACTATGAGTATCTTGGCAAAAAAATTGCCCCGCTACTACATATATAGCTACTATTCTAATAGAATAGTTTCAGGGCACTACTGTACTACTCTTAGGATTAGTTCCCCCGAAACATGAGAAATGAGTCGGGGGAACGTTCAACGGCAGGCAGCGAACTTTAGTGGAATTTATCTTTGCTGGGTGTTCGACCAAAGAATTTATTCATCAAGGATTCTATGGCTCCTTTGCGTGGGTCGGAGCCATCCGTCATAATTGCTGCAAAATTTTCTGAATGTTCTCCGGAGCGGACAATGTCTTTGATCATGTTTATTAGATTCGTAATTCCTTTGCCTTTTTTGACTTCATCATTCATCAAGGATTCTATGGCTCCTTTGCGTGGGTCGGAGCCATCCGTCATAATTGCTGCAAAATCTGCTGAATGTTCTCCGGAGCGGACAATGTCTTTGATCACGTCCATTGCATCGTCCATGGAACCGCTACCACGCGCGATTTCAACAACTCTGATACCTGGGCGATCTCTCTGATGGCCAGGCATTCCGACGCCTTCAGTTGTGATGTCTCCCAAGTTCTCTTCGATTTTGGCTTGAATCTCATGGATGGGTTCATCATCGAGAAGCATCTGAAGCACATCATTCAGATGGGCACATTTTCCACACTCCACACATTCAGGACTGGTGATTTTTCTCATGATTATTCTGATGCCCTGATCCATAGTCATATTCATGCTTTTGACGGATTCGGTGGCATCGGAAATAATCTCTTCGGTACTTTCCTTGTCGGTCAAAAGTTCCACATAGAAGTTAGACTGGAACTTGCTCACTTCGATATGTGAGCGAGGAAGAATTCCAACCCAGGATAGAAGATCAACTTTGGTTCGTAGTACTGCGGCACTGTTTTTAATAACAGGGTCTACCATCATAAAACACCTCCTGTAAAATAATTAGTTAGAAATTAAGATCATCGTAAAGGACGTTATTAGCCACTGGGGTTAGGAAGATAGTCATCTTTTGATTATGAGACCAGGATATGCTATACCCGGCATCATTACCATCTTCAAGAGGTTCATCAACTGGATGAGCTCCGATTTTGAAGTCTCTAAAGTGAAGAAATCTGTCGATTGTCTCGAATAAGGACTGGGTCATTATGTCTTGAATAGCTCTCACATCGAAGATCATCTTTTCAGAATTTTTATTAATCCGATCCATGAAATCAATGTCGTCAACGATCATGTTTGACGGGCGACCGTCGATATAAATGCGATACTTGACTGGACCATGATGAATCGCCCTCGAAGTAAGTTTAGATACATTTGATTCACTGATTATACAGTGTTGTGTCCATACCGGCGGGTATGCTTCCTCATCCTCACCGTGTCGACTCTTCAGAATTTCGGTATGCATTACCTCATGTGCTTTGATGAGTTTCTCAGAAGGATGAGAGTAAATAATTTCCTCTCCTGTAGGATCCCAGGATAATTTATATGTTGTATCTTGTCTTTCTTCAAGGACTTCGTCTACAGGATGAGCTCCGATTTTGAAATCCCTATGTCGAAGAAATCTGTCGATTATCTCAAATAAAGAGTGGGACATTGACCAATAACCGGGAAGAACTTCTAAATCGAAGATAATCTTTTCAGAATTTTTATGAATCTGATCCATGAAATCAATGTCGTCAACGATCACATGTGACGGGTGACGGTCGATATAAATGCGATATTTCGTTCTAGGAGCCAGGTCAATACAAGAAACCTCAGCCTTTTGATCTGCGATGATGGCTGGTACCAAGGTTTCTTTCATCTTCAGTAAATAATCAGCGGCTTTCTGTTCGAGAGGTCTGAAGATCTTGGAAGATCCATCGGTGACTACAGGAATTTTCGGAGCTAGATCAACACCCGGATCAGGATCGGTTGAGAGATCCCATGTTTTTATGTCAATGATTCCAGGATCTCGTTCCTTTAATACCCGGGCGTGTGTCATCTGATGCTCTTTGATTCCATAATCAAGCTCTTCATCATCAGTTCCGGAGTGAAATGCCGACATTCCACCATGACTACGAATTATTCCACTGAGTGTATATTCTATTTCGACCGGATGTTGATATTTGAGTTGACGTTTTCCTTCTGCATCAACGTCAAACCAAAACATGTTGAAGACGCATATTTTTTCATCCGACCGTTGCTCGCAGAGTTCAAACAGAACAATGACACCATCGGGATTCATGAACTCCATGAAGATCTCTTTTTCCCACGTTTCGGAGAGACCGGTATGAACTGCCTTGACAGAGATTTTAGCGGCCTCATATAAATTTTTGAAGATTATAATTGCTTTACTTTTGGACAAGTTTGTAGTGAACTTCTTGCCGTCTTTTGTTGTTGCTCGTATGAACCAAGTCTTTCCCATAAGTCACCTCCCCTGTTTAGAACAAATATAAAATTTGAGTTTGAGGGTTAATGTAATGTTACTAGATGAATACTTACAATATTTGCAAGAATTACTTCCAGGTGGTAAATGCCAAAAGGCCACCCACTCATATAGATCTAGACTGTCCCAAATGCAACGATTACAGATTGATGCTAAAGTTGCATGTGATAAACTCAAAAATAACCCTCTTGCATCTCCGGGTGGTTATCAGAAGTGTATGTCTGGACTCAAACTTAGGATAGCAGCTGCAAAGGGTCGTGCTAAGAATGAACGATTGAGAATGCAAAAGTATTGTAAGAAAAGCGTTGCTGCTCAGCTTGCCGGAACTAAAGATGCTCCTGAAGTTTCACCTGAAGATATTTAATATCCAAGTTTTTCTCTTATATCGAGATACCGCAAAATATCTTTTTTCAATTCTCTTCGTTTTGGAGACCAAGTTCCATCTTTTATATCATCTGCGGTAACAGAAAAAGAGTCATGTTCTGCAGCAGATTTTCCGTTTTTATCTAACCAAAATTCACCAGTGTTCATTCCTAAGTTATTCAATTGATCGTAAATATGTTGAAGATCTTCAGCAGTTTCCTCGCCCTCCAACGGGAAAATGATGTGATAACCATCTATTCTACTTTGAATTTCTGAATGTCTTTTCTTCTCACCTCTGACTAATGTTGTAGCACGACTATCGGTCATAACACCAGAGATGTATTGATGAAGAATTTGATTAGTACAGAACTCTTCAAATCGTAGTTCCACGCAGTGGTTGCCTCCAGAACTGGGAAGATGAAAATCACAAGTCTTTTGCCTATCTTTGTCAGTACATGCAGTACAGATATGCATAGTGTCTCTTTTACAAAAGTGATTCTTTTGTCTCAGCGGTTTTTTGTGAGGCGTAAGAAAATCGCCTTTGCGGGGGCGGCGATCTCTTACCCCGCGTTGTGTTTGTTCCCGTAGTTGTTCCCATTCTTCTTCTCTGTAATTGTTTCCGCTCATAATTATATATCATCTCCTTTCTTACTTTTTAGAACAAAATAAAAATACTCAGTAATAGGTAATTAATCATGAAACTGACAAGTAAATGCTTAAAGGAAATTAAAGATGTTGAGGAAGGTACGATCTCAGAACCTGAGTATCGAGGGAAAAGAGTTCGAGCTTTGCTGAGGATTGATATGTCAGATGAGAAGAATCTATCTCAGAATGACCAGTCTGAGTCTGAATATTTCTATATGAGGAATAAGCATGATGTGCCTAATCTCAAAAGAATTGATGTTAAAATTGACGCTGAGACAGATGAGATTCATGAAGTAATTCGTGACCGTCTTAATCAGGTAACGAATTGTTGTATCATAAATTAATATATATAGTAATCTCGAGATAATAGGAATAAAAAAATGTCAAGAGGAAAAGATACAGTTATACAAAACACTGGAAGACCAAATCCTGAAGATGAGACTTATTTGTCATTACTTAAAGGTACAGTTTCACCATCTGAGAAAATGGTTAAGGTTAAAGTAAAAAAAGAAAATGCTGGTTTTATGACACCTCACGGAGGAAAGACCCCACCTGATCAAAGTCGAGAAACATATACCAACCTTTTAAAAGATACAATCAAAGTTCAGCAAGTGAAGATAAAAAAAAATCTTGAAAAACATAAATCAGCAGTCAAAATAAGAATGACTGATGATCATAGAAATACTAATCGCTCAGCAAACTATCCTGATCTACTCTCTAAGAAGTAAAGCCGAACCGACAGCAGATGTCTTGGCTGCACCCGCTGTCGGACGATGATTGCTCGGCTAGCATACGATTCAGCCCGCCGTATGCCAGAGCGGGGACGCATATTATTACCTTTCCCCGCGATATGCGAGCGCGAAGGGACTGTCACTCCGCCAGGGCACTCCGGGAGTCTCATCCATAATCGGTATTATATTTCTGGGATAAAATCGTGCATGAAGATATCCAAGGATTCAAATTCCCCTCGGATTATCATCCGCTCTATAAGATTCATTTTACATCTTATGTTATGGACTATAGATGGTTCCATACTTTCCGGTGCCGCAAACTTTAATGCTGGATAATCATCACCAAGAGTTGCATTCTTATCAACCATCACGAATCCAAAATCCCAAAGAAATTTCTCTTGGATTTTTTGTATATCTCTTTGAATTTGAATTGTCTTATCTCTTTTTTGGACATATACGAAATCTAATTTACGCTCCAGTTTTTGAAGTTCTTTCTGAAGGTCCATGTATCTTTTTATCATCTTTCTTGCCTCCATATTTAAAATAACTGTGTGCTGCAAGCGAGATGCATCCTGCGAAGTACATTCCGAAAACAATTCTTATAATCCAAGTGTCTCGCATATAGTAGTTCATAAACAACAGTATTCCCGCTGCGAAATATAGCATAATTGGAATGCTAATCAAGGGTGGTATCCAAATCGGTCTTTTCATTTTCGTCCTCCGGATCGCCGACATAAGGGCGCTTAATAAATTCTCTTATTTGTTGGTAAACCTTGTTATTTGTAAATGCTAAAGCAGTTGCTATAATTAAACATATCGCTCCGGCAAATCCTGGTGCTCCACCAAACACTGCAGAAATAGCAAAGAATACACATGCTCCACCGGTGAAGAAGCCAGCAAGTATACAAATGATTGTGTATGAAAATAATTTGTGTTCCATGGCCATTTTCTCATTCAACATATTCAAATACCTCCTTTCAAAAAGTCCAATTGGTTTCTTTCAATTATTAATATATATAGATAGAACATATTAATATAGTTTATTAAGTTTGAAGGAGGGGTTAATCATGGCAGATTTCGAATTAGCATATGAAAAAACAATGGGACATGAAGGTGGTTGGGTAAATGATTCAACTGACGCAGGCGGAGAAACATACAAAGGTATTTCAAGAGCATATAATGGAGACTGGAGTGGGTGGGCGATTATTGATTATCATAAAGGAGATTCAGACTTTCCATCTTGTTTGGATAATATTGTTGGTTTACAAAATAATGTCAATAGTTTCTATAAAGAAAAGTATTGGGATGTCAATCGCTTAGATGATGTTGATGATCAAGATATTGCTGAAGAGATGTTCGACACTGGAGTTAATATGGGTGTTGGTAGAGCTGCAAAGTTTCTTCAGAAGTCCTTGAATTATTTAAATAGGAATGGTTCTTTATATGATGAGCTTACTGTTGATGGAGCGATTGGTCCGGCATCATTGGGTGCTTTGAATATTGTACTGGATGATGGGGATGAAAGGGTATTGCTTACAATGTTGAATGTTCTTCAAGGTCAACATTATATGAGCTATATGGATAACTTTCCTCCACAGAAAAAATATGCTAGAGGTTGGTTTAAGCGAGTTAAATTATAGTGGCAAAAAATCCTGGGGCGAAAGCCCCTTGGTTTTTTCGTACGTCTGTTAATGTTTCCCGCACCACCAAGCCTACCTTGATTGTTAATAAATAACCCTTTCCCACATTAGTACTAGACATCAAAAGTTTTCCCTTTTTTGACACCTCCACATATGTTGAAAAAATGAGTGTCTCCACACACTCATTTGGTTGGCCAGGCTGGTCGGGTACATTAGTTTTCTATAGTTACCACACTTGGTTCGTTCGGATAAACGCCGACTTGATCATAATGAACCATCGGTTTACTGGCCGTTTTCATGCTTGCGGAGTATATTGCTCCGCCGAAAGATAAGCAAATTCCCAAAATCATTAGAATTGTATCCAAGTCCAACATAAACACCTCCATTATTAAAAGTTTAAAACCTGGTCCCATGTTAGGCCACAGGACCAGGCCATTAAGGAAGAAGCATTTCGATGAAGAAATTCCTCTTAGTTATTAATATATATAGTTCATTATTTTTATATTGAGAAAGTTGGTCAAATATTTTTTTAGAACAAATAATAAATTGAATTATGTTTTGTGAGGACAGACTAAATGAGGGTATTACCGGTTCTGTTTTTAGTTATATCTCTTTTGTTATTACCATCTATCTCATTTTGTAGAGATGTTAAGAAATATACTGTTGAATATAATACATACATGATAGAAACTTTAAGTAAAGAATTATATATGTTTGTTGAAAGTGTTGAAGGTCTAGAAAATAATTGGTCAAATAGAAAACATATAATGGCCAAAATGTTTGATATTATTGATAAGTATAATTGCAGCGGAAAGTTATATGTTATAAATCGAGGTCTTGATGTGAAATTAACAGATGATAAAATTTCACATTTATTAATTACTATATTTCTTATGAACTCTCTTGGATTTCTGGACAGTGTTATAATGCAATTTGATGTTGATGCTATCAAGAAGGGCGACCCGATAAAAATACAGTCAAATAGAACAAAAACTTAGGGGGAATTATGGGTTTGATGTGCGAAGAAATTAATCTATTATATATTGAAGACGACCTAACTATTGTTGAGTTAATAATAGATATGCTTAAGGTATATAAACACACTGATTTCAAAGTTGATCATGAGATTAATCTAATAGATGCAATTAAATTATTAGATTCTAATGAATGTAAATATGATGTAATTTTATTAGATCTAATGCTCCCTAATAGTGAGGGACTGGATACTTATAAAAAAGTTCGTGATTTTTGTCAAGACATTCCAATTGTTATAATATCAGCGTATGAAGATATTGCTTGCCAATGTGTCAAATTAGGAGCACAAGATTATATATTAAAACCTGATTTAACATCAGGATTGATTGTCAGATCTTTAAAGTATGCAATAGAAAGAAAAAGACTTGAAAGTGAGCGAGTATTAGCTGAGAATCAATTTAGGGACGTTATAAATAACACTCCTCTTGGAGTTCACATATATGAGCTATTAGATGGGGAATTGTATTTCTGTGGTTATAATCCAGCAGCTGATAAGATTTTAAATATAGATCATGCATCTTCATTAGGAATGAAAATTCTAGATGCATTTCCAAATGTTGGAACTATTAGGGATGAGTACATTAAAGTTATTGAAAGTGGTGAACCATGGAGAGATGACCTAGTTAATTATGAAGATGAAAATATTAAAGGTGTTTTTTCTGTATATGCTTTTAGAACTGGAGTGAATAAAATGGCAACAAGTTTTGAAGATGTTACATTTAAAACTAAAATGGAAAATGATTTAAAAAAGAGCGAAGAAAAATATAGAAATTTAGTTGAAGTTACTAAAGCAGTGATGTATGAGATTGATTTTAGAACACTTAGATTTACTTATGTCAATGATGAACTCTGTCGATTAAGCGGATGGACTAGAGAAGAGCTTTTGTCGATGAGTCTAACTGATTTATTGACTTCAAGAAGTTTAAGAGACTTTGAAGATAAATTAACTGCTTTAAAATATGGAAAATATATATCAGCAACTCATGAATTTGAAGGGCATGTCAAAAATGGTGATGTATTTTGGATGTTGGTCACATCTACTTATAAAGAGGATACTCATGGAAATGTTGTAGGGGCAAGTGTTGTTGCTATTGATATAACTAAAAAGAAACAAGCTCAACTTGAAGTCAAACAGAAAGAAGAAATGATATTTAATAATCTTGAGATAAGGATTCAAGAATGGAGAGAAGAAATAACTTTAAAATCTATAGCTACTAAAGCAAAACTTGATAAGATAAGTTTAAATATTAATTCGATGAGCAATGGAGAGGTGCATCAATGAACGGGAGCTCAGATATAATTCTAAAACTGTTTGATACGTTGAAGGATTCAACAGATAAGAATGAGAGGACTGTACAGGCTCTTATTAATCAACAACAAACTTTAGTTGATAATGTTACACATATGCCAATCGACGAAATTAAGCAAGATATAAAAGATCATGTAATATCAGCACGAGAAGAAAGAAAAGACATTTCAGATAAAATTCAAAAGATTGACCTTAAAGTTACTAAGATGATAATAACAGTACTGGTAGCATTTGCTATTATAACTGGAGGTTATTATTTTTTGAAAGCTTCGGTCGATCATATAGAACAAAGTCCCATTCATCAAAGTAGCAAACCATAAAGAAAGGAATAGAGAATGAACATCAAGAAGGTATTAAAACTAGAAGCGGAAACCCTATCGAAAAATAAATATGTAGGAAATAAACAAATTTCAGACTTTGTGCTATCATTAAAAATGGCAGATGGTCATATACACCACGTTACACCAGACAACGATCAGGTAGCAAATGAGTTAATTGAAGATGTTATATCAGAATCAACTCTTTCTATGGTCGCCTCAAGATCAAGCTCTCAAGAAATCCCTGAACAAGTAGTATTCCATAATCGCCAGGCGTTCGGTGATATTTTAACAATGACTTCAGCGATAAGAGATTTCAAAGCTGCATTTCCAAGTACGAAGGTTGGGGTAACTACAACTGCGATGCATATTTGGGATCACAATCCTAATATTGATCATTCATTTAGAGACAATAAACATGAAGTAAAAACTGGACCTGCGTTTTTGACGAATAAATCTAATCGTTGGAATCTTCATATGTGTAATGCTTTTAGATTAGACATAGAAAATAAACTTGGATTAACATTTCAACAAGGTCCTATAACTCCTGATATATGGATGACACGGGAAGAGTATAATAGAGATCCATTAATTGATGGTCCATATTGGATTTTTATTTATGGCGGTGAACCTGGTTGGCCATCTAAACAATATCATCGTTGGCAAGAGGTTATTGATATACTTGTAAAAGATGGTATTAGAGTTGTTCAGTTAGGAGTAAAAAATCATCCCTACCCAAAATTAAAAGGAGTTATTGACTATGTAGGGAAAACGGAGGATAGAAATCATGGCATCAGAGATCTTTTTAACATCTTCTTACACTCTCAAGGCTCCCTGGGACTTGTTAGCATGCACATGCATCTTAGTGCTGCCTTTGGTAATCCATGTGTGGTCCTGGCTGGAGCTCGTGAACCAGCATGGTTTACGAACTACTTTGGGCACCAATACATTCAAGTAAATGGATCAATGTTTTGTGCTCAAACATCTGCATGTTGGGCATGCAAGTTAGAAGGATGTAAAAATTTAGCAGAACCAAAGATTATTATGGAAGGTCATAACACAAAGAAGGTTCCAAAATGTGTTGATATTATTGAACCAGAAGAAATTGCAGAAGGAGTAAGGAAATATTATAAAGGTGGGCGATTAGAATATGGTAAAAAGATTCCAAATAAGTTTTTTAAGAATATTGCTGATAAGGCAAGAATATTTGTAGCTCCGAAACCTGAAGCAGTTGATGAAGCTTTATTAAAAGAGTATGGTTTTGAATGGGGTTCAGGATCAATCACGGATAGAGATTGGATTTTTATCAAAGATATCTTCAAGGAAGAGAATATTCAATTGGTTGTTGAGTTTGGAGCTGGTCTTTCTACCTTATTAATGGGAAGTCTATTGGGGCATAATGTTAATAAGATGATTACTTATGAAACTGCTGATGGTTGGATTAAGAAAATAGGTAATCTGGCTGATCCAAAGAAACATGATATACGAAAATGGGATGGTAAAACTGTTCCTATGAGAGAATATGATATTCCACATTTCGATTTAGCGTTTGTTGATGGACCTGCTGGTGGTGAAAATCGTGAGTGGTCAGTAAAATATTCATCTGAATTTGCTGATCATGTTATTGTTCATGATGCTGGTCGTGTTCCTGAGAGAAAATGGCAAGCAAAATATTTAGAGAAAGATTTTGAAATGGTTTCTAAAGGTGGCCACAGATGCCACTATTGGAAAAGAAAGAAATTGATTGAACCTGAACCTTTAATTGAAGAATTAAAGGATGGAAAACCAACTGCTAAGATGGTTACAACCACAAGAGGATATGGTGGGTCTGAAAGATCGACAATTAACATAATGCAGATGCTATTAGATAAGGGATATAATGTCGAATTGGTTCCTACTGGTGAAATGTCTGGAGAATATCAAAAGAATATTCCAAAAGGAGTTTTAGTTGCCAAGAGTTTTGAGAGGGTTAA
>Ga0114923_10000689_pt1 | contig 25265 bp, 55 predicted proteins | sample SumtaG_FD_89578 | JGI IMG/M metagenome (GOLD analysis project Ga0114923, IMG submission 89578) | Deep subsurface microbial communities from Indian Ocean to uncover new lineages of life (NeLLi) - Sumatra_00157 metaG | ecosystem: Environmental > Aquatic > Marine > Oceanic > Sediment | place: near...
ACAGGGTTAGTGTTCCTATGGAGATCATGAGATTGCAGGGTTGGCGTAAAGGAACTGAGTTAATTTGGATTTATAACCCTAAACGCACTTACATAAAAGTAGTAGCAAAGGAGGAATAAACAGTATGATAAAATTGGGATATGTAGGCATACAAGCTATATTACTAGTTATGTTTTACGGATTCAATGTAACTATGCCTTTATGGGTGATGTGGTTTCCAACAATAATACTAGCAGTATTTTTATTAGCTATTATAATAATATTTGTCATGGGATTAATAGTAGAACTAATAACATAAGGAGGAATAAGAGAATGGGTTTAGATGATGATGATGAAACACAGAAAGGAAAGAAAGACTTTTTTGGAATGATTAAAAAGTATTGTGTTAACTGTGACCAACGAATTGGTTTTATGGCAGGCACACAAGGCTATGAGTTTAGAGATGGTACTTACTGTCAGAAATGCGCTAAGATCAGACATAACCAGGACGTTGACAACTTGACGAGAACGAGGAGAAGTAGGTGATTTTTAAAGATCCTACTTTCTGGGTTGGTTTTGTCGGAGGTTGGATTTTTTTAACAGTGCTTGCGGGGTTGTGGGAGATGTTTCGTTGGTATAAACAAATGGAAAAACAAGAAAAAAGAAACCAGAACAAAAACAAGAAGGGGAATTAATTTAAATTATTAAAATCATAAAAAGTGTCATATCAGCGGATGTGACCAATGAAAACAAAGGAAAGGTGTGAGAACCATAAGTATTTACCAGAACATGGTTGGAATTATAACATACAATATTGCCAACATTGTGGGAAAGTATATGTACCGTTTGAAACGGTTAAACAACCTTTCCTGAAAACACTAGGATGGACCAAGGGAAAATGAGAATTATAATGGATTCAGCAACGAAAAGAATTGCAATACAATGCGATGATGAGCATGAGTATTTTAGTTTAACAATGGACTTGGCTGAAATACAAGCGGAATGGGATAGTGCAGCAAAAGAACACGAAGAGACATGAAAGGAATATTATTAATTGGAATTTGTATATTGTTGTTGGTTCAGTTTATGGGTGCTTCGTTGACTGATGATTTGGTGGTTTATTATAGTTTCGATGATAATTATGCCTCTGATGGTCGTGTTTATTATGATGTGAGTGAATGGTATAGTTATTTGACTCAGGATGAGATTAGAGAAATATATAATGAGGGGTTAGGTGTTCCTTATCCTTTTAGTGTTGTTGGGAATAAGATTATTCCTAAAGGTTGGAGTTGTGTGGAGAGTGTTTGTTATCAGGTTGTTGAATCAGAGCCTGAATATAATTGGACCTGCACATATAAAATCTGCTACGCAATAAGTAAGGAGGAGAAAGAAAAAGTAAGATGATAATGATAATTGGTTCAACACCTTGGCAAGTCTTAAGTATTGCAGTAATAGTTTTGGGATTTTGTTATTGTTGTAAAGAATGTAAGGAAAGTGTATTTACAAAATGAATAATACAATTAGAAGATGGAAATAATGACGGGTTTTTGGGTTGGAGTTTCAATAATTCCAACAATGTATGTTTCAGTTAAAACATTGGTTTGGTTATTAATATGAAAGAAATAATTAATGAAATTGGATACGAACTTGAGATGTTAAAGAATGACAAACATTACCCTATTGATATTGACAAATGTTTACAATTACTTAAAAAATTAAAGGAGCAATAGTTGAGATGGTGAAAATAAGAACAAATGGAATTAAAGAAAGTAGAATTATTTTTTTAATAGTTTTTATTGTAAGTTTTATTATTACAAAAGTATGGTATGATTCAATATTAATCGCAAGTATACCTGCTTTACTATATTGGATGTTAAGTAATATTACAACAAACGAGGGTTAATTAAGATGATGGAAATTAAAATAGATAGGGAAACATTTGATTATGAAGAAATCAACGGTCAGCTCTATATGAGAGCTAAAGGTATGGTTGAAGCAATTTGTAATATGATTTCCGATGAAGAAGAAGTTGACGAATTACTTGAACAAGGATTAGGCATTGATAGAAAGGGAGAAAGAGTATAGAGGGATAATTTATTATGAACGTTAAAAAAGCAGAATTGGAGATGATGATGAAAGAGTTTTGGGCTCTTAGTAATAATGATCATTGTGAGAATATGACAATTATATTTCTCACTAATTTAGGTTATGATGATGAAGAGATAAGACAAGTTTTAGACTTACATTATAATGAAAAGTTACCCTCCATAAGTCATGATGATTACAAGAATTATGAGGAAACGTTAGAAGGATATTAGAGGATTAATTATGTCATGTGGAAATTGTGAATTAAAAAATTGTAAATGCTTGAAACAAGCAACCCAAAACTTAACAGGATGTATTATATGTTTCCATTGTGGATTATGTGTAGAATGTCAAGGACATCAAGATGATTGCAAAAGAAATGAGGAATAATTTATTATGAAATGTGATTGTTGTTTTAAAGAATTGAAAAGAAGTCCAACAGGTAACTTATTGTTTGTTGGATTAGATGGCTATAAGTTTTGTAGCAACAAATGCAGGAGAAATATGTGAGGATTAATTAAAAATGCAAAAGACACATTTATTTGGAGAGATTATCGGAGAACAACATAAGACTTGGTTGAAGTTTTATGTTGCTTGTGGTAAACTAATAGATAAAGAATTTGTAACTGATGATTCAGAAGAAGTTAGTTGTAAGAATTGTTGGAATGTTTATGCAAATCACTTCAACAATATATGAGGAGATGTTTACAAATGAAAAATAAGAAATCAACAGAAGGATATGAGGATTGGACAAGAGATGATTTGGTTAGTGCCACTGATAGTTATTTGGAACTCTGTAATGAATTACATGAGTTATCTGAATGTGTTCCACAGAAAGTATGGGATAAGATTAATGACTTAGTGTATAGTCATTTTGAACCATAAAACCAGGAGATGTTTACAAGATGAAATGTAACAAAGGACATAGGACAATGGTAGGATGGAGAGGCATTGAGTATTGTGATGAATGTGCCTCTGCTGGAGATCAAAAACACAAGAGATACTGGTGAATATGAAAGAAAACAAAGAGTTAAAGAAGCATACGAAAAAGAGTTTAACAGTTCAACCAAAAAGTAAAATGAATCAAATAAAGTTTAGCAAGGAATATAGAAAACTTCACAGACAGAAGTTCGCCACTTTGTTAAAAGTAACACAATTAGGTTATCCTCAACTTCATGCAGATTTGATAGAGTATGATACTAGAGCATTAGATGGAAGTTATTATCCTTTGCCTAAAACAATGTTACTTCATTTAACATTCTTAGGAGATAAAGAGATTCCCTTCTGTACTATCAGAAGACATACAACTAAGAAATGGGGTTACTACAAATCTCTTGAAGGTCAAGAGTTTAAGATTATAAGAACATGGGAAGAGGGATAGGAAATGGAATTAACAATTTATGAAACTTGTGATGGAGAAATGTGGACGGAAGCTCATATGTATTGGGAGTTCATAAAATCAATAGATATGTGTAAAGAATATTATCTTTGGGAAAAAGCAATAATAAAACAACATATAGATGTAAAAGATTAAGATTTAACAGTTGAGACAAAAAGTAAAATGGAAAAAAAGAATGCAACAACAATATATAAGTTTGTTTTGAAAGAAATAAATGGTTGGTCAGATGAAGAAGTAGATGAACTTCTTCAAGAAGATATTGAATGTGATCCGCTATTTGAAAAAATAATGGAAATAAAATAATCAGGGTTAACAATACGGCCCAAAAGTAAAATGGAAGATAATGATTCAAAGGTGGAGTTTGTGAAGAAAGTGGGTGATGTTGAGGTTTACCAAAACAAAAGTTTAACAATTAGTTCACTAGATGTTAAACGTGATTTTGCTAAATACCTAGAACCTGAACAAATAAACGATGTGCTAGCTAACATGCCAGCAAGTAGAGATCGTATGATGTGCATAACCTTGTGGATGAGTGGTATAAGGGTTACTGAGTTGATTAATATTAAGAAGAAGGATTTGGACTTCAAGAACCAAGTAATGACTGTTAGATGGCAGAAGAACAAAAAATGGAATAACCGCAACGTTCCTTTACATCAACAGCTCAAAGATATGCTATACATATACAGCGGAGCAAGCAACGAAGAAACACTACTATTCTCAATCAGCAGACAACGAGTATTTCAAATAACAAAGAACTGGTTTGGTATAAGCCCACACCAATTCAGGCATAGCTTCGCAGTAAACTTCCTAAGGCAAACAAAAGACATAGTTACGTTACATCATATATTAGGGCATAGCAAGATACAAACAACAATGGAGTACTTGAAGATAGTTCCAATAGATCAAGCAAGAGTACTAGAAACAGTAAAATTCACATGAAAGGAGATATAAAAGAAAATGCACATACATAGGTTTTATAGGAGTAGTTGGGAAGAACATGGAGCAATGCCAGAAGAAGTTTATTTGATGAAAAAAGATGATAGACCAACAGTTAGAAAGTGTAGATGTGGACTTTACAAATACATAATAAGTAAACAAAAGGTGAAATGAAATGAATGGATGGAAATTTGATATGGGAGAAGAACTAAAGGATAAAATCTCTGGATTCAAAGGCGTTGTTGTAGGTCGTAGTGAATATATTACAGGGTGTAATAGATATGTACTTCAACCGAAATGTGAGAAGAATAAAATGGCTGAACTACCAGAACCAGTAGAGTTAGATGAAACTACACTTGAAAGAACAAAAGCAAAGAAGAAGCCATTAGAAAAAACTATGACAGGACCTTTACCAACAAGAGGAAAAAAATGGTAAAGAAAGAATCGCAATATGATTATACTAAGAAAGAATGTAAGGAGATAGGTGAAGTAAACTTGGGTGTTTGTACGAGTGGGGAGTTCAGGCGTGATCCTAAACACTTACTGTTCAAACTAGCCAGATATAAGTTCGTGGCTAAAATGTTTGATGGTTTCGATACGGTGTTGGAGGTTGGGTGTGGAGATGGAATAGGCGCATGGCTCGTACAAGAAGGAGTAGGGAATTTGATAGCTATTGATTTTGATGATGAGTTAATAAAGAGTGCTGAACGAAGGCAGGATAAATATTGTCATGTAGGATATTTACAGAGTGTTGATTTGAGTAATATAACTACAGGACTTTATCAGGGTGTGTTTGCTTTAGATGTACTCGAACATATAAGAAAGGATGATGAGAAAGAATTCATACTAAACATGAAGAATGCTCTTGCATCTAATGGTGTGTTGATTATTGGTAGTCCTAGCCTTGAGAGTCAACCTTACGCTAGCAAACCTAGCAGGGAAGGGCATGTGAATTGTAAGACAGGACAGGAACTAAAAAGTTTATTCCTAGAACACTTTGATAATGTGTTCTTATTCGGAATGAATGATGAAGTATTACACACAGGATACAACAAAATGTGCCACTACAACCTTGTAGTATGCACAGGAAAGAGGGAAGGTTGAGTGTGTTGTTGTTTTGGGGTGGAGTAATACTGCTTGTATTATGGATGTTTAAAACATTCCTAAGAACGGAAAACTAGAAACAATGAAAAAGGGTCAGATTGGAATTATAGATTATAGTATTCCTTTATTTTGGGGAATGCTTACGATAACTATATTTTCGATATTAAAAATAATATCATAGGAGAAGAAATAAGATGGATGAGAAAATAAAGTATATGATTTGGAGTATAGTTACTCTTTTTGGAGTTGCTTTGTTTGTAAGTTCAGGAATTTATTTACTTTCATTTGGTGCGGGATACTTGACATATCTTAATCTTTTAAGTATTATACTTATGTTTTTTGGATTTAAAGGAGTAATGAAAGAATGAAAGATACAATAATGATATTTATTGACAGCTTAACTTGGGAAGGAGTTGAACAAATGCCTTACCTTAATAGCTTAAAGAAAAAAGGTTTTAACACTACAATAAAATCTACCATACCTGCTAACACAAGCGTAGCAAACCCATCATTCACCTATGCATTATCACCAGGTGAAACAGGAATTATTAGTAGTAAGATTAATGATAAAATATTAAATTATAAAATAATTCCTGTTTCACCTTTCTGGGATAAACTAGGTAAAAGTTTAATTGTTGGTTTGTGTATAACTCATCCTCCATTTATTAAGAATGGCGTTATGGTTGTTGGCGAATTACCTGATCCTAAATTTATATCTTATCCTTATAATAATTTCTTTAAAGACTTTCATTGCTATAGGGAAAAAATGTTAGAGTTACAAAAAGATCCTTTAAATAATGGTGCTAAGTTAGTATCGATTTACAATGCTACATCTAACTTACAATACTCTTTATTCAAACAACATTACCAAGAAAATAATTTTGACTTTGCTATATTCAGGTTTTATGTTACTGATGAAGCTCAACATTTCATTTCTTATAATCAAGAATATTTAAATTTAGTTTACAAATATGTTGATGATAAGTTAAAAGATGTTGTCACTAGTTTTCCTGATAAAAACATAATATTCTTTTCAGATCATGGTTATGAAAGAACACCTGATAAAATATTCTATATTAACACATGGTTAATGAAAAAAGGTTATTTGAAAGTAAATCCAATATTACTACCTTTGTTAGCTGTAGGTCAGAAGATAGTCGAGAAAACATTACCTTTATCATTTCTTGGTAAGATATTACAAAAGAAAAACGAGTTTAAAACTTTAAAGGATGATTTAACCGATGAATATAATTTGAGGTTGCCTGGTATTAATTGGAAGAAAACAACAGCTTATTTATCTAAGCCTTGGGGGATCTCTTGTGATGATCCTGATAAGTTAATTATAGACATGCAAGAATTAATTAAGCAAGGGATTGTTAGAGAAGTATATAAGAAAAAGGATTTGTACAAGGGCAGTAAACTTCATTTATTCCCTGATATCATATTCACTTTAAATGGTAGTGAGTATGCTAGTGTCAGACCTAACTTAGGATATAAGTTATTTGGCAAGTTAAAACCTACAATGAGTGGACACCATGACCATTATAATAAAGGTATTTTCATAGCAACCGGACCTGATAAAAACAAGTTTAAAGATGTTGTTAACATATGGGATATAGGCACAATCATGATTAAAGAAAATTGGAGGAATTAGAAAATGAATAAGAAGCAATTAAAAGATTTAGGAACAAAAGAATTAGTAGACCTAGTATGTAGTGCAGCAGAAGAACTAGAAAGCAGACTAGACGAGGACAAAGGCAGAGCAAGAAGCAGTGGTGGTAATCCAGAACCTGTTGATAAGAAACCAAGAGATCCTTGGGCAGGAGCAGAAGGACTGTTCAGCAACCAAGGACTATAGTATGGGTGACCTAGCATATACATTCGTATACATAGGAGTAGTGTTCGCAATACCAGTACTACTATACTTTTGGTGGGTAATGCAAAAATAAGATGATAATAGAATACATGCAGACGAAAGTAGATTGGGGTATAGTCTTCGTAATATACCTAGTCTTATTTCTACTCTGGTACTCGTATAAAGGATATAAGGAAGTAGATGAATAAAATTAGAGGTAAGGTCGTGCTCCCTGACTCTGGTTTAAAAGAGCGTTTTTTAATGTAGAAAGAAAAATGAAAAGAGAAGGGGGTAAAATCTTATTTTTCCATTTTTAAAGTTGGGTAGGTATATTCAGGGAGCACGAACCTTCAACAGTTCCACAATGACAGCAGTGAAAATAAAACATAAAAAAAATATTATCCCCTGAGGAAAAAGGACATTAAACCTCAAGGGAACATGGCAAATAAAAGATAGTAAGAGTTCTTACTATAGTCCTCCCTGTCTAAATCTAAGGAAACCAAAGACACCGACAAGTACAACAAGTACAACTCCTAATCCAATCATCAAACCAATTAAATCATATTGTTCGAAGATCTCTGCAATACCGCTAGTGGCAGCAGTTGTAAGATTTCCAGCTACATTCGTTTCGTTCACAGCAGGAGCGACGCTTGGACTAGTACCAATCTGGTCTATTAATACAACCATGATAATACCAATAACAGCGGATAGTCCCATCAATAGAACGGCGTTTGGTAGTGAGGATAATCCTACTTGACCTTTCTTATTCAGTTCTTTTTGGAATAGCTTTTTCATCAATAATACCTCCATAACAATTTATTATTTTTTTTGAATGTGAAAGTTAAAATAAAAAAAATCCTCCTAATATAATATAGGAGGGAAATCTTTTTCATAGTAATTTCGTTTACTGTTTTTACAGTCCGCCTTGCCTAAAACGCAAGAAACCGAAAACACCAACTAATACTACTAATACAACTCCTAATCCAATCATTAGACCAATCAAGTCATATTGTTCGAAGATCTCTGCAATACCTGTAGTTGCGTCTTCTGTGATATTGACAGCAGCGCTAGTTGCACTAACGGAGTCACTAGTACCAATCTGGTCTACTAATACAACCATGATAATACCAATAACAGCTGCTAATCCCATTAACAGAACAGCATTCGGTAAAGATGAAAGACCGACTTGACCTTTCTTATTCAGTTCTTTTTCGAATAGTTTTTTCATGTATGTTAACACCTCAACCATTCTCTATTATTCACAAGTATATAAAAGTCAGTAACGTTTTTGTAACAACCTTGTAACACTAATTTTTTAGTTTTCGAAAATATTAAATATTAGTATACCCAAAGAAAATAACATGGTACAGTTAGTAGTAGAAAGATTACCACAAGCAAGAAGCGCAGAAGTTAGAATTTCTAGAAGACAACTAACAGCAACAAGCGGACCGTCAGGAACTGTACCAGTAGAAGATAGTTTTGTTATTGATGTAACTGAAAAAAGAGCAGCAGAACTATTAGCAAGACGTAACCCTAGATTTCCAAATCAAGGTGCTAAACAAAAATTCTTATCACAATTAGAAAGTGAAACAGTTGTTCCAGCAGAAATAGGAACAGCAGTATCAGGAGAAGTAGCAGCGGGTTTCGGTAGAGCAAGAGTTAAAAGCGAAGCTCAAAAAAGTAGAGAGCAAGCTGCTGCTGAAGAAAGAATAAGTGAACGTGGAGAACGAGCTAGAGCCAGAACTGCAAGGCAACCAGGACCGGAAACGGCAGTAAGTGTTGGTCAAGATATAAGCGAGAAACTCGCAGCAAGAGGGGTAAGTACATTCATGGGTAGACCTATAAGCGATAGAGGTCCAAGAGAACCAAGTATGCCGAGAGATACTGGTTTAGAACGTGTACAAGGAGAAGCGTTCAGATCAGTTAGAGCAGCAGCGCCTATTGGTATTGGTGATGGTGGGCAACAAGTAACAGCGGAAAGCGAAGCTGACTTCGCTGAGTTTGAAAGAAGAGTTGCTGCGCAAGAACGTAGACAACGTGCTTTTGAGGAAAGTCAAGCACCAGGTTTAGAAAGAATACAAGACGTATCAAGTTTAATAACATTTGGCGGAGGAATTCCAGTAGAACAACGTGGAAGAGTAGGAAGGTTCGCCCAAGAAGTCACTAGTAATATATTAGGGATAGTTCCAGGAGCACTAGGTATAGGTGCAGGTGTCGCAGCTGGTGTTGAGAAAGAATTAATCATAAGAGACATTGGTAGAGTTACTCCTGAGTTAGGAGAACAAGCAAGATTAGAGAGAAGAAGGGCTAGAGAAACAGGAGGACCTATAGCTAGAAGGCAAGTAAGTAAACCAAGCACGTTAGCAACTATAGGTGTGTTTGCTGGATTACAAGCAGGAACAGCAGCGAGAATAAGAGCAGAAGGTGTTAAGATACCTGAAGGTAGCGGAGTGCAAGTATTGGGAGGACGACAAGTAGTTACACCTAAAGGACAAGCAACCGTAGCAGCTGTTAAAGTCGCAGGAAGAGCAGGAAGAACACCCTTTCAATTAGCAGGCAAAACAAGACAAATAGTAACTAAAGCAAAACCAGTAGGCCTAGAAACAAGAACAATCCTAAGAGGCAAAGCAGGAGCTAAACCTATTGAAGTAATTCAAGTAAGTAAAGGAATTGCACAGCCAGGAAGAGCACAACAAATAAGCCTTGCTAAAATTAAAGTAGGTCGATTGGGTAGAAGTAAAATATTCAAGACAGGAGAGAAAAGTATAAGCCAACAAGTAGCCCAAGTAAGAAGTCAAAAACCGTTCATTGTCAGAGACATCGCTAATATTAAAACAACACAATTCGCCATAAAAGGAAGTCAAGCACAAGCAGTAAGTAGAGCAACAGGAATACAAGTTAGAGATCTTGGTTTTCAAAGAGGAGCAATAACATTCAGCAAAATAAAAGCAGGTGGTGTTAGAGTCACAGGAGAAGGACCAGTATTCAAACCAGTAACAAGCAAACAAATAGCCCAATTATTTCCTAAAGTAGGAAGACAAGCAATCATACCAAAACCAACCCCCCCACCAAAAACAGGAGTTACTACTATTCAACAAGTAATAACAGAACCTGTAACAACAATCCCACCTGGACAAATAGCAGGTTTGCTCGGTAGACAAGCAGGACAAGCTATTATACAAGCAAGAGCAGCAGCTGTAGCCCCAACAGTAATTACCTTAGCAGCACCAAGCGTAGTAGCTAGACCTCGTGCTAGAAGAAAGGTCACTCCTATAACTAGACAAGTTCCTATAACAGAACCAAGAATAACACCAGCAGTAGCTCCTCCTCAAGTTATACCTAAACAATTACAAGTTCTTGATGTTGGACCAGCTTTACAACCACCTAAAACCATACCAAGAGTTACACCTAGGCAAGCAGTAAGACCTATACTAAGTACTATTCCTGCACAGGAAATAGCTCAGCGTCAAGCCGTAGTACCTGTCACCCCTTTCTCTCCTATAACTGCTCCACCAATAACCCCTGTCGCTCCTAGAGCAGGTGTGTTCCCTGGTGCATTACCTCCTATTCCTATTATATTCCCTCCAAGTGGAAGGGTTAAAGGACCGCCGTTTGCAGGAGTACAAGAGTTCCCTGGAGCGCCAGGTCTTGCGGAAAGTGTGTTTGGTATAGCAGGACCAATAAAAGCAGGTAAAGTAGTAACTCCTTTCGAAGCTAGACCTATTAGTTTTGAAGCTAGACGATTACAAGACATATTAATATTAGGAGGTGAGCCAAGTGGTATTCGTAAAAAGAGTAAGAAAAAAGTTTCGAGAAACGTTCCGTCAACCAGTAAAAAGAAAAAGCGTAAAGTCAAGGGTTAAACCTTTACAGAGAAAAGATTCTCCACTATTCAATCTTGCTAAGACTGATGTTAGTTTTATCACAGGAGAAAGAACTGTAGCTGAAGCATTCCCAAAGAAGAGGAAGCCTAGGAAGAAAAAAAGAAAGTCAAGAAGAAAAACATCAAGGAGGTGAAAAAATAAAATGGTAATAGGAACAGTATTAGGATTAGGAAAAGGAGGAAGCGCAACCGTACTATCAAGCAAGATAGTAGCAAAAGTAGGAGGGTCACCAAACCTACAAACAAATATCCAGCAAGGATTTACTAGGATAAGCAGTAGCTTTCCAACAGTAGGAAAACTAACAGCAGCAAACCTAAGTATTAAAACTTTGAATAAAACTTTCAACCCAACAAGGAAAAGGAGGAAAAGATAAAATGCCAAGACTTAATTTAGCAGGAAGAGGATTACCAAGAACAAAGAAAGGAGATAAGATATTGCTCATTGATAGAGGCAAAGGATTTGATGCATTCAAAGTACCACCAAAAAAAACAACCAAAAAACGGAGGAAATAAAAATGCCAGGAAACGGAAAAACACGAAAAGAAATAAGAAGTAAATTAAACCCACCAATAGAAGAACTAGATAGAGTAGCAGGAGAATTCTTAAGTAGAAACGTACGAAGATCTCCATTCGGACAAACAAAAATAAGAAAGTAAAAAACAGTAAAATGATTACAAGGGGGTATCACAATCAAAATGGAACAAGAACAAGACGATTTAGGTTATGTAGCAAGAACCATGATGAACATGGGTATGAACAGCCAAAGCCAATGGCAAGTAGATCCTAGCGACATTAGATTATTCGTAGAAGAAAGTTTAAAAGGACAAAGAACAATAACCACGACCAGAATATTATACAAAGTAACAGAGGGTGAAGAAGAAAAATACTTAACAGGATTCTACGCAGAAGACGACGAAGAAGCACAAGAACTATTCGAAGAAACCATGCAAAGAGAAAACCTAAACCCATTAAACTACACACTACAAAAAACACAGAAAATAGAAACAACCACAGTAAGCAAACCAATAAAAGACGCACTAGTAAACGCTACAGGTGCATACCACCTACTAAGCATTATCGAAACAATATTTAGCAGAATAGGATACATGAGTAAACTAGACAGTAATGAAATTAATAATATAGCATGGGACGACGTACTCGTACCATTAGTAACAAGTATGATGGTCAACCATGTCAAGTATGGTATAAAGAAAGGTAGTAGAAATGAAATCTTAGGACTAATACTAAGCACAACATTCCTAATATTAAAAAGTAGTACGGGAGGATGGACAGGAGACAGGTTCGCAGGAGCAGTTAAAGAAACCATCTACAGTACAGGAGAACCACAAAGAAACAAGAAATGGGGGGTATTATAAGGAAATGGCAGCAATAGACATAGCAAGCATCGGACTAACAAAAACAAACTTACTAAGCGGAGGTATGACATTCATAGTGTTCATCATCTTCATACTCTTAGCATCAGCAGGCATAGGATTTGTCATGTGGCTAAGTAGATATAGAATGATGATTTTTGTTGAAGAAAGAAGAGGAAATAGCGTAATAGAATATCTTACAAGGGGAGGTATCATTGTCAACAATAAGAGTGGAGTTAAAGAACTTGTAGTTTGGAGAGGTAAATGGAATTGGAACTTACCATTACGAAGTGAAGTTCCAGATAACAAGTATTTCAGGATTAACAGTAAAGGAGCAAAGTTCTTAAGAATAATCAAAGACAGCGTGGATACATTCAAGGTAGTAACCAACAGACAGATCAACCATTCAAAAACTTTTCAGATTGAACAAACCACAGAAAATAAGCACTACAGTAATAGTTCCAATTCCAACAATAGAATATGCTGATTTACCAGCACCAGTAGACTTGGATTGGTATAATTGGGCGAGTCAAACCCTTAAAGGAATGAGTCCACGATTTAGAAATGATGTTGGTTTCTTGAGAGAAAACGCAGGGATAGTTGGTTTAGGAATGATTAGCTTTATTTTTGTTGTTATGATAATAGTAGGGTTTCAGAAATGGGAAGATGGCACAGCAAACCTGAAAGCCACAGCAGCAAGTAACGCACAATCAGTAGGATACATTACCAACGCACAGATAGCAGCAGGTGGAGTACAGGTAGTAACGCCAACTGGCGGGGTATCACAACAAATAACTCCACAAGGAGCGACGGGGTGATTAGATAATGTCATGGGAAATATTCATCGGATTAATGATATTCACTGCAACGTGGGGGTATCTTAAACTCGCTAGCATAATACAAGACGTTGAAGAAGTAGAAACACAATATGATGCATTACAAAGTACGACAGTGCAAGTCCTGAAAGTTTTATTTACATTGATGGGATTAATGACAATACTAATGGGTTTTATCATAACACCACATGTAATGAACTTAAGTATTAGTGTACAACAAAATGCGAGTAACTTTAATGCAACAGCGTTCACAATAATAGATGATCTTGTTGAAGGTTATGAGATTGCGGGTTGGTGGATATTCGTGACATTTACCATGACTAGTTTCATACTTTTGATGGCCGTAATATTCTTCGTGTATACTGATATAGGAAGTAAATTATTTTTTGGTAAAGGTAAACAGCCAGGAATTAGGGGATTGAAATTACCTAAGAAAAGATTTTAGGAAGTAATGAAGATGGGAAGAAATAAACAAATCAGAGTGGACAAAGAGTTTGATGTCATACTTAGAGAGATGGCTCAACGTGAAGACATGACTGTTCCTGTAGTTACAAAACTAATGGCTAGAAAAATGAGAGGTGATGATTTATTTTCTATTCCAATGTTTGAAAAGAAAAAGAGAAAAAAGAATGATAAGATTAAATTTATTTAAACAAAAGAAAGGTGTCGTGGCAGACATGACCATCCTTGTAATTATAGGTTTTATAATAGCAATTTTCTTAGTTATAAGTTTCATTGTTTTTTCTAGAATAGATGATAGTATTAGTGCGAATCCAAGCATTACTACAGAGCAAAGCAGTATACTTACTAATTACGTTGATGATTACGTGGCTATATGGGATACTAGTTATTTAATAATATTCTTCGGTATAGGTCTTGCTGGACTTATCTTTTTACTCTTGATAGATACTACTCCTGTATTTTATTTTTTCACATGGTTCGCTAGCATGGCTTTGTTAGTTGTTGCAGCGTTCATAGGTAATGCTTATGGTAGGTTTAATTTAGATGCTACTGTTGCTCCTTTTGCTAACCAGTTTGTTTTCATACCTTTTATATTAAGTCATTACTTAGAAATAATGGTTGTCATTAATGCATTATATGTAGTGGCGTTTTTCACTAAAGGAAGAGGTGCAATATGAATAAAAAATTATTGTTATGGATTAGCTTACTTGTATTAATAGTTCCTATATTTGCTAGTGCTGCTCCACAGGATGGTTTGGTTTTGTATTATGATTTCGATGATGATAGTTGTACTACACAAGTTGGCGTTAATAATTGTACAGTTACAGGAGCTACTCATAGTACTGCCGATCCCATTAGCGGGGGTTATTTTGAATTTGATGGTGTGGATGATTGGATAGATAGCGATGCAGCTATCGGAATAAGTGGGGTTGAAATTAGAACTATGTGTATGTGGGCTAGACCTAACATTGTTGGAGCTATTCTTAAACCTATTGGTGGTTGGGGTTTAAGCGGTGCTGCTAACCATGTTTATTATACTTTTGTTCCTGAAAGCAGTACAAGTAATATTTTCGTAGGTTGTGACGGTGGAGGATGCAGTCAGGATAGTGGTGTACCTCCTATTGTAGATCAGTGGGCTTTGGTATGTACAAGATTTGATGGAACAGACAATGCAATATTTAGAAACGGTACTCAGATAGGAACTAATTTCACTCATGCTTATGATACCGATAATACAGTATTAGACATTGGAAGAAGTCATACAGGAACTTTCTGGTTTAATGGAAGTATAGATGAAGTTGCTTTATGGAATACATCTGTTTCTCAGGCTGATCTTTTATTGTTTGCAGAGAACAGAACCTTATTCCCTACACCTCCTGTAGTTTTCAATACTAGTTTAGAACAATCATTTGTTGACAGACAAGACGCAACTATAACAATAGGAGGAGGTGAAACAACTATTATCAGCGATACATTCACAATTCCAATAAATAACAGTGATGTTTACGTTACAGGTAATTTACAACTTGTAAGTAACCAGAACAATGAACTTACTTGTAATATCATGTTTGATGGTGATAGTCATGGCAGTACACAAGTAAGAACAAACACTGCGGGTGAAACTGGTAGTATGTTTTTTGCCACAACTAATATTAGTGCAGACGCTGGAGATCATACTGTTGAGTTAGTATGTCAACGAAGTATGCCAAGTGGCAATGTGCAAATAAATAATGGTATTATGATTTTACATAATTTAATTAATGATCGTAACCAATCATTATTCAGTAGGTTCATGGAAAGTAATTTTACAGTTACAGAGCCTGGCTTCCCTGTTGTTGATAGTTTTATTTTCACAACAAGCAATGAAACTGTGGGTAATGCAATAACTCGTAATGTTGTTATTAATTGGGATGGCCAATACACATACGCAGCCACTAGTAATATAACAACTGAGATTAGGATGGAAGGTTTAATCAGTTGTGAACCTTACCCAAGGTTTGGTGAAATTGGTGATCAAGGAGTTATTGGTGGTGAATGTGTTTTACAAAATGCAACCCAAGGTACAGATATTAACATAAGTATTCGTGGCAATGGGACTGGTAATGTTAGTTTAAACATTCATGTTAAAGAATTTCTTATGGATCACCAACAAATTAATTCCAGGAATTTAAATTCAACTACTAATGAAGCATTAGCTTTCAAAAGCACTATTTTAATAAGTGCGTTTAACATGAGCATTAACAATACTGATCGAACAAGCGCTAACTTATTCGTGAAAGCAGGCATACCAGTAAAGAGTAATAGCACAGATACTATTGCTAGCTGTCAACTTGTAGTTTTTGGTCCTAAGAATTATACTGGTGTTATTCATAACAGAACTGTTACTAGTGATGGGTTTGGTACTTTAATAGTAGAAGATTTATTCGAAGATGCACCAATAGGAGATTACCAAGTTATATTATTTGGTAGTTGTGTGAACGGAGATTGTATTGCTAGCCCTACACAGATGGTTGCTTATTTAACAGATAGAGAAGCTTTCCAACCTAACTTTTTCCAAGTCAGCGCACAAAACAGTAGAACATTAGCAGCTATTAATAATTTCAGTATTAACACTACAGAATTTTTTATTAACACAACAACAGGCGAGATTAACATATCAACAAGCAATCCGTTGTTTAACTTTACTGTGAGCGCTCGTAACTTTTTCAATACTATAGTGACAGAACATAATACTAGTTTTAACATAACTGTTAATTTAACTCAACATACTATTATTAATGCTACTGATCTTAGTGGTAATAGTGTGAGTACTTTCACTGTTAACTTCACACAAGTAGATAACACTACAAATAAAGGCAGTGCTAGTACTACTAACGGGCAAGCTTTCCTTCCATTGTTTGATGGTAATTTCACAGTAACAATATTCGACGCACAAAACGCTAGTATATTCTTTGCAACAACAAGCATCAACCTGAGTGCAAATCCATTCAACGTAAGTCACACATTTCTCTTATCACAAAGTAACACTTTCAACCTACAAATATTATATGAAATAAACAGAACATCTGTTAATAATAGGGTTGTAGATTTAGAATTCATAAGTAACTTAGAAGCAATAAACACAAGTACAAGTAATGGAACATTAACCATAAGCATGCTACAACCTAGCATAATAGACATTCGATATAGTAGTGATGGATTTCGAGAAAGAAGTTTTTTCTTCAACTTAGTAAACCAATCTGTTAACAACATAACTCTTTACATGTTAGAAGATACAGACAGTACATTGATCATAATAACAAATGTAGATCAAAGCGGACAACCAATAGAAGGAGCAACCCTACAATTACTAAGAGGTTTCATAATAGGAGGTCAGGAAGTTTTTGAAGTTGTAGAAATGGACTTAACCGATTTCGCTGGAGAAGGTGTTGTTAGCGCTGAACTAAACGATGTCAGGTACATTGTTAGAACACTTGATAACGTAGCAGATAATAATATTTTATTTGTGAGCAACCCGTTCGAAATAACAAGCGCAGCATTACGAATTGTTCTTAACACACTAGCAGATCCCTTGACTAGTTTCAGAAGTATCATAGCACTAGGTAATGATGAGATAGTTGTATCAATCCCATTCTACAGTAATGTTACTTCCTTATGGTCTGCAACATTCCTAATACCTAACGCTGCAATAGTAACAGAAGTTTGTTTAAGAGTAGATCAAATAACAAACTTTGGATTCAGACCAGTAAACCAAACTTGTGTTACTGGTAATAGCGGTAACATTACAACTGGTTACTTTGATGCAAACCTAGGAAGCAGAGCTAACTTAGAACTAGAAACAACAACCTTGTTCAGTAGTTACTTACTTAGCACTAATACTTTTGATCCAACCCCAGACTTTACTATCTATGGTGGAACAGGTGTGTTTGTAGGAACATGGGTTATAAGTACAATAGCGCTTGCATTCCTAAGCAACGCAGCGTTAATGATCATAGCACTTATGTTAAGCTTAAGTGGAGTAATAGCATTGAACCTAATAGGATTAAGCTGGGCATCATACCTATCACTAGTTATAACAGGAGCGATAATATTATTCAAGATGAGAAAATAAAATGGTAGAACTAACAAACTTACTCGGAACATTCGGATTAATAAGCATGATAGGCATAGCCCTGTTCATCCCTTTGAGTGAGCTTGCTGTTAATTATGATGTTAATGTGACAGATGATTTAAACGACACCCTCACTAGTTTCGATGAAAGTTTTGATCAGTTAAATGTAATGGGAAGTAACATGCAGAACGCCAGCTTGGGTACGTCGGCTAGTCAAACAACGGTGAGTGGTTTTAGTTTTGAAGGAGCAGTAACCACACTAAAATTAAGTTTTACTAGTTTTGGTATAATGAGCAATCTAGCATCCACGTTCGAACGAATAGTAGGAATACCACCAATATTTAGACTGCAAGCATTGTACTGGTTAATGCTGATAATAATGATAATAATGATAAGTGTAATATTTGGAAGGAGGTTAGGAACATAAAATGCCAGCACCATACAACCTGAGCGCACTTACAGGAACGAGCGGACCAAGCGAACTAATACAAGGTATCAACGCACAGAGCGGAGGACTACTAGGAATAAGCATGATACTAAGTTTTTTCTTCATCGCAATCATAGGATTAATGCTAAGAGGTAACGGAGCAAAAGATAGTTTTGCAGCGAGTAGTTTTGTAACTACAGTACTAGCATTGTTCTTCTGGTCACAAGCATGGATTAGCAGCACAGTACTTATTATAAACATGGGCTTCGTAATAGCTAGCGTTTTATTATTAAGCTTCGGAAGATCATAAAATATTTTAATTAACATAGGGGTAGTGTAGATAGTGAAAGGTAGAGAGCACGACGAACTAAGCAGTCAGTTCAATTATGGAATAGCATACTTATACGTACTCAGAGAGATAGAAAACAAATGTATAAGAGCAAGCCTGGCTAGCGATTACAATGCGTGGTTGAAAGCAATCAAAGCATTCCATCGAGAACTCAAAAGAAGAATGGATGATGACGAAAGAAAAGAAGCAGCACAGCTAATACAAGAATGCGACGCAGCAAGTAGTAATGGAGTAGGACACTTAGCAAAGATAGACGTAGGAAAAATAGAACACACACTAGAAACCGCCGAGTGCTACTTGAAAGATATAATGACAAAAAGAAACATGGACTTGCCAGCAAAAGAAGATCCAGGCAAAGCCATACTAGACAGGTGAAAAAACAAAATGAAAAAGAAAAAAAAAGAAACATGGAATATGATTAATTTTATTTTAGGATTTATTATTTTAGGAATGTTTATAGGAATATTTTTAGTGGCTAATTCTTTACAAGTTCCTAGAGAATTGACTACCGACATAGCTATATTTATATTAATTATATGTAATCACATAAGATTAATAATGTTGGAGAATAAGGAAAAATGAAAGTTGAGAAAGATGTTAAAGGAAACCCAATGCCATGCAGTGTATATGTAGATGGGTATCTGAAAACTAATTTAGATGAACTAAACCAACTCGTGATAAACGATTGGGACGGCGTTGGGTTTCTGATTGGATACGAAGGAGATGGTAAGAGCAGCCTAGCATTCCAGATAGCACTATACCTAGACGCAGGGTTCACGCTAGACCAGATCGTATTTAACAAAGATCAATTCGAAGAAGCAGTAGACAAAGCACCACCAGGCACATGCATTGTCTGGGATGAAAGCGATGAACTCGGAGCGAGCTGGCAGAGCGGATTGTTACAAGCGATGAAAAGAAAGTTCAAAAGAATCCGAAGCAAAAATTTATTTATCTTATTGGTCACCCCTACGATATTCGACCTAAACAAATACTTCGTAATACACCGAACAAGATTTGTAATAGAAGTATACAGCAAAGGAATCGAACGTGGGTTCTTTAAATTTTTTAATCGAAGCAGAAAAAAAACTTTGTATATTAAAGGCAAGAAAGAATGGGATATGAATGTGGTCAAGAGTAATTTCTTTGGAAGCTTCACAAAACTACCTGTCGGTTTCCCGATAGATATGGAAGAGTATAACACCAAGAAGGACAGGGCCATGCAAGATAACATACAACCACAGCCAGGGGTTAGAAAGGACCAGGTGATAAAAGAATATAGGAAGGGCTGTGTGAGCAGGTATAGTATTGCATGTGACCAAGCAAAGATACCCCTACTACATAAGAAGCAATTAGGTTACGTATTCGACATTAGCCCAGATCGAGTTTTTCGCGAAAATTGAAAAGTGCGATTTGACCGGCGGCGCGCCATGTATTAATTTAGAACTTATTACGATAGTAATATTAAATTACTTCCAATAGTAATATAGGAATAATTAGATGTTATCTAATATAATAAGGGGATTTAATTATTGTCCATATGGAAAAGAATACTATAGAACAATAATGTTTAAATACTGAATGATATTAAATAGCATTATGGATAAAGACAAACAGATAATAAATACAACTGTAAGAGATATAGGTAATTCTAAGTACATCTTAATTCCATTCAGATTAATATCTTGGTTAGAACTAGAAGATGTAACAGAAGTCAAAATAATAACTGAAAAAGGAAGACATGGAAAATACTTAGCAATATGGAATCCAGAACAGGAGGAGGAATAAAAGAATGAAAATAACACCTAGAACAAAAGACGGAAAAAGAATAACAATAGATATAAAACCAATAACAATTCCCAGAGGAAGAAAATGGACAAGAACAGTAACAATGACAAAAACTGGTGAAAAATTTAAAGTAACTGGAGCAAGTTGTGGTCTTCTTAGATGTTTCTGTGATGCAATAATACATCCAAAATGAGTTGGACCTCTATAGTACAAGAACGAGATAAAACACTTCTCGAATACAAAAATACAGGGGTATTTAAATGGCTCTCCAAAAAATAAAAATGTTAGTTGAGGATGAGTACCGAAAGAAAGGAGAATATGTAGATATGCCAATAGACCTATCAAATAGACTTGTTGAAGAAGGAAAAGCAATCGAAGTAACTTTAGAAGAAGAAAAGAAAGAATGGTGGGAGAAAAACATCTTAAACATATTTGATATACAATGACAGAACTAAAAATAACAAACGAAGAAATAGCAGAAATGTTGAACAAAGCAACCAAAGAAGCCAGTAAAAAAAAAACAGAAATAAAAGATACTTACAAAAGTAAACTACCTGAAGGATTTACTACAAACCTAGATAAAAGCTTTGAAGACATGTCACCAGGACAGAAAGCAAGAGAATTCCTAAATAGACAACCACTGTTCTTCGACAAAGGGAATAGTTGGTGGGTGTGGGATCAAAAAAACGAATGCTACCTAAGAGTTGATACTAAAGATATTCTAATTGAAGTAAGAAAAATAACAGGACAATGGGAATATAGAAGTAAAGCAAAAAACGAATTCATAGAAGTACTAAGCCAAATGGCAAGGGCAAATGCACCTAAACCGATGCCGATTACATGGGTACAATTTAATAATGAAGTAGTTGATATAAAAACAGGAGAAATACACCAAAGTACACCAGAATACTTCACAACCAACAGTTTACCCTGGAAAATAGGAGAAACAGAAGAAACACCCATAATACACGAACTATTCAAACAATGGGTAGAAGAAGAATATATACAAACACTATACGAAATAATAGCATATTGCATGTTGTCCGATTACCCAATACACCGAATATTCTGCTTTAATGGATCAGGAAGAAACGGCAAAGGAACATTTCTAAGAATAATAAACAAATTCCTAGGAGAAATAAACTGCACAAGCAGCGACCTAGACAGACTAATGAAATCAAACTTTGAAACAGCAAACCTATACAAAAAACTAGCCTGTTTCATGGGAGAAACAAACTTTAACGCATTAACAAAAACAGCATTACTAAAACAAATATCAGGACAAGATACGGTAGTATTTGAATTCAAAGGACATACAGGAATACAAGGAATTAATTATGCTAAGGTATTAATAGCCACCAATAGTTTACCTATAAGCAACGACAACACAACGGGATTTTATAGTAGATGGTTAATAGTTGATTTCTTAAATACTTTCAGTGAGAAAAAAGACGTGTTCAATACAATTCCCGATTATGAATTTGAAAACTTAGCAAAAAAAAGTATAAGAATATTAAAAGATTTATTAGTAAAAAGAGAGTTTACTAATGATGGTAATTATGAAGAAAGAAAACAAAGGTATGAAGATATTAGTAATCCTCTACAAAAATTTCTCAGGGAGAATTATGAATTGTCTGAAAATTTTTGGACCTGGAAATGGGAAATTAGAAAAGATTTCGATGATTGGGCTAAACATAACAAGTTAAGAGTTTGGAACGATAAGGAATTTGGGAGTTATATGAAAGAAAAGTTTGGTGAAGATAGGCAAAAAACCGCTCCAAATGGGAAAATGTGGCGATATTATGATGGTTTGAAAAAACTTTTAAGCACAATATCACAAGGTTCACAAGGTTCACAAGTAGTTATAAGTCAAGAGCCACGTAAGGAAAATGACCTGAAACACCCTGTGAATGTTGTGAACCCTGTGATTTCAGCACAAAACAACCTTTTTGATGATTTTTTGTTTTGGTTTAAGGGTTCGAGTGGAAATGAAGGTGTTGAGGTTGAGTTGGTTATTAAAGAGTTTTTTAATAATGATCGTGATAAAGGAGATAAGTTAATTGAACAGTGGAGGACTGATGGTTTGGTGTTTGAGCCTAAGCATGGGTTTGTAAAGGTGCTAGAATGAAGAAGATAAAGGGTGCAGTTTGTCCTGTTTGTGGGTGGTCGGGTTTTGATGGTGTGCGTTGTAGTAGGTGTGGTTTGGGGTATGATGAAAGGAAGTATGGTCTGTAATGGTTGTTTTGTAGGATAACAATATTTATATATACGGAATCCGTACGGATAGTAGGAATTAAAAATGGCAAAGAAAAAGACGAAAAAAACAACAAATACAATAAAGCAAAAGAAAGTATTTGATCAAGAACACTTCCTTAAAGCTATACTAATATTAGCTAAAGAACATAATATTGACATTGGTAAATATGAGTTTGAAGGTAGACACATAACAGTGGTTTTTGATATGAGAATGCCTAGTATATTTAGTGGTGGTTTTATATCAAACCCAGTCGCTGCATTTAGTGCTTTTGATGATGATGAATAAAAGAAGAAATAGGTGGTAAATAAAATGAATAAGGACTATAAATTAACAGAAAGGGATCTAGTGCAAGTAAGCAATCATATAATGGACGAACTATTAAAAGGAGAAAGAGAACAATGAAACTAAGTAAAGATAAGGCTGTTGTTACTTGTGGTAAGTGTGATGGTGGTGTGTTGCGTCCTAGTACTTTTAATCAAGATGGTGTAGAGCACGATTGTATGTTGTGTACGAGTTGTGGGTGGTGGGGATAGTTAGCTTAGATACTGAACAAGCAAGTAAGAGAGACAATATATTGAGAGTGTTGGAAACATTGATAACATTTTGGTTACTTCCGTTATTAAATACCTTTAGTGAACGTTCAACACCTCTACACATTATTGCCTTTTGAAACTCTTAGTTATCTAGCTAACCCCTAAACTAATAATCAAGAATGGAGAGGAGAAGATGAATAAGATATTTAAGAATGAAAACCAAATGATGTGGACAATTATAGCAGTGTTAAGTTTATTATTAGTAGGATTCATATTGCATGATGTAGGGTATGATGATGGTTATAGGCAGGCTGAGAAAAAGTATAGTCCCGAAACTGAATCTATTTTTAGTAGTTGGGATAATGTTTTACGTGTATCAGTTTTTGTAGCTTCGTTAGGTTTTGCTATAGGTTTTGCTCTGCATGGTCCTGCTTTAATTAGGAGATGATAATGATAATGTTGTTACAGAGTCGCTTGTGTGAACGCCATACAAGCCATATAAGATGGAAATAGTGAAATGAGTCAGGATACATTAACAGATCAGGAAATAGTACAGGAAGCCCGTATGCGAGCCATACAGGGCGAAGTAGCGCTTCTTAATAAGAGGGTTTGGGAATTGGAACAAGGAGTGTTAAAGAGAGGTGCTGGACGGGTTTACGCCCAAACGAATGCACCTCTCCAAACCTCACTCAAACAACAAAAAATTATGAAGGAGGAATAGAATATGAAAAAGGACGAAAATGTAAAACAAGACAATGCTGTAACAAAAGAACAAATTGTAGCAATAGCACAACTATTATTTTTTCAATTAGTAGTGCAAATTGGAATACTATTAATAATAGCATTCAAAGGATACCAATAAAAATATTTTAAATGGAGGATTAGAGGAAGATGAACGAGAAAGTAGCTATAGTAGGAGTGAAGAGAGAGAAAGGATGGTTGTATTTTATAACTAGAGATGGTGATGTTAAAAGAGTTAAAATGGCTCGTAATGGACGTAAGAAAAGTGTACAACCAATAGAAAACGTAGCTGTCGTGGGTGTGAAGAAAGAACATGGATACTTGTACTTTCTAGACAGAGAAGGAGATGTATCTCGGACTAGGATGGCTAGAGGAAGAAAACCATTACTGTTCAAACGAACAGGAAAAGTGCAGGAATAATAAAACAAATATGGAGGAATGAAAATGGAAGATACAGAACAAAAAGAAATTAAAGAAACAGTACAATCATCAGAAACAGTAGAGAACCCGTTCGGTGAAGATTACAAGGAAACAAAAGCAGATTTTTGGGAATATAAAAATAGTGGTGATAAAATCCAAGGAGTTTTCTTAGGCTTAGAAACAAATACTGATCCTGAGATTAGCGATGTTGTTCTTATAGATAATGGTAATGGAATTAAAAGTTTTTGGAGTAGTATGGTATTATCTAATCAATTAAGAACTATTACGGTTGGTGATGAAGTTGGTATATTGTATTTAGGTAAGAAAGAAAAAGAGAAGGGTAAAGGTAAATCTTACCATAATTGGAAGGTTTTTAAGAAATGAAAACTAATGTAAGTACGGTGGAGAGGGAGGTGCGTGTTAGTTCTCTTATCTTCACGATTTTCATATTAAGCATAGGATATATCGGTGGCGATACATTTGGTAGGGGTGCAGTGTTTGCGGTGTTATCTATGTGGATATATCACACATTGTTTGGCCTAGACAAACTAGTAACGAAAAAGGAAGGAAATTAAGATGGCGAGAATACAGTTAAGTAAAGGAAGTTACAGGGTTAGTGTTCCTATGGAGATCATGAGATTGCAGGGTTGGCGTAAAGGAACTGAGTTAATTTGGATTTATAACCCTAAACGCACTTACATAAAAGTAGTAGCAAAGGAGGAATAAACAG